>Ga0210120_1000003_pt1 | contig 87952 bp, 89 predicted proteins | sample Goodyear_PhragA__FD_184868 | JGI IMG/M metagenome (GOLD analysis project Ga0210120, IMG submission 184868) | Wetland microbial communities from San Francisco Bay, California, USA, that impact long-term carbon sequestration - Goodyear_PhragA_D2... | ecosystem: Environmental > Aquatic > Marine >... | reverse complement strand
CAGGTGATCTCGGGCGACCTCGACGAGGCCTTCGTGGCGACTCCGGTCGTCTCGAGCGACGGACGCGTGTTCGTCTCGTTCCTGAACACGACCGATCTGACCACCGGGCGGGACGACTACGAGTTCGTCGAGCTCGATCCCCAGACCGGGGCGACGATCGCCGGGCCGACGAAGGTCGCGACGACGATCGACGGGTTCACCGACTACCCGATCGCCCTCGGCCGCCAGACCTACCAGGACAGCATCTTCCGTAGCTGGGCGGCCGGCAACATCGCCGTCGACCCGAACGACTCCGATCACCTCGCGGTCGTCTGGTCCGACATGCGCAACAGCACCACGCCCGCTCCGGGCAACCCGTACGCGGCGACGACGAACTCCGACGTGATCGTGAGCGAGTCGTCCGACGGCGGAGCCACCTGGGGCGCCCCGCAGGCGATCGCGCTCGCGGGCGACCAGTTCATGCCGTGGTCGGCGTTCGACTCCTCGAGCGCCCTCCGCATCGGGTTCTTCGACCGCTCGTACGACCCCGCGAACCACCAGTACGGCTACACGGTGGCGACGTTCGGCGGGGCGAGCGTGCAGGCGACGGACGTCCTGTCCGATCCCACGACCGGGGACCGGTGGTTCGCCGCCACGCTGGACCCCGGCTTCCCGTTCGCGACGTCCTTCCTCGGCGACTACAGCAACATCGCCGTCGTCCCGGGGACGACGACCGTTCTCGCGTACTGGACGGATCTCCGGAACGACGCCACCTTCGCCGGTCGCACCGGTCACGGCGAAGACGCGTACTTCGCACAGGTCGGCTAGCGCGGCCCGTCCACGGGGAGTGCCGCACGGCACTCCCCGTGGCGCCGCTCAGAACACCGGGTCGAGGCCGAGCCACTCGAACACGCGGTTCGCGTAGATCCGCAGCACGTAGAAGCGGCCGAAGAAGAGCAGGAGCCCGAGCACGACCATCAGGAGCCCACCGGCGAACTGGATCGCGCGGTAGTGGTCCCTCAGCCAACGGAAGGCACCCATCGCGCGCGCGAAGACGGCGCCCGCAAGCACGAAGGGGATCGCCAGCCCGAGCGAGTAGACGGCAAGTAGCGCCGCGCCCTCGAGCACGGTGTCGGAGGATCCCGCGAGCACGAGGATCGCGGCCAGGACGGGGCCGATGCACGGTGCCGCGCACACGGCGAACGCCCCGCCGAGGAGCACCCGCGAGCCGCGCGAGCGCGCCCCCTGGACGAGCTGCGCCCCGACGAGCCCGTCCGGCCACGGGAGCAGGCCCATGAACGCGAGCCCGAAGACGACGAGCACGAAGCCCGAGACCTGCTCGAGCAGGAACTGGTCACGGAAGAGGCTGCCGCCGACGAGCGAGGCGCCGACGCCGAGGAGCACGAAGAACGCCGTGAAGCCGAGGACGAACGGCACGCTGGAGACGACGACGCGCCGTGCCGTGCCTGGCCGGCCGAGCTCGTCCGCGTTGACCGCCGAGACCGCCGAGAGGTAGCCGGGCACGAGCGGCAGCACGCACGGGGCGAGGAACGAGAGGAACCCGGCCAGGAGGGCAACCGGGATCTCGCCGAGGCTCACGAGTCGAAGCGCCGGAGCTCGGCGTCGACGCGGCGTTCGAGCTCGGGGTCGAGCTCCGCCCGCGGTCGCGGCTCTCCGTCGCCGCGGCGGCGGCTCCAGCCCCAGGCGGCGAGACCGACCCCGACGGCCCCGACGACGAGGATTGCGAGCGGCACCAGCCACGCGAGCAGGTCGAAGCCGGACTTGGGCGGCTCGGCGAGCACTCCCGGGCCGAACTGGTCGACGAGCTCGGCCTTGATCTGGGCCTCGGTCGCGCCCGCGGCCAGCCTCTGGCGAATGATCTGCTTCATGCGCTGCGCGACGGGTGCGTCGGACTGGTCGAGCGTCGTGCCGCACACCGGACAGACGAGCTCCGCCTCGAGATCCGCCGGGCTCGGCGCTGCGACGGCCGGCGCCGAGACGAGCGCGGCGGCGAGCGCGCAGAGCGCGAGCGCGCGCCTCACGACGTGTCGCCGAGTGCGAGCGCGATGCCGCGCTCGAACGTCTCGCGGTTCCGCTCGATGTCGACGCCACCGGCGATCCGCTCGCCGACGAGCTTGCCCGAACGGTCGACGAAGAACGTCTCGGGATAGCCCTGCAGTCCCCAGCGGCCGATCGTCGAGCCCTTGCCGTCGTACACCACCGGGTAGGTGATCCCGTACCGGCGCATGAAGCGGCGCGCGTCCTCGCGGAAGTCCTTCACGTCGACGCCGAGCACGACGAGGCCCTGCCGGCGGTACCGCTCGTACGTCTGCTGGAGGAACGGCGCCTCGTCCTTGCAGGGGCCGCACCACGACGCCCAGAAGTTGACCACGAGCGGCTTGCCGCGCAGCGAGGCCATGGAGAGCGTCCCCGACCGGTCGAGGCGGTCGAGCGCGAACGCCGGCGCGTGGACGAGCTCGCCGCGCGCCAGCCGGTCCGCGGCGCCGTTCTGGTCGTCGAAGGCGACCTTCCACACGAGCAGCCCCAGCAGCGTCCCGACGCCGGCGAGCGCGATCGCCTGGCCGACGCGCTGGAGCCGCCTCGTCACGCCCTGACGATGAAGACGGGCGTGCCGATGTCGACGTGGTTGAACAACCACTCGGCCTCGGGGATCAGCATGCGGATGCACCCGTGCGACGCGGAGTACCCGACGGAGGCCGCGTCGGGCGTGCCGTGGATTCCGACGTACGGCGACGAGATGCCCATCCAGCGGGTGCCGAGGGGATTCCCTGGCCCCGGAGGCACCGGCTGCTCGCCCTCGGCCCACGCGGAGCCCTGCGGTGGATACCACCAGGGGTTGCGCTGCATGTTCACGATCTCGAAGTCGCCGATCGGCGTCGGGTAGGCGGCCTGACCGGTCGCGACGTGGAACGTCCGCTGGAGCTTCAGGTTCTTGAAGAACAGCAGCCTGTTCGAGCTGCGCTCGATCACGATCGCAGTCGCGAAGTCCTGCTCGGTCACCTCGGGTCGCAGCTCCCGGTAGGGGAGCTCGACGGGCTCGCGTAGGTGCCTGCGCAGCGCGAGCGAGATCTTGCGGCTCGCGACGAGCTGCTGGAGCCGGCGTCCGGGCGACGACTTGCGCGCCACCGGATGGAGGTTCTTCAGCGTCAACGCCGCGTCGACCGGCTCGCGGTCGGTCTCACGCGCGAGGCCGGAGAGGAAGCGCTCGAGCTTCGGGCGCGCGACGTCCACCGCGAGCGGCACGCGGAAGCCGGGCTGGCGCACGCGCATCGCGAGACCGACGGCCTTCTCGAGCCGGAGCGACGCGCCGAGCTTCTTCGCCGGCACGTGCACCGTGCGGCTCGGCGAGACGACGAGGGTCACCGGCCGGCTGAAGCGGTCGAGCACGAGCCTGCGGGCCTCGGCCTTGGTGAAGCCGCCGACCAGCAGGCCTCCGATCGTGACCCCCGGCCGGATCAGTCTCGCGGGCCGCGGTGTGACCTTCTGTCGCGGCACGGTGGTAGGGGGCGGCTCGTCGATGGGCGGCGGGATCTCCGGCGTCGTCGGGATCGTCGGCGTCACCGGCGTCGTCGGAGTCGCGTCGTCCGCGCCCGCGGTCGCCGCGAATGCGACAAAAAGCACAACTGAGCAGGGAAGAATTAGGAGTGTTGCCAGCCGGCGCATCCGTGCGGAGTGTAGCGAGGCCCTGTACGGAGACCGTAAGGCAACCGCCGCCCTTCAGGCGAAGATCCGCGGGTCGTTCGTGATCACGCCGTCGACCCCCGCCTCGACCACGCGCGCGAGCTCCTCCGGCTCGTCGACCGTCCAGACGAGCACCGAGACCCCCGACGCGCGGAGGCGGTCGATCGCAGAGCGCGTGGCCAGCCGGTGCTGCAGCATGAGCGCGCTCGCGCCGGCACGGCTGATCATGCGCGGCAACAGGCGTGGGACGCCCCTGCGGGCGGCGGCAAGGCCCCAGCCGACGAGTGGCTGCAGCAGCGGACGGTGGGACACCCCGAGCCGATCCTCCGGAAACGTGAAGGCGACGCGGACGTCCGGCGCGTATCGGGCGACCGCGTGCAGGCTCGGCGCGTGGAACGAGGAGACGACGGTGCGCCGCTCGACCCCGTGACGGGCGAGCGCCGCGCACAGCTCGTCGAGCCGCGTGGTGAGCTTGAGGTCGACGTGGAGGCCGACGTCCGGGGCCTCGTCGACGAAGTACGCGAGCGCGTCGTCGAGCGTCGGCAGCTCGGGCGCGACGTCGCGCAGCTCCGCCAGCGACCGCATCCGGACCGAGCCGCCGGCCGCCCCGTGGCTCACCTCCTCGAGCCGGTCGGAGTGCGCCAGCACGAGCGGCCCGCGCGGAAGGTCGAGCACGTCGAACTCCACGAGGTCGACGCCGTGCGCGACCGCGGCGCGGAACGACCGCAGGGTGTTCTCCGGAGCGAGCGTCGCCGCGCCCCGGTGTCCCACCCTCAGCACGCGACCACCGTCGCGGCGGCCGAGGTCGATCACGCCTTCCCCCGCCGCGCTGCACGCAACCACCACCACGACGCCGCGCCGAGGAGCAGCGCCTGGGCGACCGCGATACCCGCGGTCAGCCGGGAGACGTCGACCCAGAAGCGCTCCGGGTAGATGCGGATCAGCGTGTCGGCGGTCGAGAAGCGCCAGGAGTCGCCCGAGAAGAACACCTCGTGGAAGCGCGTGAAGAAGTCGTCGAACCCGAGCACGATCACGGGCACGGCCAGCACCGCGATCGCGAGGGTGGCGAGCGAGCCTGCGAGTAGCCCGGCGGGGACCGCGGTCCGGAGGCGTGTGCGGGCGAGCGCGACCGCGAGCACCGCGATCACGAGCGCCGCGATCAGCTGCAGTCGGAGCGCCGCGCCGAACAGCCTCCGCACGTCGCGCATGTGGGTCAGCTCACGTTCCTGGAACGCCGGCGTCCCGTTGGGCAGCGTCGCGCGCTCCAGCAGCGGAACGCCCTCCGACCCGGGCTGGATCGACTCGAGCCCGAGCTTCGCGAGCGCCGTCCGATGGTCGTGGTCGAGGCCGTAGAGATCGGGCGGGAACCCGTCGCGGCCGAGCTCCCATGCGACGAAGGTGTCGGTCGCCAGCACCCGGAAGCCGTCGACGACGAGCATCCCCGGGACGGCGAGCGCGACCAGCACGGCGAGGGCCACCACCGCGACGCGTGCGCCCGTCCGGGGCGCGGGCAGCGCTACAGCCCGAACAGCCGGCCGATCTCGCGCCACGTCGTCGTCGCGAGGGCAGCGAATGCCGCCACGAGCAGGATCAGCACGACCCAGAAGCGCGCGCCGGCCATCCGCGTGCGGCGACGGTGCTCGACGCGAGCGGCGCGCCGGGCTCTGTGGGCGCGGTACGAGCGCCGGATCGCATCCGGGTCGAGCCGGGGCGGCTCGTGCTCGACTGTGGGCGTCGCGCCTCGTCGCCCGGCTTCCCGTCCCTCGTCCGCCACGCCGGAAGCATACGACCGCGCAAGCGAGGCGGGCGTCCGGGATACTGTGCCGCGATGAACCGGGAGCGGCGCTTCGACCCAGGCCTGTACGGCTTCGGAGACGGGCTCGGGCTCGTCGCCGGGATCGTGCTCGCGGTGTCCGCGTTCACCGGCTGGTACACGGGCGAGGGCCAGGGGGTGACGGTCTCCGTGCTCGGGTGGAACACCGGCGTCCTTGGCAAGCTGGTGCTCTTCGTCGGGCTCGGGGTGGTGCTCATGGTGGTGCTGCGCGAGCTCGGGATCGAGCCGCCGGCTGCGCTGCCCCAGAGCCTCGTCACGGTCGCGCTCGGGGCGCTCGCGACGATCTTCGTGCTCGTCCGCGTGATCTCGATTCCCGACGACTTCTTCTTCGCCCATCGTGGGGTCGGCATCTGGATCAGCCTGGTGGCCGCGATCGCGGTGATCGCCGCCGGGCTCCTGCAGGCGTCCGAGGAGCTGTGACCACACCCCGGCCTAGCCGGGCTGCTGCGGCAGCGGCTCGAGCGTCCGCACGAACGTCTGTGTCCCCCCGGGCACCGGCCGGTCCTGGAACGCGAGGCCGACGGCGAGCCCGACCGCGACGAGCAGCACGGCGCCGACGACGACGGCCAGCACGCGTGGCCACCTGCGTCTCCGGCGCGCTGCGCGGCGGGCGACGCGGGCCTCGGCGTCGAGCGTCACGGCTCGTAGTCCTGCGCCCCGCGGCTGTAGAGGTGGAACGCCGTGTCGCCGGCGAGGCTCGCGGTCCGCACCCAGCCGCTCGAGGGCGCCCGCTCGCCGACCACCTCGAGCACCCAGCGGTCCGAGTCGGCATACGCCGACGCCAGCTCGGCAAGCGTGAACGTGCCCCCCACGCGGCGGCGCAGCTCCTCCGTGACCGCGTCGAGCTGGCGGTGGAGCACGTCGGCGCGCGTCGGGTCGGACGTCTCCCGGAGGAAGCGGCGATACGCGGCCTCCCACTCGCGGCGCGCGCCTTGGACGGTCGTCATCCGCGCGATGCTAACGGGAGGTCGCTGCAGCACCTGGCGGGCCACCGCTCCGGCAGCTCCGCGAGGATCGCCTCGCCGAGCCGGTGGCCGGGTCGGGCGAGCGCGAACGCCACGTGCGCGTGGAGGCACTTCAACGCGGCCGGGTGCCGGGAGCCGCCGATCCCGAGCGCGAGAGAGGCGCCGGCGTCGGCGCCCGGCCCGTCGGCCAGCTCGTGGCGGATCGCCGCCTGCTCGCCGGACGCGCGCTCGAGGTCCTCGAACAGGTCGGCGTCTGCCGCCACCGCCGCGCTCCAGCGCTCGACGCCGCCTGCCGCCTCGAGGCGGGAGACCGCCGCGACGAGGTGTCGGCACGTGAGCCAGTACGTGGTCGGAAACGGCTCGCCGTCGGCGGCGTACGGGTGCTGCTCGGTGACCGCCGGCAGGCCGAACGGGCAGCGGGCCGCGACGCGCCTGAAGGCCCGCGGCTCCCGCCCCAGCTGCGCGGCGACGACGGCGCGATCGTCCATCCCGTGACGGTAGCCGCGCGGCGGGAGTCGCTTGTGTTGATTCAACACAAGCTGGGTCGGCGACCGGGCTCGTGGAGGACGCGCTCAGCCGCCGTCGTGCTGCTTCGCCCAGGCGGCGGTGCCCTCCACGATGAAGAGGTGCTCTCCCGGGCGGACGTAGCCGATCCTGCGCGCCTGACGCGCGAGGCCCTCGACGCTCGTCTCCCGCTCGAGCCGGGTCGCGAGACGGGCACGCTCCGCCCGCAGCGACGCGACCTCGGCGCGGCGCTCGCCGAGCTGACTGCGCGTCTCGAGGTACGAGCCGATGGGTCTCACGTAGAGAAAGCCGACCACGACGAGGACGACGAGCGGCACCAGCCAGCGCGGCAGGCGCCGACGAGGTCGGCGCCCAGAGGTCCTACGCTTCGCCGCCACTGCTCGAGGTTCGCCGCGACGACGGCGTCCTCCTCCCGCGCTCAGGCGACGTCGACCTTGATCACGTTCGTCGAGCCGGGGATGTTCACGGCCGTCCCCGCGGTGATCACCACGCGGTCGCCCGGCTCGAGGACGCCGGCCTCCCGCGCGGCCACCACCGAGCGCGACCAGAGGTCCTCGACGTCGTCGGTCTCGGGGATCGAGATCGGTGTGACGCCCCACTCGAGAGCGAGGTGACGCAGCGACTCCCGCTTGTGGGTGAGCGCGACGATCGCCCGCTGCGGACGGAGCCGAGCGACCGCGGACGCGGTGTGGCCGGTGAAGGTGGGGACGAGGATCGCGCTCGCCGAGAGCGCCTCCGCGACGTCGCACGCGGCGTTCGAGAGCGCCTGGTCGATCGTGGGATCGTCGTCGGCGGTCGGGATCTCGTGGCGGTAGCCGAGGCTCGGCTCGACCGCGAGCGCGATCCGGTCCATCACCCGCACGGCCTCGACCGGATGCTTCCCGATCGCGGTCTCGCCGGAGAGCATGATCGCCGACGTGCCGTCCAGGATCGCGTTCGCGACGTCGGACGCCTCGGCCCTGGTCGGCTCCGGGGAGTTGATCATGGTCTCGAGCATCTGGGTCGCCGTGATCACCGGCTTGCCGCGCTCGAGCGAGGCGAGGATGATCCGCTTCTGCAGCAGCGGCACCTCCTCGACGCCGATCTCGACGCCGAGGTCGCCGCGGGCGACCATCACCCCATGCGCCTCGGAGAGGATCTCGTCGAGCGCGGCGACGGCCTCGGCCTTCTCGATCTTCGCGATCACCCACGCCTGCGAGGCGCGCGCCTCGATCAACGTGCGGAGCGCCTTGACGTCCGCGGCGGAGCGGACGAACGACAGCGCGACGTAGTCGACGCCCAGCCCGAGCGCGAACTCCAGGTCGTCCAGGTCCTTGCGCGTCAGCGACGGGATCGGGAGGGGCACACCGGGCAGGTTGACGCCCTTGTGGGAGGCGACCACCCCGCCGACCACCACCTTGCAGCTCGCCCGCCCGCGCTCGATGCGCTCCACCCGCAGGCGGACGTGGCCGTCGTCGACGAGCACGTCGTGCCCCGGCCGCAGCACGGTGCCGAGCACCGACGGGCTGACAGGGAGGTCGTCGCCGCTCGCGACGTCCTCGCCTGCGATCACCACCGTCTCCCCCTCCACGAGCTCGACGTCGGCGTCGAGGTCCCCGACACGGAGCTTCGGGCCCTGGAGGTCGGCGATCAGCGCGATCGACCGGCCGGCGCTCGTCTCGGCGTCGCGCACGATCTCGGCGGTTCGCGCGTGGTCCTCGTGGGTGCCGTGCGAGAGATTGAGGCGCGCGCCGTCCATCCCCGCCTCGATCAGCGCCGCCACCGTCGCGGCGTTCGCCGAGGCCGGGCCGATCGTCGCGACGATCTTCGTTCGGCGGGTGTGACTCGTCACCGGGTCCAGCGTAGACGCCGACGCGCTCAGGGAGCCGCCCTGGGGAACGACGACCAGCCCGGGTAGTCGGCCTCGTCGCCCAGCTCCTCCTCGATGCGGAGGAGCTGGTTGTATTTCGCGACGCGGTCGGAGCGGGCCGTCGCCCCCGTCTTGATCTGACCCGCGTTCGTCGCCACCGCGAGGTCGGCGATCGTCGTGTCCTCCGTCTCGCCCGAGCGGTGCGACATGACCACCTTGTAGCCGTTGCTCTGGGCGAGCTCGACGGCGTCGAGCGTCTCGGTGAGCGTGCCGATCTGGTTGACCTTGACGAGGATCGCGTTCGCGACGCGCTCGGCGATGCCGCGCCGCAGGAACTCGACGTTCGTCACGAACAGGTCGTCGCCGACGAGCTGCACACGTCCGCCGAGGCGGTCGGTGAGCGTCTGCCAGCCGGCCCAGTCGGACTCGCCGAGGCCGTCCTCGATCGACACGATCGGGAACCGGTCGCAGAGGTCCGACCAGAGCCCGATCATCCCCGCCGTGTCGAGCGTGCCGCCCTGCCGCTCGAGCTGGTAGGCCCCGTCGCGGAAGAGCTCGCTGGTCGCCGGGTCGAGGGCCAGCGCGACCTTCTCGCGGTGCCCGGCGCGCTCGGCCGCCTCGAGGATCGCCTCGCACGCGTCGTAGGCCGAGTCGAAGTCGGGCGCGAATCCCCCCTCGTCCCCGACACCGGTCGAAAGGCCCCGCTCGCCGAGCAGCTTCTTCAGGTGCTGGTAGGTCTCGGCGCCGATCCGGAGCGCCTCGGAGAAGCTCTCCCCCCCTGCGGGCACGAGCATGAACTCCTGGAAGTCGAGGCTGTTGTCGGCATGCGCGCCGCCGTTGACGACGTTGAGCAGCGGCACCGGGAGCACGTGGGCGTTGCTGCCACCGACCCAGCGGTAGAGCGGGACGCCGGCCTCGGCCGCGGCGGCCTTCGCCACCGCGAGCGAGGCGCCGAGGATCGCGTTGGCGCCGAGGCGCGCCTTCGTCGAGGTCCCGTCGAGCGCCGCGAGCGTCCGGTCGACCGCGCGCTGGTCGCTCGCGTCGAGCCCCTCGAGCGCGCCGGCGATCTCCCCGTCGACGTGCGCCACCGCCCGCGACACGCCCTTGCCGAGCCAGGCGTCGCCGCCGTCCCGGAGCTCGACCGCCTCGTGCTCGCCCGTCGAGGCGCCCGACGGGACAGCCGCGAGCCCGAAGGCGCCTGACTCCAGGCCGACCTCGACCTCGACCGTCGGGTTCCCGCGCGAGTCGAGCACCTGGCGGCCGTGGACGTGGACGATCTCGCTCACGGTGTTCTCGTCCTCACGGACGAGAACACTAGGTTCTGCACCCGGCGCCCGTGGGCAGAACCCGCCCCTCCGCCCGCGACGAGATCGGTGAGCCGTGACGACGACCAGTGACCGTCGGCGGACGGCGCGACGCGCGCGATGCTCGCGACGCCGGACCACGCCCTGCGGCGAAGGGTCGTCGGCCCGGTGACGTCTAGCGGCGCGGGCCGGCGCCGAGCTGCGCCTTCGCCTGCTCGTACCAGCGCTCCTGGCGGTCGAGGTCGAGCTCCGTCCACGTCTCTCCCGCCTCTGCCGCGAGCTGCTCGGCGAGCTCGACCCGCTCGCGTGACCGGCGTGTGGCCGCACGGAGAGCCAGCTCCGGATCGACGTTCAAGAACCGCGCGACGTTCACGACGCTGAAGAGGACGTCACCGAGCTCCGCCTCGACCCTCGCATCCGGCTCCGTCTCGGCGGCAGGCCGGCCGGCTCGGGCGATCTCCGCGGCCAGCTCGTCGAGCTCCTCTCGGAGCTTGGCGACGGGCCCGTCGAGGTCGGGCCAGTCGTAACCGACGGCTGCCGCCCGCCGCTGCACCTTTCTCGCGCGGAGGAGCGCCGGCAGCGAGTCGGGGACGTCGTGAAAGATCCCGCTGCGGCCCTCCTGCTCGGTCTTGATCGCCTCCCAGCGCTCGCGGACGCGACCCGCGGTGCGCGCCTCCGCCTCGCCGAACACGTGCGGGTGGCGCCGCACGAGCTTCGCGTGCACCGCCCGGGCGACGCTGTCGAGGTCGCCTGCTCCCTGCTCCTCCAGCAGCAGCGAGAGGAAGTAGACCTGGAACAGCAGGTCGCCGAGCTCGTCGTGCAGCTTCGCCGGATCGTCCGCAAGGGCCGCGTCCGCGACCTCGTACGCCTCCTCGACGGTGTGCGGGACGATCGTGCGGGCGGTTTGCTCGCGGTCCCAGGGGCATTCGGCCCGCAGACGGGCCGTCAGCTCGCGGAGCGCCTCGAGGGCGTCACCGGTGGCCACGGCGGGCCTAGCCGCCGGTGGTGGTCGTCCCGGTGTCGGTGGACGTGGTGTCGGGCGGCTCGTAGCCGGTCGCATACGTCACCTTGCCCTTGTACTCCTTCTCGACCTTCGCCACCCAGTCGCTGACCGCGCTGCTCTTCTGCTGCTGCAGCAGCTGCGAGCGGATCTGGCTCTTGACCTGCGCGAACGGCGTGACCGAGCCTGCTTTGACGTCCCCGAGCGGCTGGATCAGGTGGTACCCGTACTGCGTCTTGACGGGCTCCGAGAGCTCGTTCGTGTCGAGCGAAAAGGCCGCCTTGTCGAACGGCGCCACGGTCTGGCCCTTGGTGATCGTCAGCTTCCCGCCCTGATCCTTCGAACCGGGGTCGATCGAGTTCTGCTTCGCGAGCGTCGCGAAGTCGGCGCCGGCGGCGAGCTCGTCGTGGAGCCTCTGCGCCTCCGCCTTCGTCTTGACGAGGATGTGGCGCACCTCGCGCGACTCCGCGACCTTGTAGTGGTCGATGTTGTCGTCGTAGTACTTCCGCACTTCCGCGTCGGTCACCTTGACGTCACCCGTGATGTCCTTGTAGATGCCCTCGGAGACGAGCTGCGCGCGCGCGTCCTCGCGCAGCGCGGCGAGCGTGTAGGCCTGCGCCTTGAGCCCTGCCTCGAACTTCTTCTGGTCGCCGCCGAAGTACTGCTTGCGGACGTCGTCGATCTGCTTCTGGATCTGGGCGTCGGTGACCTTGACGCCGAGCTTCTCGGCCTCGCGCGCGTACTCCTCGCGCTGCACGAGGAATGCGACCGCCTGCGTCTGCAGCGACTGGTACTCGGTGGTGCCCGCCTTGGGGAACTGGCGCTTCTGGGCCGCGTAGGTCTTCTTCGTCCGCGCGAGCAGCTCGTCGAGCGTCGCCTTGCTGATCTTGGTGCCGTCGACGACGGCGACCGCGTCGGGCGGTACTTCATCGTTTCCGCCGCACCCGGCGGCGACGACGGTGAGCACGGCCAGGGCCGCGGCGAACAGCATCAGCGAGCGCTTCATCAGGTCCTCTTTGTAGGCGACGGGCGGTTACGGGCGGGTTACGCTGAGTTCGGAAAACGTACGGGCACGGAACGCAGTGTCGCGCTCAGCCGTCCCGGCGAGCGGCAACGATAGCATCGGCGAGCGCGAGGGCCCCCTCGAGCCCATCCGCCCGGATCGCGACCTCCTGGCGGGCCGAGGTATAGACGGCAGTCTCTGCGATCGCCCGCAATGCGCGCAGCTCGGAGGCCGCCAGGCTGACGGGGCCGACGGTGACCCGACCGCCCCGGAAAACGAGGTAATCGGCACCGACGAGCGCGAGCGCGAGGCGCGCCTCCTGGATGCGGAAGAGGTTCTCGACGGGGTCGGGCAGCGGGCCGTAGCGATCCTCCGTGGCGGCGCGCAGCTCGCGCAGCTCGTCCTCGTGCTCGGAGAGCGCGATCCGCCGGTGCAGGTCGATCTTGAGCGCCTCCGCCTGGACGTAGGTCGCGGGCACATACGCGTCGACGCGTGCGTCGACCCGTACGGGACGCGCGACGACCCGTGCCTGGCCGGAGAGCTCCGCGACGGCCTCGTTGAGCATCTCGACGTAGAGCTCGAAGCCGAGCGCGGCGACGTGACCGGACTGCTCGGCGCCGAGGAGGTCGCCGGCGCCGCGGATCTCCAGGTCGCGCATCGCGATCTGGAAGCCCGCGCCGAGCTCGGTGTGGTCGGCGAGCGTGGCGAGCCTGGCCCGGGCCTCCGGTGTCAGCTCGCTCGCGTCGGGATAGAAGAGGTACGCATGCGCCGTCACGTCGGAGCGGCCGACGCGCCCCCGGATCTGGTAGAGCTGCGCGAGCCCGAGCGTGTCCGCGCGCTCGACGATCAGCGTGTTGGCCTGCGGGATGTCGATCCCCGACTCGATGATCGTCGTCGAGACCAGCACGTCCGCGTCGCCGGCGAGGAACGCGTGCATACGCTCCTCCAGCTCCCGTTCCGCCATCTGCCCGTGGGCGACGAGGAAGCGAAGCGAGGGGCAGAGCTGCCGGAGCTTCTCCGCAGCCTCGTCGATGGACTCCACCCGGTTGTGGAGGTAGAACGACTGGCCCTCGCGCGCGTGCTCGCGCTCCAGCGCGAGGCGGATCAGCTCCTCGTCGAGCTCCCCGACGGTCGTCCGGATCGCCCGGCGCCCCTCGGGCGGGGTCTCGATCACCGAGATGTCCCGGAGGCCGGAGAGCGACATGTGCAGCGTCCTCGGGATCGGGGTCGCGGACAGCGCGAGCACGTCGACCTCCAGCCGGAGGGCCCTGAGCAGCTCCTTCTGCCGGACGCCGAAACGCTGCTCCTCGTCGACCACGACGAGCCCGAGCTGTTTCGGGATCACGTCGCGCGAGAGGATCCGGTGCGTCCCGACGAGCACGTCGACTTTTCCTTCGGCGAACTCGCGCAGCACCTGCTTCACCTCGGCGGGCCGGCGGAAGCGCGAGACCATCTCGACGCGCACCGGGAAGTCGCGATAGCGGTCGCGAAACGTGTTCCAGTGCTGCTCGGCGAGGATCGTGGTCGGGCACAGGACGAGCGCCTGGCGGCCGTTGACCGCGACCGCGAACGCCGCCCGCACCGCGACCTCGGTCTTCCCGAACCCGACATCGCCGCAGACGAGGCGGTCCATCGGCCTGGGTGCCTCGAGGTCTTCCTTCACCGCCTCGATCGCGCGCTGCTGGTCGTCGGTCTCGCGGTACGGGAACGACGCCTCCAGCCTCTCCAGCCAATCGCTCTCGAGCTCATGTGCCGTCCCCTCGGCCCGCTGGCGCTGCGCGTAGAGCTGCAGGAGCTCGCCGGCGAGCTCCCGCACGGACGCCCGCGCGCGCGCCTTGAGGTTCTGCCAGGCCTTCCCGCCGAGCCGGGAGAGCGCGGGAGCCGTGGCGTCGGCGCCGATGTAGCGCGAGAGCTTGCCCACCTGCTCGTGCGGGACGAACAGCCTGTCCTCGCCCCGGAACGCCAGGTGGAGGTAGTCGCGCGTGACGCCCGCGACCTCCTTCGTGTCGAAGCCGAGCAGCTTCCCGATGCCGTGGTCCTCGTGGACGACGAAGTCGCCGAGGCGGAGGTCGGCGAAGCTCGCCAGCGCGCGACCGAGTCGCGCGTCGCTCCGGGGCGGCCGCTTGCGGAAGACCTGCGTGTCGGGGAGGAGCGCCAGGCCGAGCTCGCGTGAGACGAAGCCGCGCCGAGCCGGCACGACCGCGAAGCGGAGCCCGGGCTCGCCCGGCAGAGCCTCGCCGGGCTCGAGCAGCGGCGCCTCGACCTTCCGCAGGAGTGCGGCCTGGCGCTGGGCCTCACCGCGATGCGCGAACGTGACCACGACGCGGTTCCCCGCCCGGACGAAACCGGCGAGCTCGTTCTCGGCCTCGCTGAGACCGCGTGCGGCGATCGCGGGACGCTGGGCCTCGAACGTATGGGGTTGCGACCGGGGGAACGGGTCGAGCTGCGTGACGCCTTCCGGGTCGGTGGGCGCGAGCCCGTCCTCCTCCTGGGCGCGTCGCACGTCGTCCGGGCTCCAGACGAGGTCGGGTGGCCGATCGATCGGCGCCACGAGGTCGGACGGCACGACGACGGCGCCCTCGTCGTCGTCGTCCGGCCCCGGCTCGAGGGCGTCGAGGTCCCGGCGCCGCTCGCCGGCGGGGTACACGACGGCGGAGTCCTCGGCGTGCAGTGCGCGCTGGGTGAACGGAGAGAACGCGCGCACCTGCTCGATCTCGTCTCCGAAGAGCTCGACCCGCAGCGGCTCGCGGCCGGTCGACGGGAAGACGTCCACGAGCCCGCCGCGCACCGCGAACTGGCCACGCTCGTCGACCCGGTCGACCCGTTCGTAGCCGGCGAGCGCCAGATGCTCGGCGAGCCCGTCGATCCCCGGCTCGTCGCCGACGCGGATCGTCAGCGGCTCCGGACGGGCCGCACGGGGCGGCAGCCCTTCCGCGAGCGCCCGAGCGGAGGCGCAGACGAGACCCCCGGCCGCGAGGATGTCGAGAGCGCGATAGCGCTCCCCGACGAGGTGCGGGGGCGGCGTGAGCCCCGACTCCCACCCGACCCCACGGCTCGGGAGCAGCGCCACGGACGCGTCCCCCGCGAACCACGAGGCGGCCTCGGCCGCGTCGCGGGCGTCCGCGTCGTCGGGCAGTAGGACGAGGAGGGGGCGCGCGAGCTCCGCGTGCAGGGAGGCGAGGAGCAGCGGCAGGACCGGCTCGGAGACGCGCGCACGGGCCGGCAGCGCCCGGACGAAGTCCTGGAACCGCTCCCTGCGGCGGAGCTCCTCGACGAGCGCGGCGAGGGGGGTGGTCGATGCGATGGCCTGGTCCATGCGGACGGCGGGGAAGGTCGTCCCCGCCCGGGCATCGTAATCGCGGGCGACCCTCGCGAACCGCCGGCTCCCGACTGCGATCCCCGGCCTGGATGGCACGCTCCGTCGCCGTCGCTCCCGGTTCACCGCCGCCGCGTTGCTGCTCTGCGCCGGGAGCGTGGTCTGCGGCCCCACATGCCCCCAGGGGCACCCCGGGTGCCCTGTTGTCACGTTAGCAACCATCCCGTGCCGAATGTGGGGCGCCTCTGTGCCGAGATACGATGAGGTCGCGGCGAGCCGGACCGAGCCGGACATCGTTCAGCGGTCGGGCGTCGCCGGTCGGCGCCGAAGGCTTCCCGTACTCTCGTGGCGTGCGCCGCACGACGGTCATCGGGCTCACCGGTGTCGCGCTGCTCGCGTTGGGCGCGCAGAGTGCGTCCGCAGCCCGGGGACCATCGGAGCGGCGATGTCTCCTCGCCTGGAACGCGCGAGACAACGCGGCGAACCGGCAGCGGATCGACGCGGCGGGCCCCTGGCCGAGGGCGTCGCTGTTCCCGGGCGTCTCGGGCACGCTCACGTGGCGTCGCGGGTCGCAGCCGGTCAGCACGAGCGGACCGGCGTGCCTGCTGACCCTCGTGCGACACACCCGAGTTCAACCCGTGACCGGGCTCTGGCGCCACGGGCGAGTCAGTCGGTGGTCGTTCGGCGGCCGGCTCACGACGAGCCGTGCTCCGGGTCGCACGAACGTGAGGGTGCTCCCGGACGGCCGTGTGACGAAGGTCTACCTGCGCTGAGCCGGCACGGCCGTGGCCGGCGGAAGAGGTTCAGTTGAAGCGGCGCTGGGTCTCCTCGACGCCCTCGGCGATGAGGCACTCGACCGCATCGGCCGCGCGTCCGACGATCGCGGCCACGTCGTCCTCGGGCGCGAACGGCGAGAGCACGTAGTCGGCAACGGGACGCGGGTCGCCCCGCTGCGGACGCCCGACGCCGATGCGGAGGCGGAGGAACTCCTGCGAGCCGAGTCGTTGCGCGATCGAGCGCAGCCCGTTGTGTCCCGCGAGGCCGCCGCCGAGTCGAGCCTGGAGGCGTCCGGTCTCGAGGTCGACGTCGTCGTGCACGACGAGCACCTGGCCGGGCGGAAGCTTGTAGAACGCCGAGGCGGCCTGGATCGATGTGCCCGACTCGTTCATGTATGTCTCGGGCTTCAACAGGGCGAGCCGTGCGCCGCCGACCCTCACGTCTGCGAGCCGACCGCGGAACTTCTGCCTGAACGAGCCCTCGTGCCGGCGGGCGAACTCGTCGACGACCAGCCAGCCGACGTTGTGCCGGTCGCGGGCGTGCTCCGGCCCCGGGTTCCCGAGCCCCGCGACGAGCAGTGCCATCGAGGGACCGGCCTCTTCCCTGCGGAAGAGGCGCACTGCCTACTCTGCGCCGGTCTCCGAGGCGTCGGAGGGCCCGCCAGGCTGCTCGCCCTCTGCAGCCTCGGCCCCCTCGCCTTCGGCGCCCTCCTCGCCTTCCTCGCCCTCCGCGGCCTCGGCTTCCTCGAGCTCCGTGAGACCGCGCGGCATCGAGCAGTTCGCCAGGACCGTCTCGGGATCGTCGAGGAACGCGAGGCCCTCGATCGCATCGAGATCGGCGATCCGCAACGTCGCCCCGACCTCGAGCGACGACATGTCGGCCTCGATGTGCTCGGGGATCGCGGTCGGCAGCGCCTCGACCCGGATCTCGCGGGTCACCTGCTGGACGACGCCGCCCTGCTTCGCCCCGGGCGACTCGCCGATCAGGTGGATGCTGACGGACGCCTGGATGGCCTGGTCGAGGCGAACCTCGTGGAAGTCGACATGCGTCAGCGTGCCGCGGATCGGATGCCGCTGGTACTCCTTCAACACTGCGTGGTGCGGCGTCGTCTGCCCCGCGATCACGACGTCGAGGATCGCGTGGAGGCCCGACGGACCCGTCAGCGCAGACCGCAGCTCACGCTCGCCGACGACGATCGCCCGCGCGTGCCCCTTGCCGTACAGGACGCCCGGAACGAGGCCCTCCCGGCGGAGGCGCCGGACGCGCCGCGAGCCGACCTGGCCGGCACCGCGCTCGACAACCTCAAGCGTGACTCGATCGCTCGACATCGGCGCACCATGGTAGCGGAGGCCACCGGTCGAGTAGGCTCGCCCCGTGGCCGACGGTGCCTTCTCGGTCGCGCGCCCCGACGGGCGACGCCTCGAGTGCTGGGCGGAGGGCGACTCGACGACCGCCGTGCTGCTCCACACCGGCACTCCCTCCGCGGGCAGACCGTACCGTCCGCTGGTCACCGAGGCCACGGCACGTGGCTGCCGGTTCGTGACGTACTCCAGGCCCGGATACGCGGGCTCGACACGGTCGCCGGGCCGCTCCGTGGCCGACTGCGCCGAGGACGTGGTCGCAATCGCCGCTGCGCTCTCGCTCACGCGGATCCACGTCGTCGGCTGGTCGGGCGGCGGCCCCCACGCGCTCGCCTGCGCCGCCCTGCTGCCCGGGCGCGTCGCATCGGCGGCGACGCTCGCCGGAGTCGCCCCGTGGCCCGCGGACGGACTCGACTGGCTCGCGGGCATGGCGGAGGAGAACCTCGAGGAATTCGAGGCCGCGCGCGAAGGCTCCGAGCCCTTGCAGCGCTTCCTCGAGCCGCTCGTGCAGAGTCAGATCGACGTCACCGCGGCCGGTGTGGCGGAGAGCCTCGGCGGGCTGCTGACCGACATCGACCGGGCGGCACTCATCGGCCCGTTCGCCGAGTACCTGGCGGCGAGCGGCCGGGCCGCCGTCTCGAGCGGGCCCTGGGGCTGGCACGACGACGACCTCGCGTTCACAAAGGACTGGGGGTTCTCGCTCGCCGAGATCGACGTTCCCGTCGGCATCTGGCACGGGCGGCACGACGCGATGGTGCCGCCGGCGCACGGAGAGTGGCTCGCCGAGCACATCCCGAGCGCGCACCACAGGTACGTGGAGGACGCGGGCCACCTCTCGCTCCTCGGCCGCTTCGCCGACGTCCTCGACGTGCTCCTCTCCGCCGGCGACTAGCGCGGCACCCATCGAGTCTGCTGCGCGAGTGACGTCGAGGCGGAGCGATGCGCCCTCGCATCGTCTGGGGCCAGTGCCGCGCGGGTCAGGGATTTCCCGCAGCCCGATCAGCATCGTTGCGGATGATACGAGCGCGAACGCGGTCGAGAATGGGCTGTCGAGCCAGGAGGTCAGTGATGCTTGCCGCGGAAGTGAGCGCAGTTCTCGGGATCGTCGCGTCGTTCGCGTTCGTTCTCTCCGTCCTCGGCGTCGTGGTGTACGCACTCGTGCGGCCGTTCACGCACTTCGATCACAAGCATGAGGACAACCTGTGGGTGCACCTGGATTGACGCGTGGCGAGGCGGCGGCCGGTGCCGACCGTCAGCTGATCCTGTGACGTGACGGGTAGAAGGCCAGGCGAGAAACCCGCTCGAAGCGAGCGGTGGAGCGCGTCCCCTTAGAAGAGCTGGTTCTCGCCGCCGAAGATCGCGGACACCGAGTCGTCGGAGAACACGTTGATGATCGTCTCCGCGAGGAGCGGCGCAACCGTCAGCACCGTCAGGTTCTCGGGGCGCTCGCGCGGGTCGATCGGGACGGTGTCGGTGACGACGATCCCGCTGACGTCCTCCGCGCCGGCGAGACGCTCGAGCCCGTCCTTGCTCAGAAGCGCGTGCGTGACGCAGAGCCAGACCTCGCGCGCGCCGTGCTCGCGCAGCGCGCGCGCCCCTGCGATGAGCGTGGCGCCCGTGGTCGTCACGTCGTCGCCGACGATGCAGATCTTGTCGCGCACGCGACCGGTCACCTCGGTCATCGAGACCTGCTCGGCCCCGAGCCGGGTCTTGTGCATGACCGCGAAACCGGCGTCGAGCATCTCGGCGAAGCGCACCGCGACCTTCGCGCGACCCGCGTCCGGCGCGACCGAGACGACGCCCTCGCCGTGGAAGCCGAGGTCGCGGAAATGCCGCGCGAAGAGCTGCTGCGCGGTCATGTGGTCGACGGGGATCGTGAAGAAGCCCTGGATCTGGCCGGCGTGCAGATCCATCGTGAGCAGCCGGTCGACCCCGGCCAGCTGGAGCATGTCCGCGACGAGCCTTCCGGAGATCGGCTCGCGCGGCTTCGCCTTGCGATCCTGACGGGAGTACGCAAACCACGGGATCACGGCCGTGATGCGCTTCGCGGACGCGAGCCTCGCCGCCTGGATCATGAGCAGGAGCTCCATGAGGTGCTCGTCGACCGGCGGGCTGCCGGTCTGGACGAGGAACACGTCCGCGCCCCGGATCGACTCGCAGTAGCGGACATAGGTCTCGTCGTTGGGGAAGGTCTTCAGCTCGATCTCGCCGAGGTCGACGCCGAGACGCTCGGCGATACGCTCGGCGAGCACCGGGTGCGACCGCCCCGAGAAGACCATTAGCCGCTTCTGCGGCGTGAGCGGGATCGCGTGACCGGGCTTCAACGCCGGCTCCGACGACGCGTGCTCGAAGCCGGGCAGCGCCTGCTCAATCGTCCCTGCGTCCACCACGGCCCTCCTTGATCACCTGCCTGGGCGGGAAGCCCACGAGTGCGTCGTCGGGGACGTCGTCCGTTACCACCGTGCCTGCTGCAGTCCACGCATCGTCTCCCAGGGTGACCGGAGCTACGAACACAGTGTCCACGGCGACCCTGACGTCACGGCCGATCTCCGTCCGCTGCTTCGGGCCGCCCGCGTGCGGCAGGTTCGCCGTGATCGCGCCGGCCCCGATGTTGGTCCGGTCGCCGATCTCCGCGTCGCCCATGTACGAGAGGTGCGGCACCTTCGTGCCCTCGCCGAGCCGTGTGTTCTTCAACTCGACGAACGTGCCCGCCTTGGAGGATGCCCCGAGCACTGATCCGGGGCGAAGGTAACAGAACGGCCCCACGTGCGCGCCCGGTCCCACGATCGCGTCGACCGCGACGACCTGCGGGCCGAGTTCCGCCCCCGCGGCGATCGCCGTCCCGCCGCGCAGGACGGTGAACGGGTGGACGACGACGTCGGGCTCGATGGTGACGGTCGGGTCGATCCAGGTGGACGCGGGATCGACGATCGTCACCCCTGCGAGCATGTGGTCGGTGTTGATCCGGTCGCGCAGGGCCGCGGCCGCCGCGGCCAGCTCGGCTCTCGTGTTGACCCCCTCCGCCTCGCGCGGATCGTCTGCGACGTGCACGGCGACCCGGGCGCCGCCCGCGGCGATCGCGCGCACGGCATCCGTCAGGTACAGCTCGCCCTGCGCGTTGTGGGCGTCGAGGCGGCCGAGCGCCGGCCACAACGCCTCGCCGCGAAAGACGTAGATCGACGAGTTCAGCTCGCGGATCTCGAGCTGTTCAGGGGTCGCGTCCGTCGCCTCCACGATCGCGACGAGAGCGCCGTCGCCGTCTCGCAGGATCCGGCCGTAGCTCCGTGCGTCGTCGGGGACGAGCGAGAGCACGGTCGCGGCGGCGTCCGCCGCACGGTGCGTGGCGAGGAGCTCCGTCAGGAGCCGGGTCGTGAGGACCGGGGTGTCGCCCGAGAGCACGAGCACGTCGTCCGCCTCCCCGAGCGCCTTCCGCGCTGCGCGCACCGCGTCGCCGGTGCCGAGCGGACGCTCCTGAATCGCGACCTCGACGGCGGTGAACGCGTCCGCCGTCTCGGGCGAGGCGACGACGACGAGCGGCTCGGGATCGAGCGGTGCGGCCGCGGCGACGACCCAGTCGACCATGCGCCGCCCGAGCAAGGGGTGCAGGTGCTTGGCGAGCGAGGAACGCATGCGCGTCCCGAGCCCTCCGGCCATCACGACTGCGGCGAGTCTCGTCGGCATCACGGGATAACGATGGCTGGGGCGCCAGGATTCGAACCTGGGATCACGGGACCAAAACCCGTTGCCTTACCGCTTGGCCACGCCCCATCAAGGGACCGGGAGTCTATCCGCGCGCGGGTCGCTACCGACGGTCGAGCAGAATCGCCCCGAGCGCGACCGCGGCGAGCACGACGACCGCGACCGCGGCGAGCACGACGACAGCCCCTGCGAGCACCGGCACGAGCACCACGAGGAGCTGCGAGACGGCCGCCGTCCACGTGAGCACCCGCACGTCGGGGCTCTCGTGCTCCCTCCCCCACGCGGCATAGGCGGCGACCGAGCCGAGCGCGAGCAGCACGACGACCCACCAGGGGATCGCTCCCGCGAGCACGAGGATGCCCTCGGCGGCGGCGAGCGCGAGCGCGATGCGGACGCGGTTGTGCCGCACGCGACGCGTGAGTCGCCGCTCCCGGTGCTCGATCAGGAACTGGCTGCCCACGCCGCTGACGGTATCAGCCGGGTGTCGTGATCCAGGTCCCCGCGCACCGTCCCTCGAGCGCCGCTCTCGCATGCTCCGCGCCGTCACGGTCGGCGAACAAGCCGTAGACGGTCGGCCCGGCTCCGGTCACGTCGGCCCGGAACGCCCCCAGCGCGCGGAGGTCCTCGACGAGCGGCGACGACGCGAGGTCGTTCGGCGGCAGCGACGCCAGGTCGGCCGCCGCGGCGACACGGCCGAGCTGGCGCCGGAGGTGGTCACGTCGCTCGGCGAACCCGAGCTCGCCGCCCCGCGCGTCGAACAGCCCGTACACGTCGGCGGTCGACGTCTTGGCGACGCCTGCGGGCGAGAGGAGCAGCACGATGTAGTCGCGCGGCAGCGCGAGAGGCGCGAGGGTCGTGCCGTCGTCCGTCCCCAGTTGCGGGCCGTCGCACAGGAAGAACGGGACGTCGGATCCGAGCGAGCCTGCCAGTGACCTGAGCGCCTCGGGTGCGAGCGGCGGCTCGAGGAGGCTGTTCGCGAGGAGCAGCGCGGCCGCGGCGTCGCTCGACCCGCCTCCCAGTCCTCCGGCCACGGGGATCCGCTTCGTGATGCGCGCCTGGAAGCGGACGGTGCCGTCCGCCTGCCGCGCCACCCCGTCCAGAGCGTCCCGGACGAGCGAGTCGTCGGCGAAGCCGTCGACCCGCATCTCCTCGGCGCGCCTCACCGCCACCGTGTCGGCCAGCGCAAGCCGCTCGAGCACGGTGACGACCTCGTGCTTGCCGTCGTCCCGTCGCGGTCCCACGAGCAGGGCGAGGTTCAGCTTTGCGGGAGCCCGACGCTCCACCCAGTCGGTCATGCTCCGAGCCTCCCCGCCAGCTCGACGAACTCGTGGGGCTCCAGCGCCTCGGCGCGGACCGCAGGACCGTGACCGAGCTGGGCCAGCACGGCGACGGTGCTCTCGCGGCTGGCGAGGCCCGCGAGGGAGAGCGAGTTCGCCAGAGTCTTCCGCCGGTGCGCGAACGCACCCGCAACGACGCGCCGGACCGCCTCTGGACGGTCGGGGCCGGGGATCCTCGAGAACGCGACCAGCGCGGAGTCGACGTTCGGTGGGGGCCGGAACACCGTGCGCGAGACGGGATGGAGCCCGGTGCGGCGCGCGTGCAGCCGCACCAGCACCGACACGGCGCCGTACGCCTTCGTCCGGGGCTCCGCGAAGAACCGGTCGGCAACCTCGCGCTGGACCATGACGCACCAGCTCGCGACCGTGCGAAGTGTGATGAGGCTCTCCATGACGAGCGGGGTCGCGACGTTGTACGGGAGATTCGAGACGAGCTTGGTGGGCGCCGGCTCGAGGTCGCGCAGATCCACGACGAGTGCGTCGCCGAACACCACCCCGACGTTCGCCCGCTCCCCGATCGCCGCGCTCAAGGGAGCCTCGAGGCTTCGATCGAGCTCGATCGCGTGGACGTACGCGACGCGATCCGCGAGGTAGGTGGTCAGCACGCCGAGGCCGGGGCCGATCTCGAGCACGACGTCCTCGGCACGGAGGTCGGCGAGACGGCCGACCACGCCGAGGATGTTCCGGTCGACGAGGAAGTGCTGGCCCAGCCTCTTCTTCGGGGCGACCGGGCTCACGCGTGCGAGAGACCGAACGCGGCAAAGGCGTTCGCGTCGATCCGTGCTTCGAGCTCGTCGTACGGCTCCCGGCGGGCCTCTGCCAGCGCCGAGAGCGTGTGACGGAGGTTGCGCGGCTCGTTCGGCCGACCGCGGACGGGTTGCGGCGCGAGGTAGGGGCTGTCGGTCTCGACGAGGAGCCTGTCGGCCGGCACGCGGGCCGCGACCTGGCGGAGCGCGTCCGCCTTCGGGTAGGTGATGTTGCCGGCGAACGAGACGTAATAGCGCCGGGACAGCGCCGGCTCGAGGAGGCCCGGCTCGGAGAAGCAGTGGAGGACGACCGTGCCGCGAAAGGGCTCGAGCGCCGCCGCGGTCTCGGCGCTCGCTGCGCGGCTGTGGATCACGACGGGCAGCCCGAGCGACTCTGCAAGCTCGAGGTGCCGCTCGAGCAACGTGTGCTGCTCGCGCAGCGTCTCCGAGCCGTGATGCCCGTCGAGGCCGGTCTCCCCGACGGCGACGGCGTTCGGGTCTCCGAGCAGCGAGCGAAGCTCGTCGATCCGGTCCGCATCGGGAGTGGCAGCCCGGTGAGGATCGATTCCGAGCGCGGCCACCACCACCGGCTGGGTGCCGGCGATCTCGAGCGCCCGGCGGCACGAGTCGATCCCGGTGCCGATCGTGACGATCCGCGAGATGCCTGCCCCGAGCGCCCGAGCGACGACCGCGTCCGGCTCCGCGCACGCGTCGAGGTGGGCGTGGGTGTCGATCACGCCGCGGTCGCAGGCTCGTCCACGCGCGGGAAGAGCGGCTGGGCGGGCTCGAGCCCCTCGACGGCACGCGTGCGGCCGTAGGCGACCTCGTCCCAGGCGACGTCCGACGGCTGACCCAGCGCCTCGAGGACCCGTCGCGAGGTGCCCGGGAGGTACGCCGCGAGCGCGACCGCGACCGCCCGGAGCCCATCCAGGAGGTCGTAGAGCACCTGGTCGAGCTCGCCCGCCCGTGCGTCGTCCTTCGCCAGCTGCCACGGAGCCGTCGCCTCGACGTGCCGATTGAGGGCGCGCACCACCTCCCAGATCCGCTCGAGCGAGCCGGTCAGGTCGAACTGATCGAGACCCGCCGCGACGTCGGGGCCGAGCGTCGCCAGGATCGCCGCCACCGGCGAGTCGTCCGACGGCCCCGCAGCGAGCGTCCCGCCGCGGTAGCGGGCGATCATCGCGGTCACACGCGAGAGCAGGTTGCCGAGATCGTTCGCCAGCTCGCGCTCGTAGCGCTCGCGAAGGCCGTCGACCGACGCGGTGCCGTCCTGCCCGAACGAGACGGAGCGCGCGCACCAGAAGCGCACCGCGTCGGCGCCGTACACGTCGACCAGGTCGAGCGGGTCGACGACGTTCCCCAGCGACTTCGAGATCTTGCGGTCGTCGAGCAGCAGGTAGCCGTGGACGAACAGCTGGCGCGGCACCTCGTAGCCGGCGGCGAGCAGCAGCGCCGGCCAGTAGACGCAGTGGAACCGGAGGATGTCCTTCGCGAGAAGGTGACGCACGTGTGGCCAGAACCTCGGGATCAAGTCCTCGCCCGGCCGCGCGTACGTGAGCGCGCTCAGGTAGTTGACGAGCGCGTCGGCCCAGACGTACGCCACCTGGCCGGGGTCCCATGGGATCGGGATGCCCCACGGCTGACCGGCCCGGCTGATCGAGAAGTCCTGGAGGCCCCCCGCGATGAAGCCTTTCGCCTCGTTCGCGCGGAACCCGGGCAGCACGAAGTCCGGGCGCTCCTCGTACAGCGCGAGGAGCTGCTCCTGGTAGGCCGAGAGCCGGAAGAACCAGTTCCGTTCCTCGATCCACTCGGGCTCGATGTCGTGCTCGGGGCACTTGCCGTCGACGAGCTCGTCCGCGTTCTTGAACGCCTCGCAGCCGACGCAGTAGAGCCCGGCGTAGACGTCCTGGTAGATGTCGTCACGGCCGTTGTCCCGAATCCGCTGCAGGAAGTCCTGCACGAAGCGCTTGTGGCCCTCGTCGCTCGTCCGGATGAAGAAGTCGTTGGCGACGTCGAGGCGGGCGGGGAGCGCCCGCCACGCGTCGACGATGCCGTCGACGTACTCCTGCGGGGCGAGGCCCTGCTCGGCGGCGACCCGGGCGACCTTCGACGCATGCTCGTCGACACCAGTGAGCAGAAACGTCTCACGTCCGCGCTGCCGCTGATGGCGAGCGAAGACGTCCGCGGCGACGGTCGTGTACGCGTGCCCGATGTGCGGGGTCGAGTTGACGTAGTAGATCGGCGTGGTGACGTAGTACGGCTCCATCGCCGACGATTCTACGGGCGGCCCGTCGAGCGACCCCCGCGGCGAGCAGCGCGACGAGCGCAAGCGCGGCCGCGATCCGAACCGCACGGCCCACACGCAATCCGGAGCCGGCCGGCTCCGGCTCCCGGGCGGGGCCGAGGGCCGGCGCGGGGCGACGCGTGCTCGCAGCCCGCCCGGTTGTGACGGCGTCCCCCGCCCCGCCGCGTGCGCGGGACGGCGGGGCGTCGCCGTACCTCTCGGTGACGACCCACTGCACGCGAACGGGCGACGGCGCGCGCGCCAGCGACGCGCTCGGTCTGGCCCCGTCACCCGCGCGGCCGGCGGATCGAGCGGAGCCGTCGCCGGCGGACGGCTTCCTCTGCCCCGGATCGACCCGGGTCGCGGGCCTCCCTGCAGGGATCACCGGTGGCCCGGGTCGGGTCGTGACGCGGGTCGAGCCAGGCGCCGCGCCGCCGGCCGACGACGCGGACTTCGGTGCCGGAGTCGCACCCGGGCCTGATCTCCGTGCCGTCTCCGACGCCCCGGCCAGCGCTGTGGACGCCTTCTGCATGACCTCGGGCCTGCGCGGGAGCGGGGTCGGTGTCCGCGTGGGCGGTGTCACGACGAGGCCCGCCGCCCGCGCGGCCGAGCCCGGCGACGCCGGGGAGCCGGTCGGCGGCGCCGCGACCTTCGAGACCACTTCCGCGCCCGTCGGCGCGCCCGGCGGATTCACCGCGACGGCTGCGGTCGCGCCGGCCGGTGCCTGGATCGGGGGCGTCGCCGCGGCGTCAGGAGACGCGCCTGGAAGGGGCGGCCGTGACGAGACCGGTGCGGCGGACGTCGCCGGGCTCGGGGCGGGGGACTCGGTCACAGTGCCCTGGGGTGCCGAGACCGGAAGCGGAGACGCCACCGTCCGGGCGGGCGGCGGAGGCTCGGCGGGGGACGGCGGCTGAACCGGGGCGGCCGGCTGCACGGGCTCGGGCGACGGCGCCGGGTCGTCGCGCGGGGCGGAGGGCGCCGCGCGCGGCGGCAGCAGCCCGAGCGGGTCGACGTATCCCTGGTCGTCCGCTGCCCGCCGGATCCCGAGGTGAACGCTGGGGACGGCGTTCTCGGGCGTTCCGCTCGAGCCCATGGCTCCGACCGGCGCGCCCTCCGCGACGGTCTCGCCCTTCGAGACGCCGACGGCGCCGAGATGGACGAGCGTCACCGAGTACCCGTCGCCGGTGAGAATCGTCACGCCGCGGCCGTAGGTCGGGAGCGACCCCGCGAACGTGACGAGCCCCGCCGCCGGCGCGCGGATCTGGGATCCGTCCGCGCCCGCAACGTCGATGCCACGATGCTGGCCGCCCGCGTACGTGTCGGCGCCGAGCGCGAACGGCCGGAGCACCGCGCCGTCCGCCGGCCACGACCACGCAGCCGCGCGACCGCAGACGGTCAGGGCAAGGGCCGCCGCGACGCCTGTCACGAGAAATCGGTGCACTGAGCACCTCCTTCGTTCTCTGCGACGGCAACGCGGGAGGACGAAGGCTAGCGGTGCCGTCGGACGGCGTCAATCGGGTGGGTCGAGAGAGGCGCGGTAGAGCTCGTTGCGGGAGGCTCCCGCGAGAGCCGAGACCACGTCCGCCGCGGCCCGGCGGGCCGCGCCTGCGGCCACGAGCGTGCGAACGGCGGCAACCGCCGCGTCGGGGTCGTCGTCCGGCTTCCCCGGTGCCAGGACGACCGTCACCTCCCCTTTCGTCGGCTCGGCGAAGCGTTCGGCGAGCTCCGCCGCGGAGCCGCGCACGACCTCCTCGAAGCGCTTCGTCAACTCGCGGCAGACCGCCACGCGGCGCTCCGGGTCGACCTGCGCGAGCGCGCCGAGCGAGCGGGGCAGCCGTCTCGGCGACTCGAACGCGACAGCCGCGTACCGCCAGGCTCGTGCCTCGGCCCAGAGGGAGAGGAGCTCCGCCTCGCGACGCGGCAGGTATCCGAGGAAGCGGTATTCGCCTGCTCCGAGGCCGCTCGCGACGAGCGCTGTCTCGACGGCACTCGGCCCCGGGAGCACCGTCACCTCGACACCCGCCTCGAGTGCCGCGCCGACCAGCCGCCCGCCTGGGTCGTTGACGCCGGGGAGGCCGGCGTCCGAGACGAGCGCGTGGCGCTCGCCCGCAAGCAGGAGCGGTACGAGCTCCCGGGCTCTGCGGGCCTCGTTGTGCCGGTGGAGGCTGACGAGCCGCCGCGCGCGAATCCCGTGCCGGTCGAGCAGCACCTGCGTGTGTCGCGTGTCCTCGCAGAGCACGGCGTCCGCGTCGCGGAGCTCGTCGAGCACGCGCAGGGTGACGTCGGCGAGGTTCCCGATCGGCGTCGCGCAGACCGCGAGGGGCATCAGCGCTGCCCGTCGAGCGCCTCGTAGCCGACGAGGCCTGCTCCGACGAGCCCGGCGTCGTCGCCGAGCTCGGCCCGGACGACGTCGATCCGCTCGTCCGCCGGGCGGAGCGCCTCACGCCTCGCGGCGTCGCACGTCGACCGCCGTATCAGCGGCCACGCGGCCGCCCCGAAACCGCCGCCGACCACCACGACGTCCGGGCTGAACATGTTCCAGAGCGAGCCGATCGCGAGCCCCAGCAGGTGCCCGATGCGCTCGAGGGCCGCGATCGCCCGCGCATCACCGGCCTCCGCCTCGTGCACGAGGCGGTGCGCATCCGCCTCGTCGCCCCAGATCCCGCGCGCGGCGCGGCAGGCCGCCTCGCCGGAGACGAGCGCCTCGAGATGGCCGTGCCCATGGCAGTTGCCCTGGCACGGCGGGCCGTCTGCCTCCACGACGATGTGGCCCAGCTCCGCCCAGCCGCGGAAGAGGCGTCCGTCGAGCACGATGCCGCCGCCGACGCCCGTGCCGAGCGCGAGGGCGACCACGTCCGTCGCCCCACGCGCCGCGCCGCAGCGCCATTCCGCGAGCGCGGTCGCGTTGCCGTCGTTCTCGAGGCCGACCGGGAGGTCGAACCGCGCCCGCAGGCGTCCGTGCACGTCGAGCGACGCCAGCGGGAGATTCGCCGCCGCGAGTGCCAGGCCCGTCCGGCGATCGAGGTTCATCGGCACCCCGACACCGAGGGCCGCGACGGTGTCCGAGAGGAGCTCGACGATCACCGAGTCGACCGCGGCGAAGAACGGCTCGGCGCCGTCCGTCGGCGTCTCGATCTCGATCGAGCGGCCGACGGAGCCGTCCCGCGCGATCACACCGGCGCGGATCTTCGTCCCGCCGACGTCCACGCCGATGACCGAGTCCGGCGGCAATGCGCGGCTACCATACCCGGCCGGATGCCCGCTCAGGACAAGCCGTATCGCGTCTATCGCGGCGGCCGGGTCAAGGGGCGGGTCCCACTCGCCCGGGAGTCCGCACGGGGCTCCGGGGCATCGAAGGGGACGGCGCCGGCAGGGCCGCAGACGCCGCGTCCACGTCGCTGGGGTCGCTGGGTCGTGCTCGGGCTCCTGGTGCTGCTGGTGCTGTTCGTGGCGTGGAGCGTCGCGAGCTACCTGGCAGTAGCGAGCGGTGTGTCCAAGGCGAACGACCGCGTGCCTGCGGGGGTCAGGCGGCAGCTGGCGAAGAAGGACGGCCTCCTGGTCTCGACCCCCACGACGATCCTGGTGCTCGGTACCGACGGCGGCACCCAGAAGGGGCGCGCCGGTGCGAACCGATCCGACTCGATCATGCTGATCCGCACCGATCCCGGGAAGAAGCGGCTCGCCTTTCTCTCGATCCCGCGCGACCTGCAGGTCGAGATCCCGGAGGTCGGCCTGGCGAAGATCAACGCGGCGAACCAGATCGGTGGGCCGGCGCTCGCGCTGCGAACCGTGAAGGACCTCACGGGGCTCGACGTGAACCACGTCATGTTCGTCGACTTCGACCGCTTCCGCGAGCTGATCGACGCGGTCGGCGGAATCGACATCGACGTTCCGCGGCCGATCCGCTCGGACAGGTTCGACTGCCCGTACAAGACGGCGAAGCGGTGCGCGTCATGGCAGGGCTGGCGCTTCGCGCGCGGGCCGCAGCACATGGACGGCCGCCGCGCGCTCGTCTACTCGCGGGTCCGGCACAACCTCCTCGATCCGAGCGAGACGGACTTCAGCCGCTCGCGGCGCCAGCAGGAGGTGGTCGAGGCCACGCTCGACAAGGTGACGGGTCTCGGCACCGCGTTGAAGCTGCCGTTCGTGGGGGACAGCCTGACCGCGCCGCTGGCGACCGACCTCGGTGCCTGGCAGCTGATGCAGCTCGGCTGGGTCTACTTCCGGGGCGACAAGGGACGCGCCCTCCACTGCCGACTCGGCGGCGACCCCGCGACGGTCGGCGGCGAGTCGGTGATCCTCGGCAGCGAGGACAACGTCTCCACCGTGGCGATGTTCACGGGCCGCTCGGCGCCCCTCGCCCCTGCGCGCGGGCTTCCCTATGCCCCCGGCTGCTTCGTGGGCGGCAGGGGCCAGTGAGCTACGAGTCGGACGCCTTCGTGCCCGACGCCCCCGCGTCGGACTTCGTGTCGGGCTTCGCGCCCGGAGACTCGGGCTTCGGCGCCCCGTCCGGCGAGCCGCCGGCGCCGTCCGCGTCCTTCCCCGCCCCCTTGCGCGAGCCGCGCCCGTAGTCGGTCGAGTAGAAGCCCGATCCCTTGAAGTGCACGGCGACCGGGAAGAGAAGCTTCTCGACCGGCCCGGCCCCGCATGTCTCGCACACGCTGACGGGCGGATCCGCCATCCGCTGAAACACCTCGAACGTGTGGCCGTTCGGGCAGCGGTACTCGTAGATCGGCATGGCCGGCCAATCTACCAGCGAAGATGTCGGAAACCACGATGACGCAAGGGATCGAGGCACAGAGCGAGAGCGCGCCGCCCGCGGTCGCACGCGCGTCCGCACGGAACTGGGTCGAGGCGCACTGGCTTGCGCTCGGGGTAGCGGGGGTGGTCGTCGCCGCGAGCGGCTTCCTGCTCCACCAGCTGATGGCCTGGCCGCCGCACGAGGACGAGACGCTCGCGCTCTTCATCGGACGGGACTCACTGCCGGGGGTCGTCGAGCACGTCACCCGCGATCGCGGCGGAGCGCCGCTGCATTTCCTGCTCGCGTGGTCGGTGGCGCACCTCGGCTTCGGGCTCGGCGGCCTCAGGCTCCTGTCCGCCGCGTTCGCGGTCGCAAGCCTGCCGTTGGTCGCCGCGCTCGGCCGGAGGCTCGCGGGGCCGCGCGTCGCGCTCGTGGCGACGGTGATCGTGGCGCCGAGCTGGCTGTTCCTGTTCCACGGCGTCTACGGGCGCATGTACAGCCTGTTCCTCTTCCTCTCGCTCGCGTGCACGCTCTCGCTCCTGCGGGCGCTCGAGCGCGGCGGCCGCGCGCGCTGGGCCGTGTGGGTCGCCACCGCCCTGCTCACCGTCGCCGCGCACCCGTACGGCGTCCTGCTGTTGGGAGGGCAGGCGGCGTACGTGCTCGTCGCCGGACGCGAGCGGCTCCGGGAGGCGGTCATCGCCGGGTGTGCGGTGCTCGTGCTCGGGATCCCGTTCTGGCTCACCGATCTCGTCCTCGCCGGCCGCTTCGACGTCGGCGTCGGCGGCGGCGGCGCGAAGCTCGGCGGCCCGGTCGACCTCGCGCACTACTTCTGGCGCTCCGCCGGAGACGCGAGCGCGGGCTGGTGGCCGGTCACGCTCGCCGCTGTCTCGGCGGCCGCGGCCGGCGTCGTGCTCCTCGGGCGCGACGCCCGGGCCCTCGTCCTGTGCTTCCTGGGGGCGACCACCGTCGCGTTCCTGGCTGCTCGCCTCGGAAGCTCCGCCGCTCCCGAGTCGCGGCACCTGATCTTCCTCCTGCCGCTGTTCGCGATCGCGGTCGCGACGACGATCACGCGGATGGCGCGGCGATTGCCGGCTCTGGCCGTCGTCGCCACGGCGGCGCTGGTCGCCACCCAGGTCGCGTGGGCGTGGCACCGCTCGGCGCCACTCTTCGAATGGGAGCCCGACGCGCGGCAGGCTGCACGCGCCGACGCCGAGACATGGCTGGCGCGGACGAGCAGGCCCGACGACGTCCTCTTCGGCTACGACCCGCTGTACCTCGGGGCCTGGGAACGGAAGGGCTCGTCCTTCCCGACGACGGTCGTGCCTCGGGCCGATCCCTCGCTTGCGCTGCGGACGCTCCGGCGCAACGTGCCGCTGGGACGCGGGGTATGGGTGCTCGACGCGAGCGAGCGGAACAACCTCCATCCACGGCTCGAGATCGAGCGACGGCTGCCCGAGCCCTCGCGACCCTACGTCGTCCGCGTCTTCGGGCCGTTTCTCGTCATTCGCACGGTCCGCCCGGTGGCCACCCCGAGGGCGTTCCTCTACGACTCCGCGCGTGCGCTGCTGGTCGGTCAGCAGCTCGGCATCGGCGACGCCGGCGTCAACCTGCACACGGTCGTGCTCGCCGCCCGCGTGGAGCGGGGCTACGGCCCCTCTCTCCGCTCGCGCTCGAGCAACTCCCGGTAGCACGGGGCGCCCTCGAACGCTGCCAGCCCCGTCTGCACGGGGCGCTTCCTGCTCCGCCGGGCACGCCTGAGCGCGGCCGCCACCGCCGATGCGCCGACGATGCCCCCGACGACGAAGGACCGCGCCCTGCGACGGCGCCTCGCGTCCTGGTCGCCCCCCTCGTCGCGTGCCATGCGACGATCGTAGGCCATGCGCGTCGTATCGCTCGGGGATCTCGCGCTCGACGTCGTCGTGCGGACCGCCGGCCCGGTCGCGCGCGGCGCCGACACGCCCGCCGCCGTCTCGCTCTCCGCAGGCGGGCAGGGCGCCAACGTCGCCGCGTGGGTCGCGGCGCTCGGCGGCGAGTCGGCCTGGCTCGGGAAGCGCGCCTCCGACGACGCGGGCACGCTCGCGGCGGGAGAGCTGCGGCGCCGCGGCGTGCGGCTCCTCGGGCCGGTCGAGGAGACCGGCAACGGCGTTGTCGTCTCGCTCGTGGACGAGGCCGGCGAGCGCTCGATGTTCCCCGACCGGGGCGTGGCGACGCTCCTCCGACCGGACGAGCTCTCGCCCGAATGGCTCGACTGCGACCACCTGCACGTCTCCGGCTACGCGTTGACCGGGGAGCTGCAAGCGGCGGCGGAGCGCGCCGTCGAGCTCGCACGCGGGCAGGGCGCCCGGGTCAGCGTCGACCTCGCCTCGTGGAGCGTGATCCGCGACGCGGGTCCCGCCCGCTTCCGGTCGAGCGTCGAGTCGCTCCGTCCCGACATCGTGTTCGCCAACGAGGAAGAGGACAGGATCCTCGGCGGGAGGATCGGAGACGCGGAGTGGGTCCTGAAGCGCGGCGCGCAGGGCTGTCGCTTCGACGGCGAGGAGCGCGCAGCCATCCCCGTGGCGCGCGTGCTCGACACGACCGGCGCAGGCGACGCGCTCGCGGCGGGGCTGATCGTCGGTGGCCCCGACCTCGCGCTCGAGGCGGCCGCACGGTGCGTGCAGCAGGTCGGCCCGATGCCCTGAGAGCTCCTTGCAGACGGTGCTCGTCGACAGGGCGTGCGCGCGTGCGCAGCAAGAAGCATGGAGGGAAGCCCGATCTGCAGGCACGTCGGGGCGCCCGAGGACGCAGAAGCGCGGGTCGCGCAGCGCGTTCCGGCCGGCCCCCGGGCTTCGTTCTGCAACGAGCGCCAAGCCGAGACCGCGACCGACGGCTCACGAGGCTCCGGCGGACTGGGCGCGGCGGACTGGGCGTGCTCCGGCGGACTGGGCGTGCTCCGGCGGACTGGGCGTGCTCCGGCGGACTGGCGTGCTCCGGCGGACTGGCGTGCTCCGGCGGACTGGGCGTGCTCCGGCGTCAGCTCGAGCAGGAGACACGAAGCCGGCACGAGGTCGACACACCGGCGTCACACCTCCTCCGCTAGCGTGACACCAGGGACACCGGGGTGCCCCTGGGGGAGGTTGGGGGTGCTTTCGTCCGGCGGGCGCATCCCGATCGCCACGTCCGCACGCCAGGCTGGCATGGCCGACAGCGGAGCCCTCGGCTCGGGCGGAGGCACGCCCGCGGCGGCTCGCGGCGCCCGTCCCCGACAGCGCCGACTACGCTCGCTCGTCGTGAGTCGTCTGATCAGGGTCGCCGAGGAAGTCCAGACCGCGCTGACCGCCGGCCGGCCGGTCGTGGCCCTCGAGACGACGCTCGTCGCGCACGGCTTCCCGGCCCCGAGCGGCATCGAGGTCGGGCTCGCGAGCGAGGCGGCGGTTCGCGCCACGGGGGCGGTCCCGGCGACGGTCGGCGTGCTGCAGGGGAGCGTCGTCGTAGGACTGACCGCCGCCGAGCTCGAGCGGTTCACGCCGTCTGCGCGCAAGCTCGGACCGCGAGACCTCGCCGCCGCAGCCGTCCAGGGTGCGGTCGGCGCGACCACGGTCGGCGGGACGCTCGCCGTCGCCGCAGCGGTCGGCATCCGCTTCATGGGGACCGGAGGGCTCGGGGGCGTCCACCGTGGCTTTCCGAACCCGCCGGACGTCTCGGCCGACCTCGGCGCGTGCGCACGGGTTGCCGCGCTGGTCGCGTCCTCCGGCGTGAAGTCGCTGCTCGACGTGGCCGCGACGGCCGAGTTGCTCGAGACCCTGGGCATCCCGGTGCTCGGGTTCGGGGTCGACACGCTGCCTCGTTTCTACTCCGCGGCCGGCGGCCCGCCGGTCTCGGCGCGGGTCGACGACGCGCGGGAGGCCGCGCGGGTCGCCGACGCGCACTGGCGGCTGGGGGGCGGCGGCGTCCTCGTCGGGCGCCCGCCGGACGAGAGCCTCGAGGTGGACGGGCTGATCGAGGACATCCTCTCCGAGGCGACCGAGCGGGGTATCGTCGGCCAGGACGTGACGCCGTTCGTGCTCGCCGCCCTCCACGACCGCTCCGGCGGCGAGACACGCCGCGTCAACCGCGACCTGATCGTGGCCAACGCCGGCCTCGCGGGCGAGATCGCCGTCGCGCACGCCGCCCTCTGACGATGGCCCTCTACGACCTCGTCCGCGACCTGCCGCTCCGTGTCGACGGGTACGAGCTCGACGCGCACGAGCTGTTCGTCCGCACCGGCTTCACCCGCAAGACGACCGTCGTCCGCCTCGCCGGCGGCGGCGAGGAGGGTCTCGGCGAGGACGTGACGTACGACGCCGCCGCGCAGGAGGCACAGCAGGCGCGCGGGCCCGTGCTGCCACTCGTCGGGGAATGGACGCTGGACACGTTCTCGCGCCACCTCGCCGACCTGCCCCTGTTCGTCGAGGCGCCGGACCGGCACGAGTTCGTCGACTACCGGCGCTGGGCATTCGAGAGCGCCGCGCTCGACCTCGCGCTCCGCCAGGCGGGAACAGCGCTCGGCGAGGTCATCGGGCGGACGGCGCGTCCCGTGACGTTCGTCGCGTCCGGTGGGCTCGGCGACCCGCCGACGACCGACCGCGTCCGCGCGTTCCTCGACCTCTACCCCGGGCTCCGGTTCAAGCTCGACGCCCGGCCGGAGTGGACCGAGGGCATCTTCGACGAGCTCCGGCAGCTCGGCTGCGTGGACTCGATCGACCTCAAGGGCCAGTACTCGGGCACCGTCGTCGACAACCCGCCCGACCCCGAGCTGTACCGGCGCGTGCTCGAGACGTTCCCCGACGCGTGGATCGAGGATCCTGCGCTGACCCCGGAGACGCTGCCGCTGCTCGAGCCGGTGGCCGAGCGCGTCACCTGGGACGCGGTGATCCACTCGATCGAGGACATCGAGGCTCTGCGCTGGCCGCCGCGGACCGTGAACGTCAAGCCGTCGCGCTTCGGCTCGCTCGAGCGCCTGTTCGAGACGTACGACTACTGCGAGGCGAACGACATCGGTGCGTACGGCGGCGGCCAGTGGGAGCTCTCGCTCGGAAGGGGCCACATCCAGCTGCTCGCGGCGCTCTTCCACCCCGACACGCCCAACGACGTCGCGCCCGGCGGCTACAACGCAAACGAGCCGCAGACCGGGCTGCCGGGGAGCCCGCTGACCGTGCGAGCGCGAGCGACGGGCTTCCAGGCGGCGACGTGATCCCGACCCCGTGACGAGCGGCTTCGCCGAACCGCTCGAGGAGGAGCTGCAGCGGGCGCTCGCCGTGGTCGAGGGCCGCCTGCGTCTCGATCCAGAGGCGTCCTAGGACGGCGCTCGGGCCTTGCGGCCCTCGACCTCGAGATGCGGCAGCCAGGCGAGCCACCCGGGCAGGTACCACGTGCGCTCGCCGAGCAGCGCGAGCACGGCCGGGAGCAGCACGAGGCGGACGAGCGTCGCGTCGATCAGTAGCGAGACCGCGACCCCGAAGCCCATCTGCTGGAACTCGACCTGGTCGCCGGTCGCGAACCCGACGAACACGGCGATGATGATCAGCGCGGCGCCGGTGATGATCCGGGCGGTCGAGGCGACCGCATGCTCCACGGCGTCCGTCGTAGGGTCGCCGAGCGCCACCCGCTCGCGGATCCGGCTCAGGAGGAACACGGTGTAGTCCATCGAGAGCCCGAACAGCACCGCGAAGAGGAACAGCGGGAGCCAGGCGGCGATCACGTCGACCTGCGTGAAGCCGAGCAGGTCGCGACCGACCCCCTTCAGGAAGACGAGCACGATCAGCCCGTACGCCGCGCCGACCGAGAGCAGGTTGAGGCCGATTGCGACCGCGGCGAGCACCACGGCTCGAAACGCCACCGTGAGCAGGACGAAGCTCAGTCCCAGCACGAACCCGAAGACGATCGGGAGCCACAGGTCCGTCAGTGCCCGGTAGTCGAGCACCTCCGCGGTCTCTCCGGTGACGAGCACCGTCGCGTGGACACCGGCGAAGACGGCCGGCACGACCGTGGAGCGCAGCCGCTGGACCGCCGTGAGGGCCCGCTCGTCCCGGCTGTCGCCCGCCACGAGCGCCTCGACGTTCACCGCGCGGCCGTCGGGGCTGGTCGAGACGTCGGGAGCGAGGAACGCGCCGTCGGCGCGCACCCGCCGCGCCACCTCCGCGATCGCGCGCCTCACCGGCGGCGACCGGACGTCGCCCTCGACCACGACCTGGACGGAGTCGGGCGTGCCGACGCCGAACTCCTGCTCGAGCAACGTGAACCCCCGCTTCGCGTGGAAGCGGTCGGGTAGCTCACGGACCCCGGTCAAGCCGGTGTGGATCGAGAGCAGCGGGGAGGCCACGGCGAGCAGGACGACGACCGAGAGGCCGGCGGCAGCCACCGGCATGCGCGTCACCGAGCGGACGATGCGCGACCAGATGCGACCCTCGGTCCCCGCCTCCTCCTCGGCCCGGCGCCCGAGCGAGGGGACGCGCAGCGCGTTCACGCGGTCGCCGAGCAGCGCGAGCACGGCGGGCAGCAAGGTCAACGCCGCGAGCACGGTGACGACGCCGACGAGCACCGCTCCGGTGGCGAGGCTGCGCAGGATCGTGTCGGGCACGAGCACCATCCCGAGCATCGCGAGCACGAACGCGGAGCCGCTGAACAGCACCGCCCGGCTCGCGGTCGACCCGACCGTCGCGATCGCGGGGAGGCGCTCGCTGCCGAGACGCCGCTCCTCCCTGAACCGCGAGACGACGAACAGCGAGTAGTCGATCCCGAGCGCGAGGCCCATCCCCGAGATCATGTTTACGACGTAGATCGAGAGATCGAAGGCCTGCCCGACGAGCGCCGTGAGCCCGAGCGCGATCACGATCGAGACGAGCGCGACGAGCACGGGCAGGAGGCCGGCGACGACGGCGCCGAAGACGAGCAGCAGCACGAGCAGCGCGACGGGGAGGCCGAACTGGAGCTCGCCCTTCTCGAGGTCCTGCTGCGAGAGCGTCGTGAAGTCCCGGTCGGCGGTGAACTCGCCCGTGATCGCGGTCTCGAACCCGCCGCCCGCGGCCGCGTCCACCGCGTCGATCACGCTCCCGATGCCCGCGTCCCCGTCCCCGGTGAGACCGACCAGGACGATCGTGGCGTGCCGGTCCGGCGAGACGAGCATCCGGTCGCCGGTCGAGTAGAAGGTGCGCACCGGCTGTACGGCGCCGGTCACGTCGATCGCGCCGGCCAGCGAGGCGACCTTCTGGCGGAACGCGGGGTCACCGACCCGGTGCGTCCGCGAGCGGACGACCACGAGCTCGTTCACGTAGTCGCTGCTCGGCGGGAAGTGCTCGCGCAGGACGTCGTAGCCGCGGTACGACTCCGGGTGGTTCGTCATCCTGGCGTCGGTCGTCAGCGCGTCGCCGAGCAAGCCGCCGATCGCGGCGACCGCGAGCAGGAGCGCGCCCCCCCAGAGCGCGAGCGTCCGCCACGGGTGGCGGCCCGACGCCTCCGCGAGCCGTCCGGTGGCGTCCTTCACGACCTGCCGTTGATCGGCGGCGCTAGGCCTCGAGGACCCCCAGGAGGTCGTCGACGGGCACGAGCGTCAGGGTCTGGAACCTGACGCTCCCGCGCGCGCCGAGCTTGACCGACAGGTTCGCCATCGTCAGCTCGTCCGGCGCTTCGACGACGTTGACGAAGTCGTACTCGCCCAGCGCGGCCCATTGATGGAGCACCTTCGCCCCGAGCTCCTCGACGTCGCGGTTCACCTCGCGCAGCCGGGCGGGGTTGGCGTTCAGCGTCTGCGTTCCCTTCTCCGTGAGGGACGAGAGCATGAGATAGGTCGGCACGATCGTCCTCCTCTCGATCGGAGCCTCTGAGCCTACTTCGCCGGCCGCGTGATGCCCAGGCGGAGCTTGCGGCGCTGCTCGCGGCTCAGGCCGACGCGCGCGACGAGGTCGACGTAGACGATCGCCGCGCCCAGGAAGAGGAGCGGCGAGAGCACGAGGTCGGCGAGGAAGATCGCGACGCGCACCGTCGCGTCCGCCTGGCTGGAGAGCAGGAGGCCGAGCGTCAGGCGGGTGAGCGCGAAGAGGAGCGCGAGCGTCGCGAAGGAGCCGGCTGCGTGCACGAAGTCGGCGCGACCGAGCACGATCGTGCGCCGCAGCGCGGCGACGGGGCCGATCCGCTCCGCCATCGCGGCCGGCACGGCGTGCCCCGCGAGGCCGAGCCACAGGATCGCGAGGATCGCGAACCAGGAGAAGAAGGCCGCCGCGGGCAGGAACGTCACGATCCCGACCAGCACCGCGGTGCCCCAGACGCGCAGCGGGGGCCGGGTGCCCTCGCGGAGCGCGCAGGCCCCCGCGTACGCGAGGCTGAACGCGGGCGATGCCGCGACGAGCGCGGCCGAGCGCTCCACATACGAGAGGTTCGCGATCAGCTGGTCGGTGACCGCCACCGGGATCCCCAGCGCGAGCGCGCGGAGGAAGTTCCGCTGGTAGAGCTCGATCCCCTGGGCAACCACCTGGCCGACCGTGCGCGACTCGGGCGGCAGGGGCGGCGGGAGCGGGCGGCGCGCCCGGGAGGCCGACCTGGTCACGCGCGAACCGTAGCGTCGGGAAGATCAGCCCAGACGGGGAGCGGGCTCGACCACCCGGCGGATCGCGTCGAGGAGCGGCGGGAGCGCCTGCCCGAGTGTCGCGAGCGCGTCCTCGACAGCCCACCGGGCCCGGTCCTCCTCGCCGAGCTCGTTCGAGATCGCCCGCACCTCGACCCCGCGCACGCCCGCGAGGCTCGCCGCGCGCAGGACGCCGAACCCCTCCATCCCCTCGACCACGGGCTCGGCGGCCGCACCGTCGTACGGGGCGCCCACCCGGGCGGACGTCTGCACGGGCAGGAGCGCCGCGCCGGGCAGGGCGGCGAGCGCCGCCTCGACGAGGTCGGCATCCGGCATGACCCGCTCCACCACCGGCCAGCGCGCCGAGATGTCGTCGTAGACCGAGGCGGAGCCGACCACCAGCGAGCCGACGGCGACCCCGCGCCCGCCGGCCACGCCGACGTGCAGTACGGCGCCCACGGGCTCTCCGGCGAGCGCCCGGGCGGTCGCCGCCGCGGCCTCGACGGGGCCCACCCCGCACACGAGGCCGTCGTGCCCGCACAGCTCGCCCCGGGTCGCGGCGACGATCAGGACGGCGGGCATGCGGCGATCGTAGGGCCGCCCGGCGTCACCGGTCAGGACTCCGCGCCGACCGGCTCGCCCTCGGCGCGCTCCCCGTCGGGCTCTCCGGCTGCGAAGCGGATCTCACCGAGCTCGGCGTACGCACGCAGGGTGTCGCCCTCCGAGAACTCTCCCTCCAGCAGCGCGAGCGCGAGCGGGTTCTCGAGCAGCCGCTGGATCGCACGCTTGAGCGGCCGAGCGCCGTAGGCCGGGTCCCAGCCCGCCTCGGCAATCAGCTCGCGGGCCCCGTCGGTCAGCTCGAGCGTGATCCCGCGCTCGCCGAGCCGCTCGTTCAGCCGGGCGAGCTGCATCGTGACGATCTCGCCGAGCTGCTCACGGGTGAGCGCCTCGAACACGACGAGCTCGTCGATCCGGTTGAGGAACTCCGGGCGGAAGCGCTCGGCCATCTCCTCGGCGGAACGGATGTTCGAGGTCATGATCACGACCGTGTTGCGGAAGTCGACCGTGCGGCCGTGCCCGTCGGTGAGCCGTCCGTCGTCGAGCAGCTGGAGCAGCACGTCGAACACCTCGGCGTGCGCCTTCTCGATCTCGTCGAGCAGGATCACCGAGTACGGACGCCGGCGGATCGCTTCGGTCAGCTGGCCGCCCTCCTCGTACCCCACGTACCCGGGCGGCGCGCCGACGAGCCGCGAGACCGTGTGCCGCTCCTGGTACTCCGACATGTCGAGCCGCACGATCGCCCGCTCGTCGTCGAACATGAACTCCGCGAGCGCCTTCGCGAGCTCGGTCTTCCCGACGCCGGTCGGGCCGAGGAAGACGAACGAGCCGATCGGACGGTTCGGATCCTGGAGCCCCGAGCGCGCGCGACGCAGCGCGTTCGAGACGGCCTCGATCGCGGCGTCCTGTCCGACCACGCGCTCGTGCAGGCGCTCCTCCATGTGGACGAGCTTCTCGACCTCGCCTTCGAGCAGCCGGTCGGTCGGGATCCCGGTCCACTGGGCGACGACCGCGGCGATGTCGTCCTCGTCGACCTCCTCCTTGACCAGCGCATCGGGCGCAGGCGCCCGCTGCGCCAGCTCCTCCTCGAGCTGGGGGAGCAGTCCGTAACGGATCTCTGCGACCCGGGCGAGATTGCCTTGGCGCTCCTCGCGCTCGGCCTCCATGCGCAGCTCGTCGATCTGCCGTGTGATCTCCTTGACGCGGTCGAGCACGTCCTTTTCCCCTGCCCACCTGGCACCCAGCTCGTCGCGCCGGGCCTTGGCCTCGGCGAGCTCCTTCTCGACGGGCTCGCGTGTCGCCGGCGACTCCTTCGCCATCGCCGCGAGCTCGATCTCGAGCTGCGTGACGCGGCGCTCGGCCTCGTCGAGCTCGACCGGTGACGAGTCGATCTCCATCCGCAGCCGCGACGCGGCCTCGTCGACGAGGTCGATCGCCTTGTCGGGGAGGAACCGGTCGGAGATGTAGCGGTCGGAGAGCACCGCGGCTGCGACGAGCGCGGCGTCGCGGATCCGCACGCCGTGGTGCGCCTCGTAGCGCTCCTTGAGCCCGCGCAGGATCGCGATCGTGTCCGCCACCGACGGCTCGCCGACGAGGACGGGCTGGAAGCGGCGCTCGAGCGCGGGGTCCTTCTCGATGTGCGTCCGGTACTCGTCGAGCGTCGTGGCGCCGACCGCCCGCAACTCGCCGCGGGCGAGCATCGGCTTGAGGAGGTTGCCGGCCGAGACGGCGCCCTCGGCGGCGCCGGCCCCGACGATCGTGTGCAGCTCGTCGATGAAGAGGATGATCTCGCCCTGGCTCGCGGTGATCTCCTGGAGCACGGCCTTGAGACGCTCCTCGAACTCGCCCCGGTACTTCGCCCCGGCGACGAGCGCGCCGACGTCGAGCGCCCAGACCCGCTTCCCCTCGAGCCCCGAGGGGACGTCGCCGGCGACGATCCGCTGCGCGAGACCCTCTGCGATCGCGGTCTTGCCGACCCCGGGCTCACCGATCAGCACCGGATTGTTCTTCGTGCGACGCGAGAGCACCTGGATCGTGCGCCGGATCTCCTCGTCGCGGCCGATGACGGGATCGAGCTTCCCCGCCTCCGCGAGCGCCGTGAGGTCACGGCCGTACTTCTCCAGCGCCTGGTACGACCCCTCGGGATCCTGGGACGTGACGCGCTGGCCGCCGCGCACATGCTGGAGCGCGCCGAGGAGCGCGTCACGCGGGACGAGCTCGAGCGCGAGCAGCAGGTGCTCGACCGAGACGAACTCATCAGACAGCGCTTTTGCTTCCGCAAAAGCGCTAGACAGAACACGACTGAAAGCCGCAGACGCCTGGGGCTGGCCCGCGCCGCCGGACACGGAAGGCTGTTGAGCCAGACGAGCCTCCGCTTCGGCTCTCAGTGTTCCGGCGCTTGCGCCGGAACGCTCGACGAGGGTGCGCGGCAGCTCCTGGTCGAGCAGCGCGATGGCCAGGTGGTCGGGCGTCAGCTCGGGATGCCCGGCGCGGCGGGCGAGCTCCTGTGCGCCGGCGACCGCCTCGCCGCTCTTGATCGTCAGCTTGTCGAAATCCATCCTCACGCTCCTGGCCGCCGTCGGCTCCCGCCGGGCAGAGCCCGGCTCCGCCGACGGCTGACGCCGCTCGCGGCAGGATCCGGCGCGGGCGGCGCTTGTCCGTACTCCGTGTACTGTCCTGCGCGCCGCCGGCTTGTATCCCTTGCGAGCGGCGCCCCGTGAGCGTGAGCAGGAGGCACTCTCATCACGCCCTGTTCCTCGTTGCGGGTGGCTGCGAGGGCCGGTAGACGACCACGTCGCGGCGGTACTGCTTGTGGGTCAGCCGGATCTCGTCGCGGAGCTCGCGCTCGAGCTGCTCCATGCGGGCGCGCAGCCGCCGCAGCTCGTCCTCCAGGCGGAGGACGTGCGTGACGCCCGCCAGGTTGAGGCCCAGCTCGCCGGTCAGCCGCTGCACGAGACGCAGCCGCTCGACGTCGGTCTCGGAATAGAGGCGGGTGCCGCCCGGTGTCCGCGCGGGTCGTACGAGCCCGCGCGCCTCGTACATGCGCAGGGTCTGCGGGTGCAGCCCGGCGAGCTCGGCGGCGACGGAGATCATGTAGCGGGGACGGTCGGGCATCGCGCTACGCGCTCCTCGTCAGGTGGGCGCGCGGCTGCTCGCGCGACACGTTGCCGTACTCCTCGAGCGCGTGCTTCTCGGCCTTCGTCAGCTTCTTGGGCACCGTCACCCGGAGCCGTGCGAGCAGGTCGCCCTTGCCGCCCCCGTTCAGCTTCGGCGCGCCGCGCCCCTTCACCCGCAGCAGCTTGCCGTTCTCGGAGCCCGCGGGCACCTTGAGCGAGACGGGGCCTTCGGGGGTCGGGATCTCCACGCTCGCGCCGAGCGCGGCCTCGGGGTACGTGACGGGCACCTCGAGCACGAGGTCCGCACCGCGGCGCTCGTAGAGCGGCGACGGCGTCACCTCGACGCGGACGTAGAGGTCGCCGGCCGGTCCGCCGTTCGCGCCCGGCTCGCCCTTGCCCTTGAGACGGATCCGCGTGCCGTCCTTCGCTCCCGGCGGCACCTTGACCTGGTAGCGCCTGGTGACGCGCTCGCGGCCCGTGCCGCGGCAGCTCTTGCACGGCGTCTCCACGATCACCCCGTTCCCCCGGCAGCGTCGGCACGGGTGGGAGAGCGCGAACAGCCCCTGGCTGTCCGAGATCACACCCGTCCCGTGGCAGTCGGGACACGTGCGCGGCGCGGTGCCGGGCTCGGCGCCGCTGCCGCCGCAGACGTGACAGGCGGTCTGCACCTCCACCGGGACTCGGATCTGGACACCGGCGAGCGAGTCCTCGAACGAAACCTGCACCCGCGACTCGAGATCCGCACCGCGCTCGGGACGCGGGCGGCCCGCCTGCTGTCCCCTGCCGAAGAACGAGCCGAAGTTGCCGAGCAGGTCGGAGAGGTCGCCCAGGTCGACGTTCTCGAACCGGACGCCACCGGGGCCGAACCCCTGGCCCGCGGCGTCACTCTCGCCGAAGCGGTCGTACGCCTGGCGCTTCTCCGCGTCCGAGAGGATGTCGTAGGCGGCCTGGACGTCCTTGAACCGCTCCTCGGCGGCGGCATCGCCGGGGTTCCGGTCGGGGTGCAGCTCGCGCGCGAGCTTCCGGTACGCGCGCTTGATCTCCTCGTCGGAGGCGGTCTTGGCGACGCCGAGGACGTCGTAGGGGTTCCGCGGCGCCACGCTAGTGGTCTCCCGGAGCGACCACTACGAGCCCTCCGCGACCACGACGCGCGCGGGCCGCAGCACGACGTCGCCCAGCCGGTAGCCGCGCTGGACGACCTGGACGACGTGCCCCGGCTCGACTCCCTCCGCGGGCTGCGTCATCAGGGCCTCGTGCACGTGCGGGTCGAACGGCCCTTCGGCGGCGATCTCCTCGACGCCCTCGGAGGCGAGCACGCCCGCGAGCGCGTCCTTCGTCATGCGCACGCCCTCGAGCACCTTCGCCTCCTCGTGGTGCTCCGCCGCCTCGAGCGCCCGCACGAGGTCGTCGAGCACGGGCAAGAGCTTCGCCACGATGCGCTCGCCCGACCGTGCGTAGAGCTGCGCCTGCTCGCGGGCGACGCGCTTGCGGTAGTTGTCGAAGTCGGCCGCGACGCGACGCAGGTTGTCGAGCACCTCGTCGCGCTCGCGCTCGGCGTCCTGGAGCCGAGCCAACAGGTCGTCGGCATCGGCTGACGACGGGCTCTGCCTGTCGTCACCGAGGCCGGCAGCCTGCAGATCGGTCTCCGCGCTCGATTGCTCCTGGGACGGCGAGCGCAACTCGCCGTCCCCGTGCCGCTCGTCGCTCACGAGGTGCGCGCCTCCTCCTCGTCGATCACCTCGTAGTCGGCGTCCTCGACCACCTCGTCGGTCTCACCGCCGTCGGAGGACGGCTGGGCGGCCGACGCGGCCTGCTCGCTCGCCTGCGCGTACACCGCCTGTGCGAGCGGCTGGGCGGCCTGCTCGAGCGCCTGGGTCTTCGAGCGGATCTCGCCGGCGTCGTGCGAGTCGAGCGCCTGACGGAGCTCCATCACACGGCCCTCGATCGTGCCCGCGTCGCTCGCGTCGAGCTTGTCGCGGTGCTCGCCGAGCGCCTTCTCCGTCTGGTAGGCGAGCTGCTCCGCGACGTTCTTCACGTCGGCCAGCTCGCGCAGCCGATGCGCCTCCTCCGCGTGCGACTCGGCCTCGCCGATCATCCGGGAGACCTCGTCCTCGGAGAGGCCGGAGCCGCCCTCGATCCGGATCTGCTGCTCGTTGCCGGTGCCGAGGTCCTTCGCGTTCACGTGGATGATCCCGTTCGCGTCGATGTCGAACGACACCTCGATCTGCGGCATGCCGCGCGGCGCGGGGGCGATCCCGACGAGCTGGAACTTGCCGAGCGTCTTGTTGAACGTCGCCATCTCCGACTCGCCCTGGAGGACGTGGATCTCGACGGACGGTTGGTTGTCCTCCGCCGTCGAGAACGTCTCCGCCTTGCGGGTGGGGATCGTCGTGTTGCGCTCGATCAGCTTCGTCATCACGCCGCCCTTCGTCTCGATGCCGAGCGAGAGAGGCGTCACGTCGAGCAGGAGCACGTCCTTGACGTCGCCCTTGAGGACGCCGGCCTGGATCGCGGCGCCGACCGCGACGACCTCGTCGGGGTTGACGCCCTTGTGCGGCTCCTTGCCGATCAGCTCCTTGACCTTCTCCTGGACGACAGGCATGCGGGTCATGCCGCCGACGAGCACGACGTGGTCGATCGCCGACGCCTCGAGGCCCGCGTCCTGGAGCGCCTGCTTCGTCGGGCCGACCGTCCGCTCGAGCAGGTCGTGCGTCAGCTCCTGGAGCTTCGCCCGCGTGAGCTGCAGGTCGAGATGCTTCGGGCCTTCGGGCGTGGCGGTGACGAACGGCAGGTTGATCTGCGTCGTCATCGTCGACGAGAGCTCGATCTTCGCCTTCTCCGCGGCCTCGTAGAGGCGCTGGAGGGCCATCTTGTCCTGGGACAGGTCGATCCCCTGGTCCTTCTTGAACTCGGCGGTCATCCAGTCGACGATCGCCTTGTCGAAGTTGTCGCCGCCGAGGTGGTTGTCCCCGTTCGTCGACTTCACCTCGAAGACGCCGTCGCCGAGCTCGAGCACGGAGACGTCGAACGTCCCGCCGCCGAGGTCGAACACGAGGATCGTCTGGTCGGCCCCCTCCTTGTCCAGCCCGTACGCGAGCGCGGCCGCGGTCGGCTCGTTCACGATCCGCAGCACGTTGAGGCCGGCGATCTTGCCGGCGTCCTTCGTCGCCTCGCGCTGCGCGTTGTTGAAGTACGCGGGCACGGTGATCACCGCGTCGGTGACCGGCTCGCCGAGGAACGCCTCGGCGTCCGCGCGCAACTTCTGGAGGATCATCGCGCTGATCTCGGGCGGCGCGTACTGCTTGCCCGAGACGGTGACGCGCGCATCCCCGTTCTCGCCCTGCACGACCTCGTACGGGACGATGGTCATCTCCTCGGAGACCTCGTCCCACTTGCGCCCCATGAAGCGCTTGATCGAGAAGATGGTGTTCTCGGGGTTCGTCACCTGCTGGCGGCGGGCGGGTGCGCCCACGAGCCGCTGACCGTCCTTCGCGAACGCGACGACCGACGGGGTGGTGCGCCCGCCCTCGGCGTTCGGGATGACGGTCGGCTCGCCGCCCTCGAGGACGGCCATGCAGGAGTTCGTAGTGCCGAGATCGATTCCGATGGTCTTCGCCATGGTGTTGGTCAGGCTCCTTCCTTGAGCGTGATGCTGCGGCTAAATCTGAGTCGGATCATAGCAGATTGCCAGCGCCCTTCCTCCCCTGCTGGCCTCCGCTTCGGCCGGTCGCGGCGCGCTGCGCTCAGCGCGTGAGCCCGATCAGCACGCCGCCCGCCACGACGAGCGCCGCGCCCGCGGCGAGACGCCCCGAGACCCGCTCGTGCCGGAGGAAGAGCGCGGACAGCGCGACGCCCCAGAGCGACTCGGTCGCCACGAGCGGCGAGACGACGCTGAGCCGACCCCGGTAGTACGCCTCGAACAGGCACACGTAAGAGAGCCCGAACGCCAGCCCCGCCGGCGCGAACGCCGCCACCTGCTTGAGCGCCGACCGCCCGTGCGGGCGAGCGATCCACCGGCGCCCGCGACGACTCTGCGCGATGGACGGCCCCGGAGAGCCCAAGTTACAACTTGTAACTTGCCTTCCCCGCGCCCGCCGCACGAGCAGCGTGGCAAGCAGCGTGAGGGCGCCGGCGCCGAGGGTGGTCGCCACCGCGAGCTCGGCCGTCACCGTCGAGTCGGTGGCGAGCCACCGCACGAGCGTGTCGCGCGCTGCGAACACGAGGCAGGCGCCCAGTGCGAACGCGAAGCCGATCGCCTTCACGTGCTCGGGGCGGTCGCGCTCTCCGGCGAGCAGGACGCCACCGCCGACGACGAGAGCGGCCCCGGCGACGATCCCCGCCACCAGCGGCTCGCCGAGCAGCACGACCGCGAACGCGACCGCGAACAGCGGCGCCGTCCCCACCGTCGCCGAGGTGCGCGAGGCGCCCGCGTCGCGGACGGCGAGCGTGAACAGCACCTGGGAGACGCCCGGCCCCAGCAGCCCCGCGAGGAAGAACGGCCAGAGGCCGCCGAACTGCCACTCTCCCGCCGCCACCGCCGCGACCAGCGCGACGCCGAACGCGGGCAGCACGGTCAGGAACGCACCGAGAAACGGGTCACCTCCCCGCGCGAGCGCCGGGCGGAGGAGGACGGTCATCGCACCGAAGAGCGCGGCAGAGGTGAGGGCGAGAAGGACGGCGTCCATCTAGGCGCTCCGTGTCCGGGCGGGCACCAGGCGCCGCAGCACCGAGGCCGCGGCGGGCTCGGCGAGCAGGATCCCGGCGAGCATCACCGCGCAGCCCGTCCAGCCCACCCACCCGAGCCGCTCCGAGAGGAGCAGCACGCCGAACAGCGCGGCGAACGGCGCCTCGAGGGTGAAGACGAGCGCGGTCCGGGCCGCCGTCGCGCGAGACTGGACCCACGTCGCGACGAGGTAGCCGAGCGCGCCTGCGAAGACGCCCGTGACCACGAGCGCGTACCAGGTCTGCGCGTTCCCCGGCGCCTCGACCTGACCCGCTGCGACCGCGACCACCGAGAAGGCCGCGCAGGAGACGCCCATCTGCAGAAATGTCAGCGCACGCGCGTCGTAGCGGGGCGCAAACCGCTCCATCGCCACGATCTGGAACGACTGCGCGAACGCGTTCGCGAGCACGAGCGCGTTCCCCGCGGGCGACCCGCCCGGCACCCCGCCCAGCAGCACGAGCCCGACGAGCGAGAGACCCACCCCGCCCCACGCCGCGAGCGGGACCCGCGTGCCGAACAGCGCGAGGGCGAGCAGCGGCGTGAACACGACGTAGAGCCCCGTGATGAACCCGGTGCTTGCGACCGTCGTCAGCTCGAGGCCCGCCGTCTGGAAGCCGTACGCGGCGGCGAGGAACGTGCCCGCCCCGAGCCCGGCCGCCCAGCCCGAGCGCGGCAGCGACCGCAACGGCGCCCACGCGAACGGCGCGAGCGCGACGCACGAGATCGCGAACCGCACCGCGAGGAACGCGAACAGCGGGTACGTCGCGAGCGCGTCCTGGACCGGCACGAACGTGTAGCCCCAGATCGCGGTGACCGCGACCAGCGCGAGAATCGGGGCTCGGGCGCGCGGCACCGGGCGAGGCTATCCGCGTGGCCGGCTGCGGGTGCGCGGCGAGTACGCTGTCTCGAGTGCACCCCGTCGACACCCTCGGCCGGTCGGTTCGCGACCTGCGCATCTCGGTCACCGACCGCTGCAACTTCCGCTGCACGTACTGCATGCCGAAGTCGGTCTTCGGTCACGACTACCGCTTCATGGACCGCAAGGAGCTGCTCACCTTCGAGGAGCTGGAGCGCGTCGCACGGGCGTTCGTCGCCCTCGGTGTCGAGAAGATCCGCCTGACCGGCGGCGAGCCCCTCCTGCGGAAGGAGATCGAGAGCCTCGTCGCGCGGCTCGGCCGGATCGGCGGCCTCGACCTCACGCTGACCACGAACGCCTCGCTGCTCGCGCGCAAGGCAGGCGCCCTCCGGGCGGCCGGGCTCGACCGGGTGAACGTCAGCCTCGACTCGCTCGACGACGCGACGTTCCGCACGATGAACGACGTGGACTTCCCGGTGGCGCGCGTCCTCGAGGGCATCGAGGCGGCAGCCGCCGCCGGGCTCCCGGTGAAGGTGAACGCGGTGGTGAAGCGCGCGGTCAACGACGACGGCGTGGTCGAGATGGCGCGTCAGTTCCGCGGCACGGGACACGGCCTCCGGTTCATCGAGTACATGGACGTCGGCGCGACGAACGGCTGGCGGCTCGACGACGTCGTCCCTGCCGCGGAGATCGTCGAGCGGATCGACGCGGTGTTCCCGCTCGAGCCGGTCGAGGCGGCGTATCGCGGCGAGGTCGCGCAGCGCTACCGCTACGTCGACGGTGCGGGCGAGATCGGCGTGATCTCCTCGGTCACCAAGCCGTTCTGCGGCGACTGCACGCGCGCGCGGATCTCGGCGGAGGGGAAGCTCTACACGTGCCTGTTCGCGGCGCGCGGGACGGATCTGCGCGCGCTGCTGCGGGCCGGAGCCTCCGACGACGAGCTGGGCGAGGCGATCGCGGGCGTGTGGGCGCGCCGGTCCGATCGGTACTCGGAGATCCGCACGGAGCGGACGTCGGAGCTGCCGCGGATCGAGATGTCCTACATCGGCGGGTAACCCGCAGCGCCGATCGGCGCGTCCACCGATGCCCGACGCCACGTCCGGCGGCACGCTGTCTTACCGAGACGAAGGAGGACCGATGTCCGCGGACCTCACGACCACGTATCTCGGGCTGACGCTCGAGTGCCCCCTGATCCCCTCCTCCTCACCACTCACGGGCAGCGTCGCGTCTCTGCGCTCGCTGGCGGAGCTGGGCGCCGGCGCCGTCGTGCTTCCCTCCCTGTTCGAGGAGGAGGTCACGAAGGGCGACGAGCGCGCGGCGAACGCCCTCTGGTCGCTCGGGGATCATCCCGGCGCGGCGGCGGCCTACATGGAGACGGTCGATCGCGAGCACCTCGACTCCTACCTCGACCTCGTGCGGGACGCCTCACGCGAGCTCGACATCCCCGTGATCGCGAGCCTCAACGGCAGCACGCCGGGAGGCTGGACGCGGGCGGCGGAGCTCCTGCAGCGGGCGGGCGCCGCCGCGATCGAGCTCAACGTCTACGCGGTCGAGACCGACCCGAACGCGTCCGGCGCAGGAGTCGAGGAGCGCACGCTCCGCCTCGTGCACGCGGTGCGCCAGGCGGTGACCGTGCCGATCGCAGTCAAGCTCTCGCCCTTTTACACGGCGCTCGCCAACGTCGCGCAGCGGCTCGTGGACGCACGCGCAGACGGGCTCGTGCTCTTCAACCGCTTCGTCCAGCCCGACATCGACCTGACGACGCTCGACGTCTCGCCCTGGCTCGAGCTCTCGCGGCGAGACGAGCTGAGGCTCGTGCTCCGCTGGCTCGCGATCCTCCGGGGCAGGGTCGACGCGAGCCTCGCGGCGACGGGCGGGATCCACACGACGGAGGACGCCGTCAAGGCAATCCTGGTCGGAGCGGACGCGGTGATGATGACGTCGGCCCTGCTGCGCGAGGGCAGCGACCATCTCCGCGACGTGAGGCAGGGCCTCGGCAGCTGGCTCGTCGAGCGCGAATTGACTCTGGCCGAGGCACGGGGCCGGCTCAGCCAGATCGCGTGCGGTGACCCGCGCGCCTACGAGCGGGCGCAGTACGTGCAGGCGATCGTCGCCTCGAATGCGGCGCGCTGATCAGGCCCATTCGAGCGGCTCGTACCCACTTGCGACCGGCGCGGAGACGATCAGCACCTTCGCGACCGCGTCGGTGTCGTTCCGCACCGTCCGCCGCCGCTCCGGGGCGAGGCGGGCGAACGACCCGTGGCGGAGCGGGTGGTCGACGCCGTCGACGACGAGCGTCGCGCTGCCGTCGAGGACGAGGAATACCTCCTCGTGGGCGCGACCGCTCTCGTCGTGCTCGGGGATCGACTCGCCGGGCGGCAACTCGACCGCGTTCATCCCGAAGGAGCTGATGCCCAGCGACCGCCGCACGAGCACCCACTTCCCGTACGCACGCTCCAGCTCGTCGTCGTGCTTGATCGTCAGCCCGTCCATCGCCGCCCTCCGTGTCGCTCGTTCGGGTGATCCTGCCATGCCGGTGCCGCCGTGGACAGCGTCCCGCCGCGGTAGAATCGACGCAGTGACGGGTTACGCGGAGGCACGCCGGCTGCCTCGTGGCTGGACGCACCTGCTCGTCCAGATCGCGGTGTGGTTCGGCTTCTACGGCGCCTACCAGGTCGCCCGCGGCGCAGCGGACCGGGGCGTCGGGGAGGCGTTCTGGCACGGGACGCTCGTGATCGAGACCGAGCACCGGCTGCGGATGTTCATCGAGCCCACGGTGCAGGGCTGGGTCGAGCGCTCGGAGCTGCTCGTCGCCGCGACGACCTACACCTACTGGCTCTCGCAGTTCGCGGTCGTCGGGATGGCGCTCCTGTGGGTGTACTTCCGCCACCACGATCGGTTCGCCGACCTCCGCAACTGGCTGATCGGCGCGAACCTCGTCGGGTTGCTCGGCTACGTCCTGATGCCGACCGCCCCGCCCCGGATGTTCCCCGAGTGGGGATTCTCCGACACGCTTGCCGAGCTCGGCTCGGTCAACCAGCAGAGCGATGTCGTGACCTTCGCCGCGAACCCGTACGCGGCGATGCCGAGCCTCCACGCGATGGACGCGCTGATCGTCGGCCTCGTGATGGCCTCCGTGTGCCGCTCGGGCACCGCGCGCGTGCTCTGGCTCGTCTGGCCCGCATGGGTCTGCTTCGCCGTGATGGGCACCGGCAACCACTTCTGGCTCGACTGCGCCGCCGGGTTCGCGATCGCGCTCCTCACCGGCCTGGTTCTCTTCCGCGGCCGCATTCGGCGCTTCGTCCCGGGCCTGTGAGCCCGGCCGGGCCCCGCGCGGGCGCCCCGCTGCGCGAGGGGCGTGCGTGAGCGAGCCCGAGGGCCCCCGCGTCAACCAACTCGACCGGGTCAAGCAGGAGTACACGCAGGCGGCGCGGGACATCCTGCGCCGCTCGATGCGCGGGGTCGCGCGGACGAAGCTGACCCCGGACATGCTGACGCTCGTCGGCGTCGCCCTCTGCCTGGCGGGGGCGGTCCTCGTCGGATTCGAGAGCCGGAACGAGTTCCTCTTCTTCTGGCTCGGCGGCGCGCTGTTCGTGGTCGGCTCGGTCGCGGACATCCTCGATGGCGCGCTCGCCCGGGCCGCCGGGAAGGGAACGGTGTTCGGGGCGTTCATCGACTCGACCTTCGACAGGGTCGGGGAGGCGGCGATCCTCGCCACGATCGGCCTCTCGTTCATGCACGACTCCAACGAGGTGGCCCTCATGGCCGCGTTCGCGGCGGTGATCGGCTCCTTCCTCGTCTCCTACACCCGGGCCCGCGCAGAGGCGCTCGGGTTGCGGGGCGACATCGGCTTCGGCTCCCGCGTGGAACGCGTCGTGCTGATCGCGGTCGGGCTGTTCCTCGCCCCCTGGGGCTGGCTCCAGTGGCCGATCTACGTGCTCGCGGCGCTCGCGTGGGTCACGGTCGCCCAGCGGATCCTGTTCGTCCGCCGGCAGCTGCGCGAGCTCGTCGACCCGGCCGCCTGAGCACCGGAACCGGGGTTGTGACCCGGCGGCGCGGGTGGTATGACGGCCGGGGGCCGCTCGAGCGGCCGCCGGCGAAGGAGAGTGAATGGGACGCCGTGCTGGAGTGTTCGGAGTGGCGAGCCTCGTCTGCGTGTGCGCGGCCGTGGTCGCGCCGGCCGGCGTCCGGGCCTCCGAGCTCATCGGGCGCAACGCGACCGGTGTCCGCCTCCAGGTCGATGCGGGGGGACACGCGCTGGTGTCGTTCCGCTCGGAAGGCCAGTCGAAGACGGTCGTCGCGTCCGGGGCGGTGAACGCGCGACCGCCGACGCGCTCGAGGCCCCAGGTCGCGTTCGCCATCCGGTTCGGCGGCGGCATCGGCGCGAACGTCTGCAGGACCTACAGCGGCCCCCCGCTCGCCTGGCGCGTCGCAGCCTGCACCGCCCCGGACGGGACCCACTGGGCCGTCCAGGCGTGGCGGCGGACACTGCCCAACTACGGGGCGAGCGGCTCCGGAAACCAGGAAGCCTGGGAGCTCCGGCTCTCGCACTGGTCAAGAGCACTGCCGAGGCTCGAGCTCTGGACCGACTGGTCGTATCGGCGGTTCGACCACCTCTACGGACGGCTGACGTACGCCGGGCAGCCGGTGTTCGGATTCGCGTCGACCCGCTACGGCGTCCCGCTCGACGCGTACGGACGCAACGTCTACGTCGACGCGCTCGGCTCGGACTACGGTGCCGGCTGGAAGCGGGTGAACAGCTTCCTCACGCACAACCCGAGCGGTGTGTTCTGCTACGGCTTCTACCCGCACGGGGGCCGGGGAACCGGCGCGGGAAGCCGCTACCGGGCCACGGTGATCGGCCCCGGCGTGGCGCCCGACGTGATGTGGCAGGGGCCGCCGCCGGGCCGGTTCGACGCGGCGCGTGACGCGCAGGCGAACGACGAGCAGCGGGCCCTGCTGCGCGGCGACCGTCTCTGCAAGGTCAACTGAGCCGCGTCTCGTAGCACTCCCTGCATCTGAGAGCTATAGTGCTAGCACTTTGGCTGCTAGCACTTCCAGAAAGGGCGTCCTCGTCAGAACGCCGTCGTCTCTCAAGAGCGCGCTCGTGCGCGAGACGGCACGCCGTGGCGTGAGCCTCAACGACGTCGCCGTCGGCATGCTCGCCGACGCGTTCCACGTCCCGTACGCCCCCACGGGCCGCCGCAGCGGCCTGCCGGGCGCGAGCCCCGTCGTCCTGCTTCGGATGCCGGAGACCCTCAAGCGGGAGATCCAGGCCGAGGCCTTCCGCTCCTCGTCGAACACGAACGACGTGATCGTCCACACGCTCGCGGACGGCCTCGGCATCCCCCACGACTCACGAAGCAGACGGTCCGTGCCCTTCGGGGGCGGCCGCGGAAAGGACCACCGCATGGCCGAGAGCAACGACTCCCAGAACGGCTCCGCGCGCTCGAAGGACAAGGTGCGCGTCGCGATCATCGGCGTCGGCAACTGCGCCAACTCGCTCCTGCAGGGCGTCGAGTACTACAAGGGCGCCAAGGCGGACGAGTTCGTCCCCGGCCTGATGCACGTCGACCTCGGCGGCTACCACATCTCGGACATCGAGTTCACCGCCGCCTTCGACGTCGTCAAGGGCAAGGTCGGCGTTGACCTCGCCGAGGCGATCTGGGCCGCCCCGAACGACACGATCAAGTTCGCCGACGTCCCCCAGACCGGCGTCACCGTCTCGCGCGGCATGACGCACGACGGGCTCGGCAAGTACCTCTCGCAGATCGTCGAGAAGGCGCCGGGCGAGACGGCCGACATCGTCCAGATCCTGCGCGAGACGGGCACGGACGTCGTGGTCAACTACCTCCCCGTCGGCTCCGAGGCAGCAACGAAGTGGTACACGGAGAAGATCCTCGAGTCCGGCTGCGCGATGGTGAACTGCATGCCGGTGTTCATCGCCCGCGAGGCGTACTGGCAGAAGCGCTTCGAGGACGCGGGCGTCCCGATCATCGGCGACGACATCAAGTCGCAGGTCGGCGCGACGATCTCGCACCGTGTGCTCACGAGCCTGTTCCGCGAGCGCGGCGTCCACCTCGACCGGACGATGCAGCTCAACGTCGGCGGCAACTCCGACTTCCTCAACATGCTCGAGCGCGACCGCCTCGAGTCGAAGAAGATCTCGAAGACGAACGCGGTCACGTCGATGCTGGACTACGACCTCGGCGCGTCGAACGTCCACGTCGGCCCGTCCGACCACGTGCCGTGGCTGACCGACCGCAAGTGGGCGTACATCCGGATGGAGGGCTCGTCGTTCGGCGACGTGCCCCTCAACATCGAGCTCAAGCTCGAGGTGTGGGACTCCCCGAACTCCGCCGGCATCGTGATCGACGCCGTCCGCCTGGCAAAGCTCGCGCTCAACAACGGCATCGCGGGCGCGCTCGAGGCGCCCTCGAGCTACCTGATGAAGTCGCCGCCGGTGCAGATCGTGGACAGCGAGGCCCACACGAACACCGAGCGCTTCATCACCCAGAACGCGCTGAAGCCCAAGAAGAAGGCGAAGTCCGCGGCGAAGGCCTAGCGACCGAGCGGCGCAAGTCGTCTGGACGTCATTTCGGACGCCGCCGAAGACGGCAGCCCGCTCGCAGGCAAGCGTCGGACGCCGCCCAAGGCGGCAGTCCGCTTCAGGGATGTGCCCGTCCGACCGGCGCGAGCTGGTAGGACGGGAGTTTGCGGCGTGCGTTCCGCGCCAGCGGAACGGACGCCGCAGGCAAAGCGTCGGACGCCGCCGAAGGCGGCAGTCCGCTTCAGGGACGTACCGTCGGCCCCGGCGAAGCCGGGGCCGACGGGGTTTGCGGCGTGCGTTCCGCGCCAGCGGAATGCACGCTCGCAGGCAAGACATGCGGAACGCACGCTCGCAGGCAAGATACGAGCCCGTGCCGCTTCGCATCTGCCTGGTGACCCCCCACGCGTGGTCGGTGCCCCACGACACCAACGAGCACGTCGCGGGCGTCGCCGCTGCGCTGCGGGCGCGAGGCCACGAGGTCGTGATCCTGGCCCCGTCGTCCCGCTCGGCCGACCTCGTGGCGGGACGCCGCGCGCTCCAGCACGGGAAGCTCGAAGGCGTCGTCGCGGTGTCGCTCGCGGCGCGGGTCTCGCCGCGCGCCGCGGTCGGGATCCCGGTCGGGGTCCGAGCGAGCGTGGCGACCGCGCTGCGCAGGGGCGACTTCGACGTCGTGCACGGCTTCGACCCGGGCACCCCGGGCCTCTCGTACGTCGCGCTGCTCGAGTCCGAGACGACGACCGCGGCGACGTTCGTCGACCCGGAGCGGATCGGGTTCCCGGCGCGGCGGACGCACCGCGACCGGCTCCTCGCCAGGATCGACGTGCTGATCGCGGCCGGCGACGACGTCGCCGAGCGTGCCTCGCAACGGTTCCCTGGTCGGTTCGCCGTCGTCCCGACGGGGGTCGACCAGGACCTCTTTCGCCCGGCGAGGAAGCGGAACCTCGTGGTGGTCGAGACCTCCGCCGCCGGGCTCCCCGTCGTGCGCGCGACGATCAGGGCTCTCCGCGGGCTGACCGGCTGGGAGGCGGTGCTCCTCCGCACGGCGAAGCTCGCCGCCCGCCCCTCGATCCCACTTCGGCTGCGCGACCGGATCCATGTGCGCACGGCGGTGACCGCCGCAGCCCGGGCGGAGCTCGTGCGACCGGCCTCGATCGTCGTGCCCTCCCCCGACGGGCTGCGCCGCCTGCGAACCGAGGCCGCCGCAGCGGGCTGTGCGCTCGTCGACCCGCCCGGGCTCGCCGCTCAGCCGGAGCTCGCCGCGGCCGCGCTGCTGCGGCTCGCCGAAGACCGCGACGCGCGCGAGCGCGACGCGGCTGCCCGCCGCGCCTCGGTCGAGCACCACGGCTTCGAGGACGTCGCCGAGCAGCTCGAGCGGCTCTACTCCGACGCGGCGCGCCGGCGACGCCCGACGCGGAGCCACGAGACCGAACCGCTGGCCGACCGCGACTGGATCGTGGCCGACCTCCACATGCACACGAACCACTCGCACGACTGCTCGATCGAGCCGGCCGCCCTGGTCGACCATGCGGAGGAGGAAGGGATCGGCGCGATCGCCGTCACCGACCACAACGTCTTCGCCGGCGCCCGTGAGGCGGTCGACCTGGCCCGCAACCGCAGCCTGATCGTGATCCCCGGCGAGGAGGTCAAGACCGACCGGGACGGCGAGGTGATCGGGCTCTTCCTCGAGCACGAGATCCCGCGCGGCATGAGCTTCGCGGACACGGTGGCCGCGATCCGCGAGCAGGAGGGCGTCGTCTACGTCCCGCACCCCTTCGACCGCATGCATGCGATCCCCGCACCCGCCACGCTGCACCACCACCTGCCGGAGATCGACGTGCTCGAGGTCTACAACGCGCGCCTCCTGTTCGACGCGTACAACGACGAGGCGCTCCGCTTCGCCCGGAAGTACGGGCTGCTGGCGGGCGCCGGCTCGGACGCGCACGTGCTCCAGGGCCTCGGCACCGGAGCCCTGCGCATGCGGCGCTTCGACGGCCCCGAGGAGTTCCTCGTCGCGCTCCGCACGGCGACGGTGCTGCGGCGCCCGAAGTCGCTCGCGTACCTCCAGTCGCTCAAGTGGGTCGCCCAGGTGCGCGAGCGGGTGAGCGGCTGATGCCGCTCATCTCTCGCGCACCTAGAGGAGCCGGTGCCGAGACCAGCGAATCAGACAGCAATGGCATCCTCCACAGGCCGGCCCGATCCTGCTCCTAGCCGCATTGCCGCGAAGCGGCAAGACGGCAATGAGATCCAGGAGCGCTACCTCCGCCGCGCGATCGGCGAGATCAACGAGCTCGGCGACGAGCTCCTCGCGCTGGGCGACGAGCTGCACGTTCCCGTGCTCGGCAGCGGGCACCCGCTGGGCGACGTGTTCCTGCTCAAGCACGCCCCGACGCCGAGTGAGATCCAGGAGGGCGTCGCGTTTTTCGGCCGTTCGGGCCAGGCGCTGCTCAAGTCGCTCCAGCGCCTCGCGGTCGACCCGCTCGCCGTGTACGGGACGAACTGCCTCAAGTTCGGCACGGAGGATCCGTCCGACGCGCGGGGGTGGCTGACGCGCGAGCTGCACATCGTGCAACCGCGTCTCGTCGTCGCGATGGGCGACGAGACGATCTCGTTTCTCGCGGCCCTCCAGTTCCCGCTCGCCCAGCCCCTCGACCCGGGGCGACCGGGCGAGCTGCAGCGCTTCACACCGACCATCGAGGCGCTCGTGACCCCGGACATCGACGCATGCCTCGACGAGCAATCCGCAAAGACGCGATTCTGGAACGCGTTCAAGACGCTCGGCACGTGGTGGGCCGAGCTCCCGCCGTACTGACCGGGCCGCGGGGCGCGGCGCTCGCGGCGCTGCTCGCGGCGCTCGTCGCCTGGGACGCGCTCGCGGTCGGGCTCCCGGACCTTCCGGAGCGGCTGGACGTCGCGCTGGTCGCGTTCGTGCTGATCCCCGCCGCCTTCGTGCCCGCGTGGCTGCTGCTGCCGGCCGCGGACGCGCCGCGACTCGTCGCCGTCGCCGTCGCGCTGGTCGCGCTCGCCGTCCTCCTCGACCTCGCCGGCCTCGGCGCCGCGTTCAACGTGACGAAGCTCGTGGCGCTCACGCTGCTCGGCTTCTGGTTCCTCCGCCTCTTCGAGGCGCTCTCGTGGGTCGTGCTGGTCGCCGCGCTGATCCCCTGGGCTGACATCCTCTCCGTCTACCGCGGGCCGACCCGTCAGGTCGTCGAGGAGAAGCCGGGCGTGTTCGAGCGGGTCGCGGTCGAGTTCTCGATCCCGGGAGTGCACGACGCCGCGCGGGTCGGCCCGCCCGACGTGTTCTTCTTCGCGCTGTTTCTCGCCGCGGCCGACCGCTTCCGGTTGCGGCCGGCTGCGACGTGGCTCTGCATGGTGCTCGGCCTCGGGCTGACGCTGGTGGCGGCCGACGCGTTCGACGTGAGCGGCCTGCCGGCCCTCCCGGGTATCGCGCTCGGCTTCGTCGCGCCGAATGCGGACCTGCTGTGGCGGGCGCTTCGCGACCCGGAAGCGCCCGCCGAGCAGGGGTCTCGGTAGGAGAAGCCGGCTAGCAGTTCTCCTTCGCCCACGCCTCGATGTGGGTCGCCGCCTGCTGCACCTCCTGCGAGTCGAGCGTGGTCGCGAGTTGCTGGAGCTTCGCCAGCGCCTGCGGGTCAGCCGTCCCGCTCGAGAGGTCGACGCCCTTGAGCGCCTCCGCGATCTTGGAGAAGTTCTGCGCCAGCACCTGCCAGTCGGCCTTGATCTCGTCGGGCACCTGGTCGGCGAGGTCGTCGAACAGCTTCGACACGTCCTGGACGTCGCCGTTCTGACCACCCATGGCGGCCGCGAGCTTCGACCCGAGGCCCGCGAGCTCTGCACACTTGCCCGTGAGCGCGCTGGTGTCGACGCCGGCGGACGTCGAGGTGTCCTCCGTCGTCGTCTCGTCGGTCATCGTCTCCTCGGTCGTCGTCGTCTCGTCGGTCGTCGCACCGGAGACGATCGTGGTGGTGTCGCTGCTCGCGTCGTTCGAGCCGCCGCCGCACCCTGCGGCCACGAGCGCGAGCACGGCGACCAGGAGCACACCGAACCGTCGTCTGTTCATCCACTCACCCTTCGTCGGAATGCGCCGCCTCACTCCGCGCGGCGCCCGCATTCTGCCCCGCTTCCCGGTCGATTGGAAGCGCGAGCGCGGAGACGCTCTCGATATGCGGCGTGTGGGGGAACATGTCGACGGGGGTGCAGCGCTCGAGTCGGTAGCCGAACTCGTCCCGCAGGACGGCGAGGTCCGAGGCGAGCGTGGTCGGATTGCACGAGACGTAGACGATGCGCGGCGCCTGGAGCGCGCCCGTCCGGCGCAGGGCCTTGCCGGCGAGCCCGGCCCTCGGCGGATCGACGACGACGACGTCCGGCGGCCCGGCCCGCTCGCGCAGCTCCTCCAGCGACTGGCCGACGTTGCCGGCGAAGAACCTCGCGTTCGCGATCCCGTTCGCGGTCGCGTTGTCGATCGCGCAGGCCACCGACTCCTCCGAGATCTCGACCCCCCACACCGAGGCGGCCGAGCCCGCGAGCGAGAGCCCGATCGTGCCCGTGCCGCAGTAGAGGTCGTACACCGTCTCGTTGCCGCCGAGGCGCGCTGCCTCCCCGGCGAGCGCGTAGAGCCTCTCGGCCATCGCCGTGTTCGTCTGGAGGAACGCGTTCGGGCGGATCCGGTACCGCAGCCCGCCGAGCTCCTCCTCGATCCACTCCTCACCCCAGAGCAGCCGGGTCGGGAGGTTCGTGACCTCGGCCGGCCGGTCGTTCACCGCCCAGTGGATCGACCGCACCTGCGGGAACCCGGTGAGGGTCTCGACGAGGAAGTCCGCGTCGAATCGCTCCCCCGGAGCGGTGACGAGCACGACGAGCGCCTGATCGGTGTTGCGTCCCTCGCGGACGACGAGGTGCCTGAGGTAGCCGGTTCCCGCCTCCTGGTCGTACGGCTCGAGCCCCTCGTCGCGGGCCCACCGCTTCACGGCGTCGCGGATCGCATTGCCGAGCTCGGTGGTGAGCAGGCACTCCTCGACGTCGATCACCTCGTCCCACCGGCCGGCGCGATGGAAGCCAAGCGCCGGGCCGTCCTCGCCCTGGGCGAACGAGTACTCGAGCTTGTTGCGGTAGTGGTACTGCGACTCGGCCGGGACGATCTGCTCGACCGGCGGGTCCGGAAACTTGCCCAGCCGCGTGAGCGCGTCGCGGACCTGCGACTCCTTCGCGGCCAGCTGCTGCTCGTAGGCGTAGTCCTGGAAGCGACAGCCGCCGCAGACCCCGAAGTGGCGGCACGGCGCCTCGACGCGGTCGGGGCCGGGCTCGAGCAGTGCAATCCGTGTCGCCTCCGCGAACCCGCGCTTCACCTTGGTCGCGCGTGCGCGCACGAGATCGCCGGGCAGCGCGCCACGGACGAACACCACGAAGCCGTCGAGCCGCCCGACCCCGTTGCCGCCGTACGCGAGCGAGTCGACGCGAAGCTCGACCTCCTCGCCGGTGCGGATCGGGGCAGCCACCGCCCGAGCGTAGCGTGCGCGTGTCTCGCCTTCGGCGAGCCACCTATGACGACGGAGCTAGGTGGCTCGCGGAGCGAGACACCTCAGGCGAGCACGGTGACGTGCACGGACCGCGTCCGCGGCCCGTCGAACTCGCAGAAGAAGATGCCCTGCCACGTGCCGAGCGCCAATGTCCCGTCGTCCCGCAGCGGCACGAGCACGCTCGGGCCCATGAACGCCGCGCGGATGTGCGTGGGCGCGTTCTCCTCGCCCTCCTCGACGTGCTGCCAGGGCCACTCGGAGGGGACGATCCGCTCCAGCGCGGTCTCGAAGTCCCGGGCGACCATCGGGTCCGCGTGCTCGTTGATCGTCACCCCCGCCGTCGTGTGAGGCACGTAGACGAGCACGGCGGAGCCGTCACGTCCTGCGACGGCCTCCTGGACGAGCCGGGTGACGTCGACGAGCTGGCTCTGCCGCTCGGTGCGGACCGTGAACGTCTTCACACGTCAGAGCGCGCCGCCGGCGGCGGGCGGCGCGGACGCGTCGACCCCGGCGTCGCCCACGGTCTCCCGCGCGAGGAAGTCCTCGACCCGCATGACGTCGCTCTGCGAGCGCGAGACGACGTCGAGCAGCGAGGACATCGACGAGACCTCCTCGCGCTGCTCCTGCAGGAACCAGTGCATGAACTGCTCGGCGACGAGCTCGCCCTCCTCGCGGGCGGTCAGCGCGAGTTGCTGGATCTGCCCGGTGACCCGCTTCTCCTGGTCGAGCGCGAGCTGGACGGGCTCGACGATGTCCGCGAACGCGACCTGAGGCGCCTCGACCGCGGGGATCACGACCTGCTCGTCGGCGTCGAGGAGGTACTGGACCATCATCATCGCGTGGTTCCGCTCCTCGACCGCCTGGCGGTAGAAGTGGGCGGCGAGCTGCGGCAGGGTCTGCGCGTCGTAGTGGACGGCGATCGCGATGTACTGCTGCGACGCGCCGAACTCGTAGGCGATCTGCTCGTTGAGGGCATCCGTGTAGCGGGACATGCCGGGACTCTAACGCGGCCCGTGAGACGACGGAGGCGGCCTCGGCGGCCGCCTCCGCTACGCGCCTTCGGAGCCTCCGCGACTCAGGCGGCCGTGGACTGCGCCTCGACGTCGGGCGTCGAGCCGAGCTGGATGCGCCGGGGCTTCGCCTCCTCCGGCTTGGGCACCCGCACCTCCAGCACGCCGTTGCGATACGACGCGCCGATCTTCGAGTCGTCGACTCCGGCGGGAAGCCCGACCGCGCGGACGAACGACCCGTGCCTCCGCTCGAAGCGGTAGAAGCGGTCGCTCTGCTCCTCGGCCTGGCGCTCGCGCTCTCCGGAGACGGTGAGCGTGTCGTCGTGCGCCTCGATCGTGATCTCGTCCTCGCTCAGGCCTGGCAGGTCGAAGGCGTAGACGAGCTCCGTGTCGGTCTCCCAGACGTCGAGCGCCGGCGCCCAGCTCTGGGTCCTGGCGCCCGTCTCGAAGAGGCCGCTCATCAGCCGGCTGACCTCGCCCTGGAACCCGGTGAGGTCGCGAAACGGCTCCCAGCGAACCAGTGTGGTCATCTCAATCCTCCTTGGACGAACATGGGAAGAACTTTCACTACATATAATAACAAAATCTCAGCGTGATTATGTCAGGTCGTGGCGAAGTAGCATCGGGCGATGGCGGGCATCGGGATCCCGGACAGCCTCAAGGGCCGGAGCCTCACGCGGATCTCCGCCTGGAGCCCCGAGGAGCTCGGGCTCGCGCTCGACCTCGCACGCGAGCTGAAGCTCGAGCGGACGCGGCGGAAGGAGCTCCGTCTCCTCCCCGGCCGCACGGTCGGCCTGATCTTCCGCAAGCCGTCGACCCGCACGCGGATCAGCTCGGAGGTGGGGATCGCAGAGCTCGGCGGCATGGCGCTCTACGTCCCCGCGGGCGACCTCCAGCTGGCGCGCGGCGAGTCGACGCGCGACACGGCGCTCGTCCTCTCGCGGTTTCTCAGCGCGATCGTGATCCGGACGTTCGAGCAGGCCGAGGTGGAGGAGTTCGCGCGGTACGCGTCGATTCCGATCGTAAACGGCCTCACCGACGCGGCCCACCCGCTCCAGGCGCTCGCCGACGCGATGACGATCCGGGAGCGGTTCGGAGCGCTCGCCGGCGTGCGCGTCGCCTATCTGGGCGACGGCAACAACGTCTGCCACTCGCTGCTCCGGATCGCCGCCCGCACGGGCATGCGGATCGTCGCCGCCTGCCCGGAGGGCTACCTCCCCGACGCAGATGTCGTTGCGTCGTGCCGCGAGGACGCGGCGGGAAGCGGTGGCACGGTCGAGGTCGTGGGCGACCCGCGCGACGCGGTCGCCGGAGCCCAGGTGCTCTACACCGACGTCTGGACGAGCATGGGCCAGGAGGACGAGCGAGAGCGCCGGCTCCGCGACCTTGCCCCGTTCCGGCTCGACCGGCACGCGCTCGAGCTCGGGGCTCCCGACGCTGTCGCGATGCACTGCCTGCCCGCCCATGCCGGGGAGGAGATCACCGAGGACGTCCTCTACGGCGACCGGTCGCTCGTCTGGGACCAGGCCGAGAACCGCCTGCACGTCTACAAGGCCGTGCTGGCCCTCACCGTGCGCTGATGCGCTTCGACGACGTCGTCCGCTCGGCCCTCGACGGTCTGCCGCCGCCGATCGCGGCGGGGCTGCGGAACGTGGCGGTCGTCGTCGAGGAGGAGAACGCCGACGATCCCGACCTCTACGGGCTGTTCGAGGGCGTCCCGCTCACGGAAGGCGGCCCTGTCGCGGGCGATCTCCCCAGCCGGATCGCGATCTACCGGCGCCCGCTCGAGGCCGACTTCCCCGATGCGGACGAGCTGCGAGAGGAGATCCGCGTCACCGTGCTCCACGAGCTCGGGCACTACTTCGGGTTGGACGAAGACCGCCTCGCGGAGCTCGGGTACGAATGACGACCGCCCTCGACGTGGTGACGTGGGTCGCCCTCGCCGCAGGCGCCCTCGTGGTGGGGCTGTTCCTCTTCGCCCGCCGACGTTAGCCGGTCGCTGTTTCGGGGAATGCCCCGACATGTCGAATCGTTCCACTGAGACATGAACACGATTCCGCGGATCCACGACCAGATCGAAGAGTTGAGCGAGCGCCGAGTCGTTCTCTGGAACTCGCTCTCGCAGGGCCGCGACCCCGCTGTCGTCGAGGAGATCAAGGCCCTCGACGCGCAGCTCGAGGAGCTGTGGGAGGAAAACCGCGCGGAGCGGGCCCGCATCCGCTTCGGCGAGCGCGAGGAGATCGTCCGTCGCGCGCGGGCCGAAGAGCGGCTCGAGCGGGCCGCCTAGCCCGCGCGCAGGTTTCGCAGGGATTCGCGCCGGTTCGCCGTACCATGTGCCCGTGCTCGGACGACGGGTGGAGATCGACGAGGCTCTCGCGCAGGAGCGGCAAGCGCTCGCCGAGCAGCACGCCGCGCTCGAGGACTTGAAGCGTCAGCTGTCCGAGCGCGTGGCGGCGGTCGGGGAGCGCGAGCAGGAGCTCCGAGCTGCTCTCGCGCAGGTGGCCGCGGGCAAGTCCCCGGCGGTGGCGCTGCCCGCAGTCGTCTCTCCGGACGCGGACAGGCTGGCCGCTCGCGCAGCCGCGATCGCGGAGCGGGAGCGCGGGCTCGCCGCCCGCGAGGCAGCGCTCGAGGCTGCCGCCGCGAACGGTGGGGACCCCGGCAAGGCGGCGATCGCAGAGCTGACCGCGGCGCTGGAGGCCCGCGCGCGCGAGCTGGACGCCCGAGAACGTGCGCTCGCGGAGCGGGAGCGCGTCCCACCCGATCCGGACGGGGCTCGCCTCGCCCAGATCGAGGCGCGTCTGGACGAGCTCCGCGCCGCCGAGGAAGCGTTCCTCCGCACGCGCCGCGAGCTCGCCGAGCACACCGACGCGATCTCCGCCCGCGAGCAGCTGCTCGCCCAGCGGGAGCGCGAGCTCGACGAGCGCGAGGACGGCTGGGGCGGCCCCGACCTGCATGAGCTCGAATCGCGCCTCCGCCGCCTGGAGACGCAGCGCCAGACTACGCAGACCGGGAGCTTCAGCGGCGGCTTCCGGCGCCTCGAGCAGGAAGGCTCGCGGCGCCCGCCGTCGAAGTGAGCCGCGCGTTCGAGCCTTTACACTTCACGTTCCCGGGGCGTTAGCTCAGTTGGGAGAGCACCAGCTTTGCAAGCTGGGGGTCGCCGGTTCGAGCCCGGCACGCTCCACTTTTTCGGACGTTGCGCAAACCTCGGGCGTGGCGAGCCTGTAGGTGGGCTGGATCCGCGCTCGTCCGTCGACACGCAGCTCCTGGATCAGCAGCCGCAGGAGCGCCTTCGTCTTCTGCGGCTCGCCTTCGGCGAGGACGCGTTCGAGTTGGTCGGCCACGGCTGCGAGGTCGGCCGGCGTTGGCCCGTGTCTGGCCTCGTCTCGCGTCGAGGGGGCGAGTTCGGCTTGTTGGGCGCGGAGGTCTTCCAGGCGCGCCTGGAGCCGCGTGAGTCGCTCGTCGCAGCGCTCGGGGGAGAGCTTGCCCTGCTCGAAGGCTTCGTAGTAGCGCTCGAGCGCCTGCTCGGCACGGGCGATTTCGGCGCCGATCGAGTCGAGCCGCTGCTCGATCTCGGGACGTGTCCGTGCTGCTTCCTGTTCGGCCTGCGCGAGTGCGTCTGTGACGAGGTCGCTGTCGCGGTAGAGGCCGGCGAGCTGCTCGAAAACGGCGTGTTCGAGCTTCTTGCGAGGGAGGCGTTCGTTGCGGCATGCCTTCGGTCCGTGCTTTTGGCGCCCGGAGCAGGCGTAGTACTCGTAGCGGCCGCCGTTTCCGTGGGCGGACATGCCGACGTAGGCCTTGCCGCAGTGGCCGCAGCGGACGACGCCGGAGAGGAGGAAGTCGGAGTTGTTGCCGCGGCGGCGGGAGATGTCCTCGCCGCGCTCACGCAGGATCGCCTGCGCGTGCTGGAAGGTGAGCTCGTCGATGAGCGGCTCGTGGACGCCGTCGAAGAGGCGGTCGCGCCAGCGGATCTTCCCAACGTAGGTGGGGTTGCTGATGATCCAGTGCACGGCCGGATGCCCCCAACCGGCGGCCGGGGCGGGTGCCTCCTCGTCGCGTAGCTGGCGGGCGATCGCGATCGTGCCGAGGCGCTGGCGTGTGTAGAGGTCGAAGATGCGGCGCACGATCGGCGCCTTCACCGGGTCGGGGACGAGCGTGCGTAGCTCGTCGGAGAAGAGGTAGCCGAACGGCGGCCTCCCTGCGTACCAGCGGCCCTCCTTGGCGCGGCGCTCGATCCCGGCCGAGACGCGATCGACGATCGTCGCGTGCTCGAACTCGGCGAACACCGCCAGCATTTGCAGCATCATCCGGCCGGCGGCGGAGCCGGTGTCAAACGGCTCGGTCGCCGAGCGTAGTGTTACGTCATAGGTGTCGAGTTGTTCGGCGAGCTGCGCGAGCTGCCGTACCTTCCTGCTCAACCGGTCGACGCGGTAGACGAGCAGCAGATCGATGCGGCTATCGCGGGCGAGCTCGAGCGCCGCCTGCAGCCCTGGCCGCTCGAGCTTTGTGCCGGTTGCCTGGTCTTGGTGGTGGGCGACGATCCGCCAGCTCTCCTGCGCCTTGCAGAACGCTTCAAGCCGCTCGCGCTGGGAGTGGAGCGATGTGGGCTGGTTCTCCTCATCGGTCGAGATGCGGGTGTAAAGGCAGACGCGCGTCATCGTCATGGCTCCTCCTCGACGTCGTCTTCGCGGTCGTCCATGGAGCCATTGATGGCGGGCAAACGCAAGTCCGCCTGCTGCTCGGCCGCGTTGAAGGTAGCGGCGTCGCGACGTGCCTCTTCCAGGTGCGCTTCGCGCAGCTGGCGCAGCCGCACGATGAATGCCTCGGCCTCGGGGTCAGCGGCGGGTGGCGGGATCTCGGCCTCGTCGCGGCTGACGGCGTCCCTTGCGGCGCCGAGCGGCGAGAGTCGCCGCCAGAAGCCGGGATGGTCTTTGCGCCAGCGCCGCCCGAGCGTCCCGCTCAGACCAACTGGCTCGATGTCGCCGCGAACCGGTAGCTCGGTGAGCGCCAAGGCGAAGGGGCTTTTCTCATCGAGGCGCTCCCACACCGCAGCTAGGTGCCCATCAGCGCGCAGTCGGCTCGCGCTCGTCGCGATGAGCGGCCAGCTTCCGTCGAGGCTGTGGATCGACCCTCTCTCGCCTCGCCGCGCCCGCTCGCGCTCGAAGTCCCCGTAGGCGCGGCGCAGCGTCTCCAGCCGGCGCGGGCCGGGGACGACGAAGAGGATGCAGCGCGGCGGCTCTCCCTCGTCGAACAGCCCCGCCTCGGCGAGCCGGTAGGCGAGCAGCTTCTCGGCCAGTCGTTGCTGCGTCTCGGTGGCGCGATCCCATTCGAGGTAGCACTCGATCGGCCCCGCCGGCGTCTCCAGGACGAGGCCGGTGTCCGGCAGGACCCGTGCTCTTCGCTGCTTGAGGTGGCCGGCCGCCTCGGCGGGCGGCCACCACTCGCTCACCCCCAGCCCCGGGTCGGCGAGCGTCGCGGCGACCAGATCGGTGACGAATCTGTTCGTCTCCAGCTGGTGCACCAGTTGGGGATGCGAGCCCCAGTCGTCGCGCCGCTGCCAGCCCAGCTGCTTGCGCTCAAGGTCGTGCATCGCGGCGACCAGAGTTGCGCCGGCCTCGTCGAGCAGCCAGTGCGCTTCCGGCTTGCCCGAGCCGAACGGCGCAGGCGGATAGAAGCGATCGAGGATGCGGTTGCGGTAGAGGAAGAGCAGCCGGTCCTGCGCTCTCCGTCGCGAGGAGAAGAAGAGCAGCTCCAGCTGCCCGGTCGTCAGCACCCGGTGCCGGTACAGGTAGAGCGCGACCTCCCGGTCGCGCTCGGTCAGATGCCGCGCCAGCTCGAACAGCCGCTCCGCGCTCACGCGGAGCGCCCTCACCGCAGCGGTATTCGCGGTCTCCCCTTGATGTCGGGGTTCGCGACCCCGGCCCATCACGCCACCCTCCGCCCATCAACGGCCTCATCCGACAATCGGGTGGCGCCGCCGGAAACGCCGCCCAAAACGCCGCCCAAACCGCCCCCAGAACAAACCCGGCCGCGGTTTCGTGCCGCATCGATCAGCAACCCCGCCAGCAGACGAACAGCCTCCTCACGCTGCTTACGGCTCAGCGGCACCCGCCGCGGCGAAACAACCTCGAGCTCGGTTCTCTTACGCACTCATCTCGGGGGCCAACAGAGGAGAAGCTCGCACAACCAGAGAGGTCCAACCACGACGACGGATCGGACCATCCATGAAGAAACGTCGAGCAACCGAGGATCACCGAACATCCGCTCGGGTCGGGGATGATGTGCTTTCGACGCCTGCGCCGGACGGACGAGACGGAGATCCGCGGCCGGACAGCTCACACGCGAGGCGCTCGCCCACCCCATCCGTCGCCACCACCCGGGGTGTACCTCAGCCGGGTTAGCCGCCCACGAGGCCGGCGACCCGACGCGCGCAAGAGACACGGACCCCGCCGCCGCTGGCTGACGGTCCCGGCCCGCCAAGGGCCGCGCGGCGCTGTTCCCCGTCTGGGGCCGCGACACCGGCCTGCTGGCGCGCGAGTTCCTCGCCCGCGGGTTCGAGGCAGTGTTGGTCTGCGTCGACCCCGCCCGCCTCGACCCCTCCTTCGCCGGCCGGCCGTTCGACGAGCAGCTGCTCCGTGACCTGCCGGCCGCCGTCGACCCCTGCGGCGAGAACGGCGAGTTCCACACCTTCGTCCACGCCGGGCCATCTTCGGCCAGCCAATAGAGATCGCGCACGGAGACACAGTCGGCTTCGTCTTGCGGGAGTGGGCGCTGTCGGATGCGCCGGCGCCGGGGAGCCGAGGGCGGAGCCCGGCTCGGCCGTCGGCTGGTACCGGCTGGAAGGCATCCCACGCCCGGTGCGGGGCAGCCTGCGCTACGCGCTGCCCGACGTGCTCGCCGACCGCAGGGACGTCCGGAGACCGGGCCTGCCGCGTCTAACGTATGTCTAGCCGCGCTTGCCGCGCACAGTAGTTGAGCGACGGTTCGGCTGGCTGGTTTCGACCCGGTAGCGGGAGGGCCACTCGGCGTTCACCCGGTCGACCGGGCGGACCGTCTGAGGGCAGATCGTGAGGCCAGCGCTCTCCACGCGGAGCAACGTTAGGACGTCCCGCGTCACAGCGACCGCGTCTCAAGCGGATTGTCTCGGTCGGCACGACGAGGGGGCGATGCCGTTTGCCGCGAACCACGTCTGCCAGGCGGCGTTGTCCTCTCACTTCAGGCCACTGCCAGGACGAGGGCAAACACGACCACCGCTGCCACCGCCTGGCCGACAAGGCTCGAGTTGCGCAGCGCCGCGCGCGCCGCAAGCCGGCGGTATCGCTCGCTGCGCGTCCCGTATCGCCGCGAGGCTCGCCGAGCGAGCAACGCGATGATCGTCTTCCAGGTCGAGTAGGCGGCGCCCGCGAGACAGAAGGCCATCAGTGCTCCTCCGATCGCGTCCCCGTCGGCACGGCCCGATTTGCCTCCAATCGCGTTCCCGGTGGCGTCAAGGAAGACAAGCACGATGACCGCGAAAAAGCCGACGGCAAACCACGCGTACGAGACTGTCCTCAAGTACTGGATGCGCCAGTCAGGATCGGCGTGTCTCTTGGCACCGGCTCGCGTCCGGTCATCGAAATACGGTCTCAGTTGCCGAGGGATCCCGAACACGGGCAAACGATCGGTCGCATGAACCAGAGCTACGTGAATTGAGTCGACCTCTGTGTCCACTTTGGCTACGCACAGCCTAGTTTTTCGAGCAGATAGCTTGTGTCCGCGGCGTTAGCGCCATAGATGTCGAACGTCCTCCCTAGGCGCTCGTAATACGCCTTGAGCCCGGTGTTGTCGCGGTAGGCGGCGGCGGAATACTGAACTACAGCGGCTTCCTCGCTGCCAAGCTGGATCACGGTTCCCCGCGCCGAGCCGACCATTTCAAGCTCGGGAAGCTCTTTCGCGATCCTGGTGTACTTGAAAGCCACGGAGCCGAATCCGACGCCGGCGGCATCGAAGGCGGAGCTAACGTAGTTACCCTCGCGATAGTTGCGGACCGCCGCAAGTCCACCGCTCGTGATCGCCACACCCTCCGCGAGCTCGCCAACGACTGGCACAGGGGCTAGAAACACCGCTGCCGTTGAGCTATACGAGGCGATCGTCGGCGACGGCTCACTCCTTCGGCACCCTCTATCCGGCGTCGCGCGCGGGGACGTAGCTTCGTTCGTGGCGATCCTGCTCGATCTGATGCGCGGCGCTGTGGGCGCGCCCACTGCTGCCGACCACTTCCGCCTGCTTGCCTCGAGATGGCCGACCCAGCCGAGGAGCCGCACATGCACCGCGACCGCGGCGTCGTGCTCCCTCGCGACCTCGCCGAGCCGCTCAACCCCGACTGGTAGCCCATCCAGAACCCGGACTCGAAGTCGATCTCCCAGGCGTCCGGGCTGTCGCGGTCGGGGCGCGCGCTGGGCCGACGCGTGCACGTGCGCTGGCGGGCGACTACTCTCGCCCGCCAGCGCACCGCGACCTCAGTTATTTTGGTCGCGCCTGGTCGATCGCGGCCTGCAAATCCTCAGTCGCCACCACCTTCCCCGCGCTGTCGTACGCAATCAGGACGTATGGGCCCCCGTCGGGGAGCTGTCCCGCTGCCGATGTCGGTGGGAGCTCGCCGAGGAAGTAGTCGTTTGCGAACGCCATGGGCGTGGGGCCGGAGGCTGATCGTAGGTCGACACGCGCAATCTGGCTCGATGGGTTTACCAGACCCTCGACAAGCACGGCGTAGAGTCCGCCCGGCTCGCGATTCCACTCGAGGCCGGTGCTGAGAGGCTGGTCGGAAGACCACTTCTGGCTTGGGGCGGCGTCGCTGCACTCGGCGGACCCGTCGATCACGGTGGGCGGTGCCGACGCGGCAGAAGGCTCCGAGTAGTGCGTGAAGGTGCACTGGCCGCCGCCGGTCGTTGGCGCCTGCCAAACGGTAAGCGCCCGGCCCGAGCTGAGCGTCATGCCGACGAGCTTTCTGGCCTGGCTCAGATCGACGACCGATGGGTGCGGGGCCTTGGCGTTCCCTGAAACGTACGCCCCGAGGTCGAACAAACCGAGCCGGCCGCTGAGCGCGAGCGTCGGGATGATCAGGGCCGCTCCAGCGAGTATGACGACCGCCAGTGGACGGCGGGGGTTCCGGATCGAGGCGACGCTCGATCGGGGACGGATCTCATAGATGAGGTGGTCACGACGTGCCTGCAAGCGGCCAGGCGGCATGTCCCAGTCCGGCATGCGTGAGTACGCGTTACTAGTCATTGTTGTCCTTCCGTCCGTTCACACATGTCCCGTATGTGTCCGAACCCGCAAGGTGTGTTCCCAGGTGCTGCTTCGCTCGCGAAAGCCGCGAGCGAATCGTCCCCACGGGCACGGCGAGGGCTGCTGCTGCCTCCTCGTAAGAGAGCCCTGACCAGACACACAACGCGAGCACGTCCTGTTCTCGGCGCGGCAGCTTCCCGACGGCCGCGAGAATGATCGCCATCTCCTGCTGGTGGCTCATGCGCGCGTCGGACTCGTCGGCAAAGCTCGACGCCAGCGGCTCGCGCGGGACTCGTGCGAGCGCAGCCCGGTAGCGGCGCTGGGAGCGACGCTGGTTCCTAACCACATTCGTCGCGATCCCGAAGAGCCAGGCCCGCACCATGTCCGGGGAAATCGCTTTCTCCCGCCTCCTCCACGCTTCGAGGAACACGATCGAGGTCAGGTCCTCCGCAACCGACCAGTCGGCGACCCGCCGGAAGCAGAAGCTGTAAATCGCGGAGGCATGGCGCTCGAACAGGACACCAAACGCGTCGGCACTTCCTTGCCGCGCTCGATCCCACAGCTCCCCATCAGACAGATGGCGCTGTGAGGATTGCTGCAGGCTTGTCAGCACGGGCCATTCTCGCCCGACGTATCGCTCTTCCCTGCGCCGCCGACGTTGATGTAGTAGAAGTTGTGAACGATCGCGCCAGTGCACGTCGTGAGAGCTGTCCATCGATCACCAGAGCCGGATTGGTCTTGAGTGGTGTGAAGGTTCTCCGCCAGAATCGTGCCGACGTGGTTGACAAGTCTGACGTCGTATGCCCAATTCGGGGCGCCCGCATCGCACTCTGTATGCCCACCGCCCTTGGTCTGGTGCGACACGAATGCCGGAACCCATGTCGACGGCGTGCATGTCGCGAGGGTCCTCGCGCCGACCTGGTGCGCCGACACTCCGAGGCTCACGAGAGAGCACACAAGCGCAACTGCGACGAGGAGCCCTGCCTGCATCATTCTTCGGGGACGCATCTCACGGCACCACCTTTCACTCACTCGTATGGCCTTGCCGCCGCAGTGCCGCTCCCAGAGGACCCGGCGCCGACAGCCAGGGATCGCTCTGGACGCCACGGAGCCGTGTCTTTCGACCTGGTCGAGTCCACGTCGTCTACACATGTCCGATGCCCGGGGGCGAGTTCCAACACGCAGTCGCACGGGACGAGCTGTCGGTGGCGGCCCAGCAGCGTCCTCTGCCGGTTTCCGACGGAGTGGCGCCGCGGAACCGGCGACTGTACGCTCGCGCCGCACGCGACCGACGGCTTTCGCGAAGACTCGGCACAACGAGTCCCGGCTCCTCGCCGACCAGTACCTGACCGACAGCAAGTGCTCTCACTGGATTTGCGTTCGCCCGTACCAGCAGAGGCTGGGGTGCGCGCCGCTGGCCGGGCTCCGGGCCTTCAGGGCGAGACGGCGGTGTACGCGAGGCAGCGAGCGCGTGGGGCGAGGCCCACCCATCGCTTGCCTTCGCGGAGGTTGCGCGCTGAGCTCGAGCGAGAGCACGCCCGCTCCGCGCGGCTTGTGGAGCTAACCAGTGAGCGCCCTCTCCCATGTTCCAGGTGGGAGGCGCATCCCGGTGAACGGCGGAGCTCTGCCGAAAGAGTTGTTGCGTGTTGTGTTAGCTGCCCTGACAGCACCGCGAGCGCGACGTGGACCAGTCTGAAGCGACTCCACGCCCACACGTTGCTTACGCCAGCGCTAGGGCAGTCGCGCGCACCTCGATCTGGTTTGCGCAACGTCTGATTCCGCCCATTCGTTCGCGAGCGGGATTCCGCACGAGCGGAATCCCGCCGCTCGGATCCCCGCCTACGGCGGGGCAGATCCCTGAAGGCGTCCCCTTCGGGGCCGCAACTGCACCACACCGCAGCCCGCTTGAACCCTTGCGCCACCTCGTAGCGGTGCAGCCCTGCGGGCCGATCGCCCTCCAGCGCCTTGCCCGCGTATTTGCCGAGGTAGCGGGCGCTAAGCCGGGCTTCCTCGACCGTCCCGGAGCCAACCGGCAGGTCGCCCAGCAGTTTGATGTGGACGTGTCCGAGGCCCCAGGTCTCGCGGATCAGCGGCTGGCCGATGTACCGGCGGAACGGCCTCGGAGGACCGCGAGCTAGGAGGGGGACTCGAGCCCTGCCGCGGCGATCGCATCGAGCGCGAGCCGCTCGTCGACCTCACCCGGCAGCCCGCTGACGCCCACGGCGCCGACACGGTCTCCGCCCACGAGGATCGCGACACCCCCGAGAAAGAACGAGAAGAACGGATCGAAGCTCGCCAGCTCTGTCGGAGCACCGGCGACCTTCACGGCAAGCGCCCGTGTCGTCGTCGCGTCGCTGCGCGCCGCGGTGTAGGCCTTGCGGCGCGCGTTGAGCTCGGTGTCGAGCGCTGCGCCGTCCATCCGGAGCGACGCGACCACCTCGCCGTGGTCGTCTGCGACCACCACCGAGACCGGCCCCGGCGCGCTCTCCGACACGTGCCGGACGATCGCGAGCGCCACACCGTGGGTGAGGTCCGTGGAGGACACGAGGAACGTCTATACCACGCGGCCCGCGCCCGCCCCGCTCCCTCGGACGGTGCGCGGATCCCCCGGGGCCAGGTAGAGCGCATCACACAAGGTGCGGCACAGCCGGGCGCACCTTCACGAGCGCCGCGACCTTCGCCCCGGCGCCCACACGAGGTCGACGATCTCGACTGGACCCGGGTGCCCTGCGACCGTGATCTCCTCACCGAGTTCGACCGGCCACGGCATCACGCCGACGAATGCTGGCCAACGCTGCCCGAGCAGGGAGGTGGATGGCTTGTTTCGTGGCGTCTGACCTCCCAAGCCCACTCCGACCACCGTGCGGCCGAATCTACAAGCTGGCGGTCGCCGGTTCGAGCCCGACACGCTCCATCGGGAAAGGCCCTGCTACGCGGGGCCTTCCGGCCTTGCGTTCCCCAGGATGGAACCGTTGCGGGGCCGTGCCCGGAAGATGCGCGGTTCGATCCCTGCCGCACGCGAGCCCTGATGAAGCGCAACGGCCGAGGGGCGCTCGTCAGCCGGATCGACCTCGCCGAGCGCGAACGGCCTACCTCGCGACTGTGCGGCGGTCGTCGCCCGCGGGGACGGGGTCCGGCGGCGGAGCCCCCGGGGGCGTTTTCATGAACAGGTCGTGGGCGTCGAGCGCGGCGCCCATTCGGTAGCCGCCGATGAGCCCGAGAACCCTCTCGCCCAGCTCCTGCCTCTCGACGTTGGGTTCCGCGCCCGTCATCTTGCCTCCCCCTCGCTCGTCTCAACGCTTGATGTGGCAGCACCGCCACGCGCACCGCGGACTATCTCTTCTCAACCTAGTAACCCAGAAGGGGGACGTCATCCCTCGCACGAGTGAGCGGCGCAACGGCGGCCTACTCCGCGCGGCGCAGACATCGGTCGGCGACGGCTTCGGCTTCTCCTCATCCATGGAACGCGCGCGGTACCCGAAGAGACTGCGCGAGAGACCCGCCAAGGACGAACCAAGTCTTCTCGCGCAGTGAGCGAGCCCGCGCAGGCCCCGCCGCGCAGCGGGTGCCGCCATCCCTCAGTCCGCGTGGCGTGAGTTGCTTTCAATGGGCCGCGGGCATTCTGCTAGTTAGGCAGCGGTGATCGTTGCCCTCCACGTGGCGACAGGCGCCGCGGCTGGCGCCGCCGGCGGCTCGCGGCTCGCAGCACTCCTTCTGGGGCCTGTTCTTCACGTCGCGGGCGACCGCATTCCGCACCGAGACTTCCGCTCGCGTCGGTTCGAGATCGGGAGCGGCCTAGCGGGCATCGTTCTCCTCGCCGCGCGGCGAGGCCCGCTCGATCCCGCCACACTTGGCGCTGCGGCGTGCTCCGCGCCCGACCTCGAGCACGTCCTTCCGCTCCTGCGCCCGCGTGGAAGAAAACTCTTCCACGACCACGGCTGGCACCGCTCGGGTCGATTCCCGGCAAGCCTGCAACTCCTGCTCGCCGCCGCGATCCTCGCCGCACTCAGCGTGCGACGGAGTGAGCCGCGGTTTCAGATCGAGCGGAAGCGGACCTGGTTAGGTCGTCCTGCGTCGACTCGCCCGCCGGGCCGTGACATTACGTAACGGCCGACTCCGGATGCTTCTCGGTCGCCGGGCGTTCGACCGAGATCTGGAACTCGATCGGGACTCCAGCGCCACCATCCTCGCCAGGGGCGACGCTCGTGACCTCCCAACCGTGGGCGATGATCTGGCCTTCGAGCGGGCGGACATAGAGGGTGATGACCTTGGACGTGCCGTCAGGGTAGTGAACGAGCGTCTTGTGTCCGCTGTGGACCGTCGGCATAACGCCGTTGTACACCCAGGGAGGCTTGCGGTCTACGAGTGGGCACGAAGGTGGGAGGCACAACACTCCGCCCAGAGTGAAGCCCGGTGCCGCCGGATCGCGTACGCCGTCATCCCGGCTGAACGGGGTACCCACCCTCGGCGCGGTCCAGCTCGAGTTGACGGAGCTCGATTCGGCGAATCTTTCCCGTAAGCGTCTTCGGCAGCTGAGATACGAATTCGACCCGGCGCGGGTACGCGTACGCGGAGAGACGTTCCCGGACATGGCCCTGGATCTCGTTGGCCAGTGCCTCCGACGGCTCGTGTCCGTCTACGAGGACAATGAATGCCTTCACCACGTTGCCCCGCAGCTCGTCGGGCGACGCGACAGCCGCTGCCTCGCGAACCGCGGCATGCTCGAGGCACGCCGATTCGACCTCGAACGGGCCGATCCGGTACCCCGCTGCGATGATCACATCGTCGGCACGTCCGACGTACCAGATGTAGCCGTCCTCGTCCTTGACGGCGGCGTCCTTTGTGTGGAACCACTCGCCACCGAAGGTCTCCACGCTTGCTTCGTCGTTGCGCCAATAGCCGAGCGGATAGTGCGGGTTCGACCGGGCCCGCAGACAGATCTCGCCTCGCTCCCCCTGCGCTACGGGTTGCTCGTGCTCATCGAGGAGCTCCACGTCCCAGCCCGGCATCGGCTTTCCCATCGAGCCCTCACGCACCTCGAGAAACGGGTAGTTCGCGACGAGCGGATACGACTCCGTAAGACCGTAATAGTCGAGCACCGTCACGTCGTATTGCTCGCGAAACCAGCGGATCGCCTCCGGGTTCAGCGGCTCTCCCGCCGAGCACACGCGGCGGAACATCTGCGGGTAGCGCCTCCCCGCATCCTCCACCGCCATCATCGAGCGCATCGCCGTCGGCGTCGTGAACACGTTCGTCACCACGTGCCGGCTCAGGAAGTCGAGCTGCTTGTGCGGATCGAAGCCGCCCTCGCGCCGGTAAACGCACTGGACCGCACCGAGACGCCAAGGGCCGAGCAGCGGCGCGATCCCCGCGGCCCAGGCCCACTCGCCCATCCCGTGAAAGCGCTCGCCATCCCGTACCTCATGGCAATAACGGAACTCCTCATGGCCGAGGATGTAGCGGTGCGCGTGGACGATGCCCTTGGCGAGCCCCGTCGTCCCGGACGTGTAATAGAGCTGAGCAGGGTCGTCGGCCGCGGTGTCGGCGCACACGAAATCCGTTCGGGCGGCCGCCAGCGTATCGGGCTCGAGCACCAGCGTATCCCGCCCCCTCGGTCGGTCGAAGCGCGGCGCGTTGACGGCGTCGATGACGAGCAGCCTGGCGCCCGAGTCCGAAAGCCGATGTTCGATCGCATCGTCGCCGTACAGCACGGACATCGAGAGCAGGATCGCGCCGAGCTTCCAGACTCCGAAGAAGATCGCAGCGGCCTCTGGCGTCGCCGGTAGGACAACCGCGACCCGGTCCCCCTGCCTGACGCCAGATGCGGAGAGAGTGTGCGCGGCCTGGTTCGCGAGGTCCTGCAACTCGCCCCACTCGAGCGCACGGGTGGAGCCGTCGAAGCTCTCCCAGATCATCGCCGGCTTGTGACGCGGGTGCTTGTCGCAGACGTCGGCAGCGATGTTGTAGCGCGCCGGCACTTCCCAGCGATGACCAGCGCAGATCTCGTCGTAGCTCGTCACGCCCATCGCTACACGTTCAACCTAGCCACCTGTCTCGCGGCTCGCTTCGCCCGACCGAGCCACCAGGATGTCGACGCCCTGCCCCGCCCTCGGTAGCACGAACCGCCTCCCGGTGCTCGACGTGCACCGGGACAGCCGAACCCGGTGGTGTCGGGTCGGCGGACGACGCTCCTTTCGGACGGCAGGACATCGCGCGCCGATGGGATCCGGGCGAGGCCCACCACGGGCCGGAGTAGGCTCGGGCGATGGCGCACCGGGCTCGTCCTTGAGTGCCGAGCTCACGAGCGTCGTGGTGCTCGGAATCGGCTGCGCCGCCAACCCCTGGGGCATCATGATCGCCGTCCTGCTGCTCGACGCCAGACGCGGACACGGCATCGTCTGGGCCTATGTGGTCGCATGGATCGGCGCGATCACCGTGGTTCTCACCGCCCTGCTCGCGGGCTTCGGCGCGATCTTCGAGTCGGGCTCCGACAGCGCCAACACAGCCGCTGCAGCGGTCGAGCTGATCCTTGGCCTTGCCCTGCTCGGCTGGGGGCTCCAGCGGCTGCTCGCGGCTCGGCGCGCGTCGACGGCCGCCCACCCTGCGCATTCATCCGCACCCGTGCAGCTGCCGAGCTGGCTTCGCGCGATCGAAAGCGTCTCGTACGTCGCCGCCTTCCTGCTCGGGATCTACTCGGCCACCTACCCGCTGGTGATCGCCGCCGGCGGCGAGATCCTGCGCGCGGACGGCAGCACGGCCGAGACCGCCGCGCTCGCGGTGCTCTTCATCGTGCTCGGATCCTCTTCCGTCGTCGCCGTGGCGGCGCTGGGCACGCTCGCCCCCCGCCGCTCGGCCCCGCTGCTCGAGCGCATGCGCGCCTGGCTGACCGTGCACAACCGCGCCGTGATCACCGCCATCCTGCTCGTCCTCGGGGTCTCCCTCACCGCCCGCGGCCTCACCGGGCTCGGTTGACCTCCACCGGCGACCGGACTGCAGCGCCGGATGCCCCGATCTCGGGGTCGTGACACTTGTCCTATACAGCCGGCTCGCTCGTTACGGCCTTCGCTCGTCGGGCGGCGAACACGTCGCGGAGGACCACCTGGATCGATCCGGCGACGGGGATCGCCGCGAGCGCGCCGAGGATGCCGGCGATCGAGGCGCCCAGCAGCACGGCGATGAGCACGACGAGCGGTGACAGTTGCACGGTGCGTCCGTAGACGACGGGCTGCAGGAAGTGGTTCTCGAACTGCTGGTAGAGAACGAAGAACACGAGCACGACGATCCCGGCCGGGACCGAGTGGATGAAGGAGACGCCGACGACGATGATCCCGGCGACGGTCGCGCCGGCGAGCGGGATGAGGTCGAGAACGGCGACGAGGAGCCCCAGCGCGACCGCGAACGGGACGCCCATGATCGCCATCACGATCGTGGCCGAGACGCCGGCGATGACGCTGATCAGGAGGTTGCCGGTCACGTACCCGCTGACCGTGTTGTGGATCTCGTTGCCGATCGCCCGCCAGCGGGGTTGCGACTGCTCGGGCAGGACGCTGTAGAACAGCTCGACCCAGCGTGCACCCTCGAGCAGCATGAAGAACGTGAGGACGAGGATCGTCACGATGGCGGCGACGATGGTGACGATGCTCCGAGTGATCTCGACTGCTTTGCCCGAGAAGCCGAGCACCCTGCCGGCCCCGCCCTTCTTGATCTCCGCGCGCACCTTCTCGACGAGGTGGTACTTCGTCTCGAGGAACCCGAGGCGCCCGCGACCCTTGGTGACGTCCTCGATGTAGCCCGGCGTTGCGTCGACCAGCCCCTGAACCTCGTCGACCAGCTTCGGGACGAAGGCGAAGCCGATCCCGGCCAGCGCCAGCAGGATCAGGAGGTACGCGACCCCGATCGCCGCCACTCTCCCGAGCCGCGCTCGGCGCTCGATCCACGATACGAGCGGGTTGAGCGCGAGCGCGAGCAGCAGCGCGATGAGGATCCACGAAAGAACCGAGCGGGAAAGCTGGAAGAGCTGGAAGAGCGCGAAGGCCGCGAAGATGATCGCGAGCAGACGGACCACCGTCCGGACCCTGAACTCGACGTACCGCGCCTCCATGCGGGCTGATTCCGTCCGCGCGGGCCGAGTCCTACCCCAAGGCACCGACTGGGACGCTCGCCGACTTACTCAGCGAGGCGCTCACGGCGGGCCACGTCGGGGGAAAGCCGCTCGCCGACGCACACCACTTTCCCTCCGGTGCGCCTTGGTGCCCGTACGCGTCCGGCGGATCAGACCCGCGGACGGAACGCCAGGAGCTCCGGGCCGTGCCGACGCAGCCAATCGCGCTGCCGGCGCCAGTGCGGTCGATGTCGCTCGACGAGCGCCCAGAACCCGCGCGAGTGATTCGGGACTCGCAGGTGACACAGCTCGTGCACGACGACGTAGTCCAGCACCTCGGGTGGCGCGAGCACGAGCCGCCAGTTGAAGGAGAGCGTCCCGCGCGGAGAGCACGAGCCCCAGAGAGTGCGTTGCCCTCCGATCCGGATACGGCCGTACTCGACGCCGATGCGCTCGGCCTCCGTCCGGGCCAACGTCGAGACGAGCTCTCGCGTGGTCGCACGCGCCTGCGACTCGCTGACCGCGGCTGGGTCGAGGCAGAGGCGCGGCACCTGGCGACGCTGCTGCTCCTCGATCCACGGGCGCTTCTCCTCGAGCACGCGCTGCACCTCGGCGTCACTGGTCCCCCGTGGCACGGTCAGCCGCGGCGCCTCTCCCCATGGCACCTCCAATCGCCATCGCCGCGCCCGCGGCGAACACCGCACCTCGACCGCGTCCAAGGCGCTCGAGGTTAGCTCTCGGGTCGGGCGTAGCGGGTCACGTTCTGACATTCGTCTGCCACGGCGCCGCGCACCGCACGCCGGATCTGACGGCCGGCCGACACGGACTCGAGGACATCCCGTCCACTGACGGTCGAACGCGACCCCGAGCCGGCGTGTCGGTGCGGCAGGCAACTCTCCCGGGTCGCCCCTCCTTCCCCGCTCGCCCCGGAGATCGACTCGGCGCCTGGTCGCGGCCACCCGCTCAGCCGGGCGGGATGTTCTGGTTCAGCCGGAAGAGGTTTGTCGGGTCGTAGCGGCGCTTGATCTCGACGAGCCGGTCCCAGGTGGGCCCCGGGTACGCGGCCCGGATTCGCTCCTCGCCCTCGTCGTCGAGGAAGTTGACGTACGCGCCGTGGTCGTCGTGACGCAGCATGTCGGCAAGGCCGGTGACCCACGGCTCGTGCACCGGCGTCTCGTCTCGGCTGCCGAAGAGGGCCGCGACGTTCACCATGATCCGGCTCCGGCGATGGGCGTACGCGGTCGCGTCGACGGGAACTCGGGCCGCCGCACCTCCCAGCACACGCAGCTGTACCGCGGCCATCATCGCCGTCGACGCCCCGAGCTGCTCGACGATGGTCTGTGCCGCAGAGCGATCGATGCTGTCGACGTACATCGTCCGCGAGCTCCCGACCGGGTGGAACTCCTCGTCGCCGCCGGGCATGAAGATCTCCGGATAGCGCTTCGGCCCGAGCGTGTCGGCGATGGGCTCGGCGAGCGCGCGGAACGGCGCGACTGCGCGTTCACCCGCCTCGCCCTCACCCGCGTACACGAGCACGGCGAAGATCACCGGTCGGCCGTGCTGCTCGGCCGGCAGGAACGGCATCGGCGGCGCCGGCATCACGTTGGCGATCGCCGAGAGCTCCTCGGGCGCGGCCTCCGCTTCCGCCATGAAGCCGTAGACCGTGTCCGCGGTCGCCGGCAGGATCAGCATCCCGCCGACGACCCCGCGCAGCTCGTGCAGCCGGAGCTGGAGCCGGGTCGCGACGCCGAAGTTCCCGCCGCCGCCGCGGATCGCCCAGAACAGATCCGGGTGGGACTCGGCGTCGGCGCGAACGAGCTGTCCGTCCGCGGTGACGACCTCGGCAGCGAGCAGGTCGTCGATCGTCAGACCGTGCTTGCGGACGAGGTAGCCGACTCCTCCGCCGAGCGTCAGCCCGCCGATCCCGACCGAGCCGGTGTCGCCGAAAGGCGTGGCCAGGCCGTGCTCTGCGGCGGCCTTCGTGTAGCGGCCGGTGTTCACACCTCCGCCCACCCAAGCTGTGCGGCCCTCGACGTCGATCTCCAGCCCGTCCAGGTCGCGGAGGTCGAGCACGATCCCACCCTCGGTCGCGCTGTGGCCCGCGATGCTGTGGCCCCCACTCCGGACAGCGAGCTCGGCCCCGGTCTCCCGTGCGAGCGCGATCACTCGCGAGACGTCGTCCGCGTCCCCCGCGCGAACGATCGCGGCAGGTCTGCGGTCGATTCCTCCGTAGAAGACCGTGCGGCCTTCGTCATAGCCGGGCGCTCCCGGCGCCGTCACTCTTCCGTGGAGGTCTGCTCGGAGCTGCGGAATCGAAATCGCTGTGGTTGCTTCTGACACGGTGATCCTCCTGGCTCAGGTGGGTCGAAGACGTGGGCCGACGGCGAGCGCGCCGAACGAGCCTCGGTCGAGACCGCCCGCGAGGGCGCTTCGTCTCGACGGGCGCGCAGACGCTCGCCGGCCGCACGACGAAACCGGCACGCGGCCGTCTATCCGGGTACGAGCGCGCTGGTTCTCGACGATCGAGGGGGTCGGCTCGATCTCCGGCCGCGACACCGACGGGAACTCCCTCTCCAGTTCCGCGCGAATCGCAGCAAGGCGTGCCTCGAGGCGTTGTACCCAAAGACTCATGGTTCCAGCCTGCTGACCGCGTCACGTATCGACGGATCGGTGAGCACGAAACCTCGGGTGCGGCTGTCCGCACTCGCACCTGCCGCAATGCAGCGCTGGAGATCCCCGCAGCGTGAGCGGGACTTCGGCACCAACGCAAGTCGAAGGAGCACACGACGGTGCCTCGCTCGGAGAGCGGAACTTCTACTGCAAGGTCTCGCCCACAGTCCGGGACAAGACGAACTCGCGAGCCAGCCGCTAGCGCCCGTTACCAAGGTCGCCGAGAGCCCGCTCGAGCGAGCGGTACACCTCCTCGTTGATGCGTTCGGTCATCCGCTCGACGAGCGCGTCCGTCCGCCGGTCCCAGTCCTCCTTCGCCGCCGGAGGCGCTTCGGCCTCGGCCAGCGGAGCCTCCACGCCCTCGATCTGGAGCTCGTAGATCCGCTCCGGCTCGTCGATGTCCTTGAGCTGGCGCTCGCCGAGCGGGTGGACGGAAACGCCGTCGGGCAGCGACGACCCGAGGAGCGCGCGCGTCGTCTCCGAGAGAAGGACGTGACCGCCCGTCCCCGTGGCACAGAGGCGGGCGGCGCGCACGACGTCGACGCCCAGGTAACCCTCCTCCCCGACGGCCGGCTCGCCGGTGTGCAGACCCATGCGCACGCGGACGGCCGCTCCGCCCACCCACTCGTGCTCTGCGTGGGCTCGCTGGGCCTCCACCGCAGCGGCCACGGCGTCGCGCGCCCGTGCGAACGCGAAGAAGAACGAGTCGCCCTGCATGTCGATCTCGACGCCGGCGTGCTCGCCGAACGAGTCGCGGACGATCCGCCGGTGATCAGCGATGAGCTCCGCGTAGTGCTCACCGAGCCGCTTGAGCAGGGCTGTCGAGCTCTCGATGTCCGTGAACGCGAAGGTGACGGTGCCTGACGGCAGAGTCGCCATCCGACCATTCTGGCATCACCCGGACCGGCCGCGTCACCGAAGCCCTGAGCGCTTGGCCCCGGTCGAGCTCGCGCTCGATGGTCGGCATCCTCGAGGCCCGGACTTGCCCGACGGCGCGTGTGCTGGACGTCCGCTCCCGCTGTTCGGCGAGAATCCCTCATGTGGCGGCCTACACCGTGAACGACGTCGCGGTCAGGCACGCGAGACGGCTGATCGACGCGCGCCAGTACGTTCTCCGGTCGCGCTGGCAGGACGTGCAGCCGCGCGCGCGGGAGCAGAACGGATACCTGAAGACGCACTCGTGGGACGAGTACGCCGCTTGGCATCTCGGCGTTACCAACGGCGCTCCGGACGAGGCAAAGGCCCGCTACGCGTTCGTCTACGGTGACTTCCGCCGGGTGCACCGTATGGGGCTCATCGCCTGCCACTATGGCGCCGCGGAGTGGCACCACAAGGAGATCGAGTTGGCCGCCCACAACCTCCTGCAATACCTCGACCGAAGGACCACCTGACGGGCTTCGACGCGCATCGACCAGAGGCATCGAAGAACGTCTACGAGAACGTCCTCGAATAGAAATCGAGAGAAACCCGCACTCTCATAGTGATGGGTCGGCGCACACGCAACCTCACGCTCACCATCCCGTGATCTCGGTCACAGTGGCATGGCCCGCGGCGGCGCGCGCAACAACAGGTCTGACGCGCGAAGGCTCAGCTCGGGTGGCTTCGCTCGACCACCGGTGTCTCCCTCTCGCGCACACGGCCCCCTCGCGATGATCATGGCGATGACCGAGTTCTCGCAGCCTTCTCACGAGGGTCTGCCGATTCCCTTCGGCGGTTGAACAAGTCAGACTCACTCGCAATGACGCAACAGGTTCACCAACCGGACGGGTCGCCACTCCGTCTTCGTGGCTCGGTGGACTCCGGTCTGAGCCGCTGGCTCTGGCTTGTCAAATGGTTGCTTGCGATCCCGCACTACATCGTGCTCTTCTTCCTCTGGCTGGCCTTCGTGGTGCTGACGGTGGTCGCGTTCTTTGCGATTCTCGTTACTGGCCGCTACCCGAGAGGGATCTTCGACTTCAACGTTGGAGTGCTGCGCTGGACGTGGCGGGTGGCCTTCTACTCGTACGGTGCCCTTGGCACCGACCGCTATCCGCCGTTCACGCTCGACGAGGTACCCGACTACCCGGCGACACTCGACCTCGCCTACCCGGAGAGGCTCTCACGCGGGCTCGTGCTCGTGAAGTGGTGGCTGCTCGCGATCCCCCAGTACATCGTCGTCGGTGTCTTTGTCGGCGGTGGGTACGCGGCCGCGCAAGCGAGCCACCGGTACTGGGTCGGGCTCGAGGCGGGCCTCATCGGCGCGCTCGTCTTCTTCGCTGCGGTCGCGCTTCTGTTCATGGGCCGCTATCCGCGAGGTATTTTCGACTTCGTCCTCGGCCTCGACCGCTGGGTCGCGCGCGTCGCCGTCTATGCGGGTCTCATGACCGACGCGTATCCGCCTTTCCGCCTCGATCAGGGAGGAGAGGACGCCGGGGCAGCACCTTGGGAGGCACGCCCTTCGCCGCCCGCGGAGACACAAGCCGTCGTCTCGGCGGCACCGGCGCCCGCACGCGGAGGAGGTGGGGTGGGCCGCGTGATCCTGCTCATTCTCGGCAGCGTCGCGGCTGTCCTCGCCTTCGGCCTGCTCGCGGGCGGTTCTGCGCTGCTCGTCATCGACGAGACACAGCGCGACGACGACGGCTTCCTCATGTCGCCGTCCGAGGACTTCCGGACCTCGTCATACGCGATCGTCTCCGAGAGCGCAGACCTCGACACCGACGGGGCGGAATGGGCGCTCGACGCCTTCCTCGGGACGGTGCGCATCCGCAGTGAGAGCGACCGTCCGGTCTTCGTCGGGCTCGGCCCCGAGACCGAGGTGGACGGATATCTCGAAGGCGTAGACCACGACGTCGTCACGGACCTCGAGGACGAGCCGCGCTACTCGCGCGTGCCGGGAGGCGAACCCCAGGGGCCGCCGGCAGACCAGGAGTTCTGGGTCGCATCGTCTTCGGGGTCGGGGGAACAGACTCTGGAGTGGCATCCAAAGGACGGCAACTGGCGGATCGTGGTGATGAACGCCGACGCGAGGCGAGGGGTCTCGTCCGAGATGAGCATCGGAGCCGAGCTCGACTCCGTGATCTGGATCGGGATCGGCCTCCTCGCTGGGGGCGCACTCCTCGGCGCCGCCGCCGCACTCGCGATCACAGCCGGAGTGCGCCGCGGGCGCCACTGACGCGCCGAAGCCCGGGCAGGACCGTCGCTGGTGAAAGGGCATGCCCCCGTCATACTCAGCGTCGATGGCGAATCCGCCTGATGGATACCCGCGTGTCTCGCCGTATCTGCTGTACGAAGATGCAGCGGCCGCCGTTGATTACCTCCAGCGCACCTTCGGGTTCGAGCTGCGTCGGTCGGAGATCGGCGGCGCGGGCCGTACCCACTACGAGGTCTTGCTGGGCGAGGACGGATTGGTCATGCTCGGCCAGGCAGGCGAGGGCTTCGCGAGTCCACGCACACTCGGATCGTTCCCACCCTCGATGATTCACGTCTACGTCGACGACGTCGAAGCGCTTCACGCGCGAGCGATGGAAGCCGGGGCAGAGATCGCCGCTCTGGAGCTCTCCCCAGCAGGCGATCGCCGGTTTACAGCCACTGACCCCGAGGGCCAAATTTGGGTATTTGCCCAGCTTGTCGCGTCGGCTGAGCTCCACGGGACATAGCCCCTCCCCGTCGCGATGGCGGAGACGTGGAGCATGCCGCTGGGAAGCGGCGACCGATGGCCCGAGGACTACGAGCGTGGTCGTCCCGGCTGGCCGTCCGACTCGGTCCTGTTGCCCGGCCTCCCCCGCTCGGCGACCGTTCTCGACCTCGGAGCGGGGACCGGGAAGCTGACCCGGCTGCTCGTCCCGGCGTATGCCCGTGTCGTCGCCGTCGAGCCGTCCCATGCGATGCGTCGCATCCTCGAAGCGGCCGCACCACCGGCAGACATCATTCGCGGGACAGCCCAGGACATTCCACTCGCCGATGCGTCCGTCGACGGTGTGTTCGCGGCGCAGGCGTTCCACTGGTTCGACGATGAGCAGTCGATCGCCGAGCTGATCCGAGTCCTCCGTCCCGGCGGCGCAGTCGTCCTTCTGTTCAACGTCCCGGCCGGACCGTGGGAACCTTCCAGCGCAGCGGCCGAGGCGCTGCTGCTCGAGCGTGGCGGGGGCGACGTTTCCTATATCCCGCTCGACCTGGGCGATCCGTTTCAGGAGCGCGGCTTGCCCCCGCTCCCGGCTGGGCCCTTCGAGCCGGTTCGAGCCACGACGTTTCCGAACCCGCAGAGGGTCGACCGCGAGGGCCTGGTGTCGTTCTACGCCTCGATGGGCTGGCTCGCCGACCTGCCCGACGAGGAGCGCCTGCCGCTCCTCGAAGACGTTGGCTCACTGCTGCCCGCCTCTGCGTATGCGCGCTCATGGCAGACGAATGCCTACTGGACGCGACGAGAGCGCATCTGACAGCGGGTCGGTTTTCCCGGCACGGTCCGTGAGTATCGATCGCGCTGTTCGGCCCCCACCGCGGCTCAGAGGCGAGGCCCGGACGGCACAGTTGGGCGCTGCGCATGCGGATTCACGCGCGCTCGCCGGGGAGCCGCCTAGCATTGGTGACGTGAACGAGACACGGCCACGGGGTCGGCAGGGCTCCTCTGCGGGCGCGGCCGGTGGGCAGGCCCGCGAGCAGCCGCTGGACGACTGGCTCGGGGACGTCTCCGACGAGGACTGGTCAGAGGATGCCGCCGAACGCGCCGAGCGCCGACGCGCAACACCCGCCTACGAGGAGCTGCCCTCGCCCGCGGGCGACCTGTGGCCCGAGCCCGCGGACGACGGGCCCACACCGGCCGGCCCGGTCGACCCGGCGGACGCGCGTCGCGCGGTCGTCGAGCGGCGGCGCCTCGTCGCCGGGCTCGTGCTCGCGGTGGTACTCGGGCTCGGCGTCCTGGTCGCGGTACTCCTCCTCCGCGGCGGTGACCAGACGCCGGCGACATCCGCCACCGAGACCTCGAGCACGACGACCGCCCCCACGGAGAGCACACCGTCGTCCACGCCCACCACCACGACTCCGGGCACGTCGACCACGACGCCCGCCACGCCGTCGACGCCGGACACGTCCACGACCGGCTTCACCCTCCCCGAGGGCACCAAGCTCCGGCTCGGCGAAGGCGATCCCGCAGTCGTGAAGGAGCTCCAGCAGGCCCTGACGAGCGCCGGCTACGACCCAGGCTCCGCCGACGGCACCTACGGCCCTAAGACGCAGGCCGCGGTCAAGGCGTTCCAGCAGGCGAACGGTCTCTCCGCCGACGGTGTCGTCGGCCCCGAGACCGCCTCTGCGCTGAACAGTGCGCTCACCTCGACGGCCACGCCGTCGACGCCGAACACGTCCACGACCGGCTTCACCCTCCCCGAGGGCACCAAGCTCCGGCTCGGCGAAGGCGATCCCGCGGTCGTGAAGGAGCTCCAGCAGGCCCTGACGAGCGCCGGCTACGACCCAGGCTCCGCCGACGGCACCTACGGCCCGAAGACGCAGGCCGCGGTCACGGCGTTCCAGCAGGCGAACGGCCTCTCCGCCGACGGTGTCGTCGGCCCCGAGACCGCCTCCGCGCTGAACAGTGCGCTCGCGAGCGGCTGAGGGCCCTCGCGGCGCTACTTGACCACGATCACGTCGCTGCCGACGGAGCGCTTCACCTCGGACGCGACGTCGGCGCCGAACAACCCGGAGAAGAAGCCGTGGTGGTGCGCCCCGAGCACGATGGTGTCTGCCTTGTGATCGCGTGCCGCGTCGATGATCGTCGCCGCCGGCTCCCCGGCGCCCCACACGTAGTCGGCCTTCACGCCCTCGGCGTCGATCCGCGCCTTCGCCGCGGCGAACACGGGCTCGAGCTCGCGCGGCTCGACGAGCGGGATCATGCGGGCCGGGCTGTCGTCCAGCGTCCCGAAGCTCTGCGGCCCCTCGGGGTCGATCGGCATCTCTGCGACGGCGACGACCACGAGCCGACCCCCGGAGTCCCGCGCCTCCGCGACCGCCCGCTCGAGAGCCCGCCCGGCGCGCTCCTCGCCGTCGTAGCCGACCACGATCGTCCTCATCCCGGCAACCCTAGCCGCCCCGCGTCCGGAGAGGGCCCGGGCCCGGCTAGGGCGGGTACGTCGAGTCGGGCGACTGCTCGACGCCAGGGGGCGCGTCGAAGATCTCGGTGATGACGCCGAGATCGCCCTCCGTGGCCAGATAGGCAAACGTGACGCCGTTGTACTCGCCGCCGAACAGCACCTCGCGTCCGTTGCCCTCGAGCGCGTCGATCGCGCCTGCGTAGTCAGGCACCGCGAGCCCGACGTGGTGCACGCCTTCGCCCCGCTCGGCGAGGAACTGCGCGTAGATGCTCTCGTCGTCGAGAGGCTCGATCAGCTCCCACTGGAGCCGACCGACGTGTGCGAGCGCCAGCCGCCAGGCGCGGTCGACCCGCCGCCCTCGCTCCGTCATGTTCCGCACGGTCGCCGGGTTGAACTCGTAGACGTCCCACGGGCCGATCCCGTACTCCTCCACGTACGTGCGCATCGACGCCTCGAGGCTGCGGACGACGACGGAGACCTGCAGCGTCTCGGTGAAGAAGGGCTCGCGCACGCC
>Ga0210120_1000002_pt1 | contig 97737 bp, 96 predicted proteins | sample Goodyear_PhragA__FD_184868 | JGI IMG/M metagenome (GOLD analysis project Ga0210120, IMG submission 184868) | Wetland microbial communities from San Francisco Bay, California, USA, that impact long-term carbon sequestration - Goodyear_PhragA_D2... | ecosystem: Environmental > Aquatic > Marine >... | reverse complement strand
GGGTCGAGACCGTCGACTACCACACGGGCGGCGAGCCGTTTCGCATCGTCACCGGCGGGGTGCCCGCGCTGGAGGGGGCGACCGTCCTCGAGCGGAGGCGCTTCGCCCGAGAGCACCTCGACCACGTTCGCAGGCTGCTGGTCTTCGAGCCGCGCGGCCACGGGGACATGTACGGCTGCCACGTCGTCCCTCCCGACGACGCGGGTGCCGACCTCGGCGTCGTGTTCTTCCACAACGAGGGCTACTCGACGGCGTGCGGGCACGGGACGATCGCGCTCGTCACGTGGGCGGTCGACTCCGGTGTGGTCGAGCGACGGGAGGGAGAGACCCACGTCGTGGTGGACGTGCCGTCGGGGAGAGTCGAGACCTGGGCGGCGGTCGAGGGCGGCCGCGTGCGCGCGGTCCGCTTCCGCAACGTGCCCTCGTACGTCTGGGGCGAGGGCCTCGAGGCGGCCCGCCGTGCGGTCGACGTCGCGTTCGGCGGAGCCTTCTACGCCTCGCTCGAGGAGCGGGTGGAGCCGGCCGAGCTGCCCCGGCTCGTCGCGCTCGGGCGGCAGATCAAGCGCGAGCTCGAGGCCGGGCACGAGTTCGTCCACCCGCAGGAGCCGGAGCTGCGCGACGTGTACGGCGTGATCTTCTGGCAGGAGGAAGACGCCCTGCCGCTCGCGCAGCGCAACGTCACGGTGTTCGCCGACGGCCAGGTCGACCGCTCGCCGTGCGGCTCGGGGACGTCGGCGCGCCTCGCCCTGCTCGACGCGCAGGGACGGCTGGCCCGCGGCTCGCAGCTCCTCCATCGGTCGATCGTCGGCTCGGAGTTCACCGGTCGCGTGGTCGGCGAGACCGACGTCGCAGGGCGGCCCGCGGTCGTCACCGAGGTCGAGGGCACCGCGTACCGGACGGGGGAAGCCGCGTTCGAGCTCGACCCCGACGATCCGCTCGGCGAAGGATTCCTCCTCCGCTAGCCCCGGTGTCGGGCCTCGAGCCCGACACCGGCAGGCGACGGTCCTGGGCGTTGGTGTCCGACTGAAGTCGGACACCGGGCGATGGGTGTCGGACTTCGAGTCCGACACCTGCGTGCCCCGGAGCGGCGTGCTCAGGCGTCCGCGCCGTCCAACCGTGCGACGATCTCGTCCTCTTCGGGGAAGCGGCCCTCCTGCTGCTTCGAGAAGACGAGCGCCCCGTCGCCGACGACGTCGTACTGGCTGCGGGCCCCTTCGACCGCGTACGCCTCGTGGCCCGACTCGGTCAACACGGCCGCGAGACTCGCGGCCCGGCGGTCGTAGCCGTTTCAGACGGGGCAGTAGAAGATCTCGACGCGCACGACGGGAGGCTATCCGAGCAGCGGCCGGTGGCGCGCCACGATCGCCGCGACGTCGACGCCGGTCGGCAGCGTCCCGTAGGCGCGCCCACCGGCGCCGCCGAGCCGCGTCGCGCAGAAGGCGTCCGCCACCTCGGCGGGCGCGTGGCGGACGAGCAGCGAGGCCTGCAGGCAGAGCGCGAGCCGCTCGACGAGGCGCCGCGCGCGGATCTCCGCGTCGGCGTCGTCCGTCAGCTCGATGCGCAGCTCGTCCAGTGCCGTGTCGAGCCGCCGGTCGGCGCCGCGCGCGAGCGCCAGCTCCGCCTGGAACGCCTGGACGCTTTCCGGCTCGCGCTCGACCGTGCGGAGCACGTCCAGGCAGTTGACGTTGCCCGAGCCCTCCCAGATCGAGTTGAGCGGGCTCTCGCGGAAGAGGCGCGGCAGCCCCGACTCCTCGACGTAGCCGTTCCCGCCCAGGCACTCGAGCGCCTCCGCGACGAGCGGCGGGGTCGCCTTGCACACCCAGTACTTCGAGACCGCGGTCGCGAGCCGGCGGAAGGCCTGATCGCCCTCGTCGAAGGCCCGCGCGAGGCGCATCGACGTCACCGTGGCCGCCTCGGAGTCGAGGCAGAGGTCGGCGAGGACGTTCTGCATCAGGGGGTGGTCGACGAGCCTGCGGCCGAATGCGGAGCGGTGCGCGGCGTGGTGCGTCGCCTCGGCGACCGCGCGGCGCATCAGCGCCGTCGAGCCGAGCACGCAGTCGAGGCGGGTGTGGACGACCATCTCGATGATCGTCGGGACGCCGCGGCCCTCGTCCCCGATCCGCTGTGCGAGCGCATGCTCGAGGCGGATCTCGGCCGACGCGTTCGAGCGGTTGCCGAGCTTGTCCTTGAGCCGCTCGATCCGGAAGCCGTTGCGCGAGCCGTCTTCGAGGATCCGCGGCAGCAGGAAGCACGTCGGCCCGTCCGGCGCCTGTGCGAGCACGAGGAACGCATCGCTCATCGGCGCCGAGCAGAACCATTTGTGACCGTCGAGCACGTAGCCGTCGCCGACCGGCTCCGCGTGCGTTTCGTTCGACCGGACGTCCGAGCCGCCCTGACGCTCCGTCATCGCCATCCCGCAGAGCACGCCGCGCTTCTCGGCGGGCGGCCGCAGCCCCGGGTCGTAGGTCGTCGAGGCGAGCAGGGGCTCCCACACGGCGGCGAGCTCGGGCGCTCCGTCGCGCAGCGCGGGAACGGACGCGTACGTCATCGAGAGCGGGCAGCCGACGCCGCCCTCGGCGTACGAGAGGGTCATGAACAGCGCCGCGCGCACGGCGTGTGCGCCTCGGCCGGGTTCGCGCCACGGCAGCGAATGCAGCCCGTGCTCGACGCCGAGCCCGAGGAGCGCGTGCCAGGCCGGTTGGAACTCGACCTCGTCGATCCGCTCACCGAAGCGGTCGTGCGTCCGGAGCACCGGCGGGTGCTCGTTCGCGAGGCGGCCGAGCTCGAGCGGCTCCTCGCCACACCGCAGGCCGAACGCCGCGCACCGCGCCCGCTCCGAGACGCCGCCCTCGCGCTCGAGCGCCTCCACGAGGGGCCGGTTCTCGGAGAAGAGGTCGTAGCCGGCGAGCGGCGGAGGCTGGTTCGCAGTGGTGACAAAGCTGTTCATGGCCCGTTCTCTGCGCTGGGTTCCCGTCATTGTGCTTCGACCATTGTGCTTCGACGGAGGGTGCGCAGAGCTTGTGTTGAATCAACACAAGCGAGACGCGCGACGTGAGACAACGAACGATCGCCGCGCGACACGAGAGGGAACTGATCACATGGCGCGAACGCCCGATCCTTCCGTGATTCCGCGTTGGGCGCGGATCGCCGTCGCCGTTCTCGGAATCGTGTGCTTTGCGGGCACGGTAGTGGTCTCGATCTTCACCGACGACATCGCCGACTTCCTCACTGCACGCATCGGCTTCTGGGGCGTCATCGGCGGCAGCCTGACTGCATTGGTCGTCATCCTCTGGATCGCGTCGCGGCTGGACGACTAGCGCGAGCCCGCGCCGGTCGCGTCGAGCGCGTCAGATCGTCTTGAACTGCTCGAACGGCTGCCGGCACGCGTTGCAGTAGCGCAGCGAGCGGCACGGCGTCGGGCCGAAGACGTTGTCGAGCCGGGTGTCGGTCGAGCTGCACCAGGGACAGCGGAACGGGCCGCGCTCGAGCTGGAGCAGGGTCGGCCGCCCAGCGCTGCGCGGAGCCGGCGGGGCGAAGCCCGCGGCCCGGAGCTTCTCGCGTCCGTCGGGGCTGATGCGGTCGGTCGACCACGAGTCGTCGAGCACGACCTCGACATGCGGCTCGGCGCCGAGCGCGCGGATCGCGTCCTCGATGCCGACGCGCATGGTGTCGAGCGCCGGGCAGCCCATGAATGTCGGCGTGAACTCGACGTGCACCCGCTCGTCCTCGATCCGGACGTCCTTTACGACACCGAGCTCGACGATCGAGATCACCGGGATCTCGGGGTCGGGGATCTCGCCGAGCGCGCGCCAGACGTCGTCGGGCGCAAGCGACACCGTGTCACGTGTCAACGGCTCGTCCCTTCACGGCCCGACCACGCGGCGCGCCCGTCCGACGCAGGTGTCCGACTTGAAGTCGGACACCGGTCCCTTCGACCAAGCGTTGCGTGAAGTCGGACACCGGTCGGTCTCCGGTGCCTAGCAGTTTCTCGCGCACCGAGAAACTGCTCACCAGCGCGCTCCCGCCGGGGCCGAGCGGCGCACCGAGGTCATCTCGTCGAGCAGCTCTGCGAGCTCCGCCTCGTGACGGCCGCGCGGCACGGGATCGACCGCGGGCAGCGCCCGCCCGAGCTTCTCCTCGACCCGGCGGGCCAGCTCCAGGCGGAGCTCGTCGTCGAGCACGCCGAGCGCGTACGGCCAGAGCTCCTCGAGCGCCTGGTCGAGACGGGTACGTGCCTCGTCGGAGCCGAGGAGGCGGTCGATCCACATCTCGGCGTGGATGCGGTGGTAGACCTCCTCGCGGTCGATCTTCGCCGCGATGCCCGCGAGCTCGGGGTCGTCGGAGCGCATCAGCGCTGCGATGCGGATCGCGTCCGCGGTCTCGTAGAGCCAGTGCCGGGCGATCGTGCGCGCCCACTCGAGGCGCCGGAGCTCCACGAGCGGGGCGGAGCGATAGTCGTCCGGTGACCTGTCGAACGCGAGCGCATCCGCGTCCGTGCCGAGCTCGCGCGCGGCCAGCTCGTACAGCGCCCGTGCGTGGCCGATCTCGTTCTGCGCGATCGACGAGAACGCGACGTCCTCCTCGAGGAACGGCGCGATCCCGGTCCACTCCGAGTTCCGCCACCCGAGGATCAGCTCGTCGTCGGCGAGCGACAGGAGAAGGTCGACCCGGTCCCGCCCGCTCATGGCCCACCCCGCCGGACGATGCGTCGCGTGAGCGCGCCGCATCGTCCGGCGCGAAGCTCGTCGTCGGCGAGCGAGAGGAGGAGGTCGATGCGGTCACCCATCGGTCTTCAGAGGCACGTCGCGCAGCGATGTGCCGGCGCGCTCCCGGGCCTCCTTCAGCCGCTCCTTGATCGAGTAGCCGTCCACCCGGCGGTACTTCAGGTCGAACTCGTCGACGAACTCGGCGATCTCGCGGATCGCCTGCCGTGGGACGAGCCAGAGCGCCTCGGACTCCCCACGCCTCCCGTACTGCTCCCGCGCGTAGATCTCCGCGAAGCGCCCGTCGGGCGCAGCGATCGAGCCGGCGTGCTGCATCGGGGCACCGGGGCGCTCGCGCCGGAACACCTCGAACACCCGCTCCACGGCCTAGGCCGCCTCGGCGAGCACCGTGCGCGAGACCCAGTCCACCTCCGCCCGCGAGAGCCGCCGGAAGGCAAGCCGCTCGGCCGAGGCGGGCCCGTGGCCGGAGACGACGGCGATCAGCCGCTCCCAGTCCGGCTCCGTGTACTCCCAGACGCCGTCGTCGCGCCGTCGGAGCTGCGGGTCGGGGAGCGTCAGGCCGAGCTCCCGGACCTGGGGGACGTAGCCCTCGAGGAACTGCTGCCGGGCGTCCTCGTTCGCCTGGCTCTTGATCCGCCACTGCACCATCGGGTCCTCGTCGGCCGGGATTCGGTTCCCGTGGAACATCATCAGCGGCTCCCACCAGCGGTCGAGCGCCTCCTGGACGAGCTCGCGCTGCGCGTCGGTGCCGGTCACGAGCGTGAGGACCACGTCCCGGCCGTGCAGGATGTGGAACGACTCCTCCCAGCAGATCTTGCGCATGATCCGGGCGTAGGGCGCGTACGAGCACTTGAGGAGCGCCTTCTGGGAGATGATCGCCGCGGCGTCCACGAGCCACGCGATCACGCCCACGTCGCCCCAGGTGCGGGTGGGGTAGTGGAAGACGTTGTGGAACTTCGAGCGGCCCTCGATCAGGTCGTCGAGGCAGGTCTCGCGCGGCTTGCCGAGGTCCTCGACGACGCGGTACAAGAGCTGCGCGTGGCCGACCTCGTCCTGGATCTTCGCGGTCAGCGCGAGCTTCCGCTGCAACGTCGGGGCCCGCAGGATCCAGTCGCGCTCGGGCAGCACGCCCATCAGCTCGGAGTTGGCGTGCATCTCGACGAACTTCGTCAGCCGCGCGCGGTACTCGTCCGGCATCCAGTCGCCCGCCTCGACGACGCCGCCGGATCGGACGCGCTCGAGGAACTCGGTCGTCCGCTCGTCCACGCCTCGATGCTACCGAACGACCGGTAGGATCGCGCGATGGGCACCCGACGGGACGAGCTCGTCGCCGTCGCCACCCGCCTCTTCGCCGAGCGGGGCTACCACGGCACGTCGATGGCCGATCTCGCCGAGGCGATGGGCGTGCAGAAGGGATCGCTCTACTCGCTCACCGAGTCCAAGCAGGAGCTCCTCGTCGCCGTCACCCGCGACGGCGCCGCGGCCTTCCACGGCGCACTGGATCGGATGCCGGAGTCGGTTTCGCCTCTCGACCGGATCCGGCTGGCGCTGCGGGCGCACCTCGGGGTCGTCTCCCGCCAGGTGGACGCCGCGACCGTCTTCACCCGCGAGTGGCGCTTCCTCGAGGAGCCCGAGCAGACGTCGTTCCGCGCCGAGCGGCGGCGCTACGAGGAGCGCTGGCACGAGCTGCTGCGGGAGGCGGCCGAGCGAGGCGCGCTCCGCGCCGACCTCGACGTCGAGGCTGCCGTGCTCCTCGTCCTCTCCGCCGCGAACTGGGCCTACACGTGGCTCCGCCCCGACGCGGACACGGACGCGCTCGCCGACCGCTTCTTCGGGATCATGGCGGACGGGGTGCGAGGCTACGCCACGTCCCCGGGTTGACGGTCGTGGGCGCCGTGCTGATCGTCAACCCGAGCGCGAGCGGCGTGTCGGAGACGCTCGTCGAGCGCGTTCGCGCCGAGCTGCCGCCGGAGCTCGAGGTCGTCGTCACGCTGCGCCAGGGCGACGCCACCGAGATCGCGCGGGAGCGCGAGGCGGCGGTGGAGGCGATCTACGTCCTCTCGGGAGACGGCACGTACAACGAGGTGCTCAACGGCGTCACGGGCAGCGCGCCGCTGGGCTTCCTTCCGGGCGGCGGCACGAGCGTCCTGCCGCGCGCTCTCGGCCTGGGCCGCGACCCCGTCACGGCAGCGCGCCTGCTCGCAGCGGGGCGGCAGCGGCGACTGGGGCTCGGCCGTGTCAACGGCCGGCGGTTCGCGTTCAACGCCGGCCTCGGGCTGGATGCGGAGCTCGTACGCCGGATCGACGACCGGGGGCGGCGGGCCGACGGCCGCCGGCCCGGCGATCTCGCCTTCGCCCGCGAGGCGGCCGCCCTCCTCGTCGCGCGCCGTGGCCGCTTTCGCGACGAGCTGGTCGTCGAGGGCGTCGGGACGGCCGCGTTCGTCTTCGTCGCGAACTGCTCGCCGTACACCTACCTCGGGCGGCTCCCGCTGCCCGTGGCTCCCGAGGCGTCGTTCGAGACGGGCCTCGATCTCGTCGCCCCCTCGGACGTGCGCGCACGCGACGTGCCGCGCCTCGCGCTCGCCGCGCTGCGCGGCGCGAGGCCGCGTTCCGGCCTGATCGTCCTCCACGACCGGCAGCGGATCGTCGTCCGCTGCGCGCGGCCACGGCCGCTTCAGGCGGACGGCGAGGACCTGGGCGACGTCGACGAGGCGGTCTTCGAGGCCGAGCCGGCCGCCGTCACCGCCCTGGTGCCCGCCTGACCCCCGGGACGACGACGCCGTCCCGGCGATACGCGGCAGCCGCGACCGCCACCTTCGTCGCGCGGGAGCGGCCAACCGGCCCGAGTCTCGGGTTCAGCGGTCGCGGCGCGCGCGGGCGCCGAAGAGGTCCGACCAGCGGCGACCGATGCCCTTCGCGAACTGCGTCTCGAGCATGCGGAAGTGCTCGTCGAGGACCTCGTCGAGCCCCTCGGCCCGGCGCCGCCGCATGGCCTCGAGTTGGCGGCGGTGCACCTCGAGCGTCTGGCGGTCGTAGGCGAGGCCGCCCGAGTAGGCGTCCCGGATCGGCGAGAGCCCGCGCGCGACCCCCTGCATCGCGGCCTGGATCGTCTCGTTGCGGCACGAGCGGACGAGCGCCCGGTGGAACATCGCGTCTGCGCGCATGACGCTCGGCCGCTCTCCGAGGTGTCGCTCGAGGAGGTCGATCGTCCGCTCGAGCGCCACGAAGTCGGCCGGGGTCGCGCGGCGCATCGCCTCGTGCACGACCGCCCGCTCGAGCACCCGCCGGGCGCGAAGGGCGTCGATCGCTGAGCGCTCCTCGAGCTTCACGGCCGAGAACAGCGCGACGGCGGGCACGAGGTCCGTCGCGACGAAGATGCCGCCCGTCTTGCCCCTGCGCACGTCGACCAGGCCGGACACCTCGAGCACCCGGAGCGCCTGGCGCAGCGTCGGCTTGGAGATCCCGAGCTGCTCGGCCAGCACGCCCTCGTTGGGAAGCCGGTCTCCCGTCCGCAGACCGGCCCGCTCGACCGCCTCGGTGAGATGCTCGATCGCAGCCTCGAACGTCCGCGTGGCGCGGATCGGCTCGACGACGAAGGTCGTGGTCACCGCCATCTGACGCAGCAGTGTCGCAGGATCGGGGAACATCTCACGACCCGAGCGGTGGGGCGGTGTCCGACTTCGGTCGGACACCTGCCGACGACGACGCCTCGTCCGCCCGAGCGTGTCGGACTCGAAGTCCGACACTTGCTGGAGACCTCTGCGAATTCCCGCTTGACAGGAAAAGAGCAACGCTGTTTCACTTCATAGGTGCAGAGCGTGCCGTCCGTGGAGCAGGGCCTGAGTCGCGTGATCGGCTGGGCGGGCGACGCCGACCGTCGGCTCGACGGGCTCGACGACGAGGGACTGCTCGCGATCCACCGCTCGCTCGTGCTGCTGCGGACGTACGACGAGCGCTCCGTCGTCTACCACAGCCAGGGCCGGATCGGCACGTACGCGATCTTCCGCGGGCACGAGGCGATCCAGGCCGGGCTCGTGCACGCGCTCGAGGACCGCGACTGGATCTTCCCGAGCTACCGCGACTCCGCGATCGGCCTCCTCCGCGGCCTCCCCGCGTCGACGATCCTCCAGTGGTGGCGCGGGCACCCGTCCGGCTGGTGGAGCCCCGACGACGTGAACGTCGCCTCGATCTGCGTGCCGATCGCGTCGCAGGTGCCGCATGCGGCCGGGCTCGCCTGGGGGCTCCGGCTCAAGGGCTCGGACGCCGTGGCGTCGGTGCTCTTCGGCGACGGGGCGACCTCCGAGGGCGCCTTCCACGAGGGGGCGAACCTCGCGGCCGTGACGAGGGCGCCGCTCGTGCTGGTCTGCAACAACAACCAGTGGGCGATCTCGACCCCGCTCGTGGCCCAGACCGCGGCGGAGCGGCTCTCGGACAAGGCGGCCGGCTACGGGATGCCGGCGCTGCGCGTCGACGGCCACGACGTGCTCGCCGTCTACGAGGCGGCGCGCGAGGCGGCCGCGCGGGCCCGCGCAGGAGGTGGCCCGACGTTCGTCGAGGCGGTGACGTACCGTGCCGCCCCCCACGCCACTGCCGACGACCCGGGGCTCTACGTCGATCCCGAGCGCGTCGAGGCCGCGCGGGAACGCGACTGCGTCGCCGTGTACGAGGAGTACCTCACGCGCCTCGGCCTGCTCGACGAGGCGCGCGCCGCCTCGGTGCGCGAAGAGGCGCTGGCGATCATGCGCGAGGGCATCCGCGCCGCGGAGGACGAGCCTCCGGGCGACCCGGAGCTCGTGTTCTCGCACGCGTACGCGGATCCCCCGCCTGCGCTGGCGCGCGACTTCGAGGACCTCATGCGGGTGCACGGGCGGTGAGCGCGACGGCGGTGCGCACCCGTGAGCTGCTGCTCGTCGAGGCCGTCAACGACGCGCTGCACGTCGAGCTGGCGCGCGACGAGTCGGTGATGGTGCTGGGCGAGGACGTGGGCCGCCTGGGCGGCGTGTTCCGCGCGACGGCGGGCCTCCTCGACCGCTTCGGCGCGGACCGGTGCGTCGACACCCCGCTCTCCGAGGCAGGGTTCCTCGGCGCGGCCGTCGGACTGTGCATGGCGGGCTGGCGGCCCGTCGTCGAGATGCAGTACGACGCGTTCTCGTACCCGGGGCTCGACCAGCTGATCACGCACGTCGGCCGCTACCGCTGGCGGACGGGCGGGCGGATGGAGTTCCCGCTCGTGATCCGGATGCCGTACGGAGGCGGCGTGCGCGCTCCCGAGCTCCACGACGACTCGCCCGAGACGTACTACGTGCACACGCCCGGGGTTAAGGTCGCCGTCCCGGCGACCCCGGCGGACGCGAAGGGCCTGCTCGCCGCGGCGATCCGCGACCCGGACCCCGTCGTCGTGCTCGAGCCCAAGCTCGTCTACCGCACCGCGCGGGGCACGGTGCCCGAGGGGGAGCACGTCGTCGAGCTCGGCCGCGCGCGCGTCGCGCGCGCCGGCACCGACCTGACGCTCGTCGCCTGGGGCGCGATGGTGCCGGTGTGCGAGCGAGCCGCCGAGGCGCTCGCGGGAGAGGCGTCGCTCGAGGTCCTCGACCTGCGCACCCTGAAGCCGCTGGACGAGGACGCGCTGCTGACGGCGGTGGCGAGGACCGGCCGCTGCGTCGTCGTGCAGGAGGCACCGCGCACCTGCGGGTTCGCCTCCGAGGTCGCCGCGCTCCTGGCGGAGCGGGCGATCCTCGATCTCCACGGCCCCGTGCTGCGGGTGACGGGCTACGACGTCCCGTACCCCTACTGGCAGCTCGAGGACTGGTACATGCCGTCGGTGGAGCGCGTCGTCGACGCTGCCCGGCGCGTCCTCGCGTTCTGATCCGGGCCGAAGCCGGTTACCCTCCGCCCGTGGCGTACGAGTTCCGGCTGCCCGATCTCGGCGAGGGCCTCACGGAGGCGGAGATCGCGCGGTGGCTCGTCGTGGAGGGCGCCCGCGTCGAGGAGGACCAGCCGCTCGTCGAGGTGCAGACGGACAAGACCACGGTCGAGATTCCCTCCCCCCGCGCGGGGACCGTGCTGAAGGTGCTGGTCGCCGAGGGCGACGTGGCGCCCGTGGGGGCAGTGCTCGTCGTGATCGGCGAGGAGGGCGAGCACCTGCTGCGCGCGGTCGCGGCGCCCGCCACGGCCGATGCCGGGTCGCGCGGTGAGCCGCTCGTCGCGGTCGTCCCGTCGGAGGCGACCGAAGCGGTGCGCGCGACGCCGGCGGTGCGACAGCTTGCGAAGGAGCTCGGAGTCGCCCTCACGGGCCTCTCGGGAACCGGGCCGGCCGGCCGGATCGTGGAGGCGGACGTGCGTGCCGCGGCCGCCGTGACGGGAGAGAGGGAGGGGCGGCGGGTGCCCGTCCGAGGCGTCCGCCGGGCGATCGTCGAGCAGGTCACGCGGGCCCACCGCGAGGTCCCCGCGGTGACCTTCGTCGAGGAGTGCGACTTCGGCGGGATCGACCTCGCACGGCTCGTGCCGCTGTCGATCCACGTCGTCGCCGCGGCGCTCCCCGCGTTCCCCGAGCTGAACGCCCGCCTCGTCGGCGACGAGATCGTGCTGTTCGAGCGGGTGGACGTGGGGATCGCCGTCCAGACGGACGACGGGCTGCTGGTGCCGGTCGTGCGCGGCTGCGAGCGACTCACCGTCGAGGAGATCGACGCGGAGTCGCGGCGCCTCGCAGAGGGGGCGCGTGCGGGGACGCTCGCCGCCGACGAGCTGCGCGACTCGACGTTCACGATCACGAGCGCCGGCAAGCTCGGCGGGATCTTCGTGACCCCTCTCGTCAACCATCCCGAGGTCGCCATCCTCGGCCTCCACCGGATCGCCGAGCGCCCCGTCGTCCGCGACGGCGAGGTCGTCGTCCGACCCGTCGGCAACGTGTCGGTCAGCTTCGACCACCGCGTCGTGGACGGGGTGCGTGCGGCGGCGTTCTGCCTGGACGTGATCGGCCGGCTGCAATCCGCCGGCGGCGAGCGTGCGTAGTTCGTAGTGGACGAATCCGCCGTTCCACGACAGAAGGGGAGGACCCATGAGAGGGAGGCTGCTTCTCGGGCTGTTCGTGCTCGGACTGGCTGCGGTCACCGCCGCCGCCGCCGGGCTGAACGGGAACTGGAGCGCACACGCGAACGGAGCGCAGGAAGTACCGCCCCGCGACACGCAGGGTCAGGCGCAGGCGATCTTCCATCTGTCCCCGGACGGGAGCTCGCTCGACTACAAGCTGATCGCCGCGAACATCGAGAACGTGTTCATGGCCCACATCCACATGCAGGAGCCGGGCGTCAGCGGGCCGATCGTCGTCTGGCTCTACCCGTCGACGACGCCAGGCGTGCAGTTGCCGCCCGGCGGCGGTCGCATCGACGGCGTGATCGCGCAGGGGACGATTACCGGCGACGACCTCGTCGGGCCGCTTGCGGGTCATCCGCTGTCCGACCTGGTGACCGCGATGAACACGGGCAACGCCTACGTGAACCTGCACACGAACGACGGCGTCGGCGACGTGAACACCGGGGCAGGCGACTTCCCCGGCGGCGAGATCAGAGCGGACATCCGCTAGCTCGGTCCGGGCCCGACTCGGGGCGGCGGCCGCCGCCCCGACGGGGCCCGTCGGTGGCTGCCCCGTACAATCCCGGCCGTGGACGACGCGGTCGACATCGGGTTCACGCTGGGGCTCGGCCTCGCGGCGGGCCTGCTCCTCGCCGGGATCCTTGCCGCATGGCGCTACGGGTTCGTGGCGTCGGCCCTAGGCGCACTCGCAGTCGGCATCCTCGCGGGCCTGCTCGTGCGAGGCTGGATCGGGCTTCCGGGCGCGTTTGCCGGCGCGTTGATCGGCGCGGTCTCGGCTTCGATCATCGCCCGCGGAACGCTGCGCCGTGGTGGCACACCCGGCGGCACCGCGTTCCTCTTCGTGCTCGCTGCGATCCTCGTGGCGATGGTCGCGCTGATCCCCTTCGTCGGGTACGTGCTCGCCGTGGTCGTGCCCGTCGCCGCGGTGCGGAGGGTGCGGCAGGAGCCGGCCCGTCACGCGGGCCTGCGCACGCTCGCAAAGTGAGAGACGGGCCGCGCCGCAAGCTCGTTCTCGTCGTCATCGACGGTCTGACCCCGCAGATGCTCGAGGCGTCGCTGGAGGACCGCTCGCTGCCTGCGCTCCGGGCGCTCGCCGAGCAGGGCACGCTCGGCCGCGCAGCGACGACGTTCCCGTCGCTCACCCCGGTCTGCCTCTCGTCGATCGCGACCGGCGCCCACCCGGACGTCCACGAGATCCCGCACCTCGTCTGGTGGCACCGCGGCGAGCGGCGCCTGGTCGAGTACGGGTCGTCGTTCGGCGCCGCACGTGCCGCCGGCCTGGGGCGCACGCTGCGGGACACCCTCGTCGAGATGAACGCCGCGCACCTGGGGCGCCGTGCGGTGACCCTGTTCGAGGCCCTCGCCGACGCCGGCGTCAAGACCGCCGCGGTCAACTTCACCGCCTACCGGGGGCGGACGCTCCACCGTCCTTCGGTGCCGTTCCTCGGCCCCGTCCGCGGCCCCGAGCAGTTCTTCTTCTACAACCTCTTTCGCGCGGAGCGCACCGGCGCGCCTCTGTCCTTCCGCAACCGCGCGAGAGGGTCCGTCGACGCGTACGCGGCCGCGGTCGGCCGGTGGCTCGTGACGCGCGACCGGTTCGACTTCCTCCTCTTCTACCTGTCCGACTACGACTACGCGTCCCACGCGGAGGGCCCGGACGCAGCCCGGGCCGTCCTGGCCCGCTGCGATGAGGCGGTCGGCGGCCTCGTCCGGGCCGCCGGGGGGCTCGACGACTTTCTCGAGCGGTATGCAGTGATCGTGATGTCCGACCACGGACAGACTGCCGTGCGGCAGGTCGCGCGGGCGGCCGACCCGTTCCGCCACGAGCCCGAGACGCTGGTCGCGGCCTCGAACCGCGCCGCCCATGTCTACCGGCTCGGCGCGGCTGCGCCCTCGCCGCGGCGCCTGGCGCAGCGGCTCGACACCGAGCCATCGACCGGCGTCGTGCTGTTCCGGGAGGACGGGGCGACCGTCGCACGCCGCGACGGCTCGGAGCTCCGGATCGAGGCCGACGGAGGGGGCGTCGCGCTCGTCGGCGACCCGGCAGTGCTCAACCAGCCCGACGCGGTGTCCCGCGCGACCGCCGTGCTTCGCTGCCCGAACGCGGGTGACATCGTCGTCTCCGCGGCGGAGGGCTGGGAGTTCGCCGACCTGGGCGGCAGGCACCATCTCGGGGGCGGCTCGCACGGCTCGCTCGACGCGGGCGACTCGCTCGTGCCGGTGCTCACGGTCGGCCTGGGCGACCAGACGCCGCGCAGCGTCGTCGACGTCGCACCGCGCGTGCTCGCGCACTTCGGCGTCGAGGCGCCGGGGTACGCCGTGCGCCGCGCCGCATGAACGCCGGCGCGGAGCGGGCCCGCGCGCGCATGGTCGCCCGCCAGCTGCGTCGTCGCGGGATCTCGGACGAGAGGGTGCTCGACGCCATGGGCCGCGTGCCCCGCGAGGCGTTCGTGCCCGCTCCACTCGCGGGGCACGCGTACGACGACGCCGCGCTCCCCATCGGCGAGGGACAGACGATCTCGCAGCCGTACATCGTCGCGGCGATGTGCGAGCTCCTGGAGCTCGACGGCTCCGAGCACGTGCTCGACGTCGGCACGGGGTCGGGCTATGCGGCCGCAGTGCTCGACGAGCTGGCGGCCGACGTGGTCTCGATCGAGGTCGTGCCGGCGCTCGCCGAGCGCGCGCGGGAGGCACTCGACGCCACCGGTCACGCGAGGGTCGAGGTCAGGATCGGTGACGGGCGGCTCGGCGCGCCCGACCGCAGCCCCTTCGCCGCGGTCGCGGTCGCGGCGGCGACGCCGGTCGTCCCGCCCGCGCTCCTCGAGCAGCTGGCCGTCGGGGGCCGCCTGGTCGCGCCGCTGGGCGGCCAGGGGGGCCAGCGGCTCGTCCGGCTCGCCAAGACGCCCGAGGGCGTCGTCGAGACGAGCTCGCTCGCCTGCCGGTTCGTCCCGCTCGTGCGGGGGTAACACCCGCCCGCCGCGAGGGCCGGTACGCTCGCGCGACGCAGATGGACGAACGGACTGCGATCACGGAAGCGCCTGTGGCTCGACGCCGGGTCGATGCGGCGCTCCGCAGGCGCGCGAACTGGGAGCAGCTCGTCAAGTTCTGCGTCGTCGGCGCGAGCGGCTACGTCGTGAACCTCGCGGTGTACACGCTGCTGCTGCGCGGCGCGGGCCTGCACTACGTGGTCGCCGCGATCGGCTCGTTCCTCGTCGCGGTGACGAACAACTACAGCTGGAACCGCATCTGGACGTTCCGTCACGAGCGCGGGCACGTCGTGCACCAGGGCCTCCGGTTCCTCGTCGTCTCCGCGCTCGCGCTCGGCGCCAACCTGCTCGTGCTCCACCTGCTGGTCCAGGCGGGCCTCGGCGAGGTCGTCGCCCAGGCCATCGCGATCGTGGTCGTCACGCCCGTCAACTTCGTCGGCAACAAGCTGTGGTCGTTCCGGCGCGGCTGAGACCCCGGCCTCGATCGACGACGCAACGCTCCGTCCCGACGCGCTGGCGCTTCGTCGCGCTCGGTGCGCTCTGCGCGGCGCTGGTGCTCGCCGGGGGCGGGGTCGCCGCGTCTCCGACCGGCTCCCCCGGGCCGCTCTACGACGAGAACGGCAAGCTCGTGCCGGAGCCGTTCCAGCCGGGCACGGGGCCTCCCCGTCTCGACCAGGACGTCGTCGTCTCCACGTTCCTGAAGGTCCCGAAGGTGGCGCGGTGGCTGGACCGCTACCCGCCCCACCCGGCAACCGATGCCACCTTCGACCGAGACGCCCGGACCTGGACGGTGTACGTCTGGTCGGGAGACGCCGGCGAGATCGCGACGGGGACGGTCACCGACCGAGGGGCGGTGACCGAGGCGTGGACCGGGCCGCAGGTCGCGTGGAAGATGGCCCGCGGGCGGCCGGGTGCGTTCGGCGGCAAGCTCCTCACGTCCTGGCCGGTGTGGCTGGGGCTCTCGGCGCTGTTCCTGCTCGGTCTGGTCGATCTGCGCAGGCCGGTCTCGGTGGCGACCCTCGACCTCCTCGTGCTCCTCTCGTTCGGCATCTCGCTCGCGTTCTTCAACCGCGGCGACGTGTTCCAGGGCGCGGCGCTCGCCGTGCCGCCGCTCGTCTACCTGCTCGTACGGACCGCGTGGATCGGGCTTCGTCGGCGCGCGCGACCGCGCGCTCCCGTGCTCCGCTGGCCGGTGTGGGCGATCGCCGGCGCGACGCTCTTCCTCGTCGGGTTCCGCATCGGCCTCGACGTCGAGAACCCGCGCACCGTGATCGACGTCGGCTACGCGGGCGTGATCGGAGCCGACCGGATCATGCACGGGAGCGCGCCGTACGGGGCGATGCCCGTGGAGGTCGGCAAGGCCTGCGGAGCGAAGGCGAGCGACGGCGAGATCCGCGACCGGATCCAGACCAACGGCCGTTGCGAGTCGGCGAACCCGAGCGGCGACACGTACGGGCCGGTGGCGTACCTCGCCTACATCCCGGCGGTCGCGACGTTCGGCTGGAGCGGCCGCTGGGACGAGTTGCCCGCCGCCCATTCGACAGCGATCGCGTTCGACCTGCTCGTGCTCCTCGGCCTCCTGCTCGTCGGCCGACGCCTCGGGGGGACGCGCCTGGCGGCCGTGCTCGCGTTCGGCTGGGCCGCGTACCCCTTCACCACGTACGCGCTGCTCTCGAACACGAACGACGCGATCATGCCGGCACTCCTCGTCTGGGGGTTCTGGCTCGCGTCGTCGCCGGTCGCCCGCGGCGTCGCCACCGCCCTGGCGGGCTGGACGAAGTTCGCCGCGCTCGCGCTGGCGCCGCTATGGCTCACGTACCGCTCAGGGTTCGCCCCCGTCCGGATGGCCCGCTTCGCGGCCGCCTTCGCCGCGGCCTCCCTCGCCGCCTTCTCGGTCCTGCTCCTCGAGCCCTCGCTCCTCGGGGCGGTGGAGACGTTCTGGGACCGGACGCTCGGCTTCCAGCTCGGACGGGAGTCGCCGTTCTCGATCTGGGGCTGGGGCCAGTACCACGCGCGCGGAATCCCCGACCTCGCGTCGCTCCAGACCGTCGTGCAGATCGGGACGCTCGCGCTGGCGGGCCTCGTCGCCCTCGTCCCGCGCGACAAGGGCCCCCTCGAGCTCGCCGCGCTCTCGGCGGCGGTGCTGCTCGCCGTCGAGCTCTCGCTCACGCACTGGTTCTACCTCTACCTTCCGTGGGTGCTCCCCTTCGTGCTGCTCTCCCTCTTTCTGCCGCGCGCACGGCCCGTGGCCGTTCCGGAGCCCGAGACGGCGCTGACCTCGTCCGAGGCGGTCGCGCTGACCTCGCCGGCGGCCGGAGCGGCGCGGTGACGTCGGCCGAGCCGGAGCTCGAGGCCTGGGACGCCCGACCCTCGCGCGAGGCGCTCGTCGCCTGCGTGGTGTTCGTCGCGAGCGCCGTCGCCGTGACGGTCGCGTGGGAGGTCCTCGGCGACGCCGTCACCGACGTGGCGCTCTACCGGACGTACGGCGAAGAGATGGCCGCGGGGCTCGTGCCGTACCGCGACTTCGACTTCGAGTATCCGCCGGGCGCGCTGCCCGCGCTCGTCCTGCCCGCGCTCGTGACCGGGTCGCTCGCGGCGTACCGCGCCGTGTTCGTCGCCGAGATGGCCCTCGTCGGCATCCTCGGGGTGCTCGCGCTCGACGCCGCGCTGCGACGGCAACGCAGCTCACGACGCGACCGGGTGCTCGCGCTCGCGGCCGTGGCCCTGCTGCCGCTTCTGCTCGGCGGGGTGATCCTGACGCGCTTCGATCTCGTGCCGGCCGCGCTCGTGGCCGGCGCGCTCGCGCTGCTCGCAGCGGGTCGCCTGCGGGCCGCGGCCCTCGTCGTCGGGGTGGGCATCGCGGTGAAGCTCTATCCGGCCGTGCTCGTCCCCCTGCTCGCCGTGCAGGCCTGGCGCTCGGGCGGCCGCCGGGCGCTCGCGACGATCCTCGCGCTGGTGGCTGCGCCCGTCGTGGTCGCATACCTGCCGTTCCTCGTCCTCGCGCCCGGGGGCGTCCTGGACTCCGTCGGGCGCCAGCTCGGCCGGCCGCTCCAGATCGAGAGCCTCGGCGCCGGCGTCCTGCTCGCGCTCCACCATGGGTTCGGCGTCGGGCTCGGTTGGGCGTCGGGCAGCGGGTCGCAGAACCTCACCGGAACCGGCGCCGACGCGGTCGCCGTCCTCCAGGGCGTCGCGCAGGTCGCGGCAGTCGCGCTCGTCTGGGTCGCGTTCTGGCGGGGACCGGCGACCACCGAGCGCCTCGTCAGGTACTCGGCCGCGGCCGTCGTCGCGTTCGTCGCGTTGAGCAAGGTGCTCTCGCCGCAGTTCCTCGTCTGGCTGCTGCTCCTCGTACCGCTCGTCGGCGGGCCACGGCGCCGGAGCGCGCTCCTGTTGACCGTCGCGGCGTGCGCGCTGACGGCCGTGTGGTTCCCCGCCCGCTACTGGGACCTCGTGTTCGAGTTCGACCCGCTCGCGTCGTGGCTCGTGCTGTTGCGCGGCCTCACCCTGCTCGCGCTGTTGGCCGCCCTCACGTGGCCGGCCACGGAGCACGGACCGGCTCGATCGCGGTCGCCCGTCCCGTCTCCGGGTCGCACGTGACGAGCGCGCCCTCGAGGCGCACCCCGCCGGACGCGGTCTCGAACCGCACGGGCATGCCGGTGCGCATGCGACGCACCGCGAGCTCCGTCTCGACGCCGATCACCGAGTCGTGCGGGCCGGTCATGCCGACGTCGGTGAGCGCCGCGGTCCCGCCGGGGAGCACGCGCGCGTCCGCGGTCTGGACGTGCGTGTGCGTGCCGAGCACCGCGGTCACGCGGCCGTCGAGCCACGCGGCGAGCGCGACCTTCTCGCTCGTCGCCTCGGCGTGCACGTCGACGACCACGACGGGCGTCGTCGCGAGCGCCTCGTCGACGAGAGCGTCGACGATCTCCCACATGCTGTGCGCCGGCTCGAGAAAGAGCGAGCCCAGGAGGTTGATCACCGCGATCCGCGTCCCGCCGCGGGCCTCGACGACCACCAGGCCCCGGCCGGGCGCGCCCGTCTGGAAGTTCGCCGGCCGCACGACGGAGTCCGACGACGCGAGGTAGGGGCCGATCTCGTCCCGCCGCCACGCGTGGTTGCCGAGCGTGATCGCGTCCGCCCCGGCCGCGAGGAGGCGGTCGGCGAGCCGCGGGGTGATGCCCAGCCCGTTCGCGACGTTCTCGCCGTTGACCACGCAGGCGTCGACCTCGAGCGCGTCGCGGAGCCCGGGGAGGAGGCCCTCGATCGCGTCGCGACCCGGCCGGCCGACGACGTCACCGACGAAGAGGATGCGCATGTGCGCTCCGGCCGCCTCTACGGGAGCGACCCTGGGGCCGGGTAGACGGCGATCGAGACGTTGTTCCCGCCGTCGGGGGCGTGCGCCGCCAGTGCCTGCTCCTCGACCGCGGCGACGTCCACCGCCGTCCCGAGCTTCGACGACGCGGCCAGCACCGGCGTCCCCACCGTGATCGCCGGGTCGGGCCGGACGTTCATCACCGAGACCATCACCGACGGCGCCCGGGTCGGTCGCAGGTCGATCCGGCTCCCCACCCTCTTCCCTCCGATCACGAGCTTCGTGACGGCGACGACCGACCCGGCCACGGGTGCGTAGACGTCGGTGCCGGGGGCGGTTCCGACGTCGAGCACGTTCGTCCCCGGCGGCCCGCCCTCCAGCTGGTACCAGCGGGGCCAGTCGCGGCCTGTCCCGGCGATGTGGCGCCAGAGGCGCGCCAGCAGCCCCTCGTTCGCCTGCCGGCCGACGGGCTGCAGCGTGAGCGAGCCGTCGCTCGAGCCGTGGAATCCGATCGCGGTCAGCGACGCGGCGGCGACCGGCAGCTGGATGCCGAGGTTGCCGATCGTCGCGAGCGCCTGGGGCTTGGGCCGCACGGAGGCGTCGCTCGCGGCCGGCACCGCCGCGAAGTCCGCCGGCTCGGGAGTGCCCGCCGAGCCGCCGGTGCCGAAGGCCGTCAGGAGCAGCGTGACGACGCCGAGGGCGCAGAGCGCCGTTCCGATCACGATCCGGCGCGCGCGTCGCTGGGCACGGCGCCTGCGTTCACGGAGTCGGGCGGCTTGCCGGGAGCGCGGCGAGGCCATCGCGCGCACGGTAGCGCACACCACCGCGGGCCACACGTCCGCGGAGTCGTTGTGCGCTGGCGGCTGCCCGGGGCAGGGCTACGATCGCTCCATGTCCCAGCCTCCGAGGGTCCAGATCCCGCGCTGGGTCCAGCTCGCCGGGCTGCCGGTGCTGCTCGTCGTCACGTTCCTGCTCGCGCGGACGCTCGGGCACGTGCTCTTCCTGTTCCTCACCGCCTCGGTGATCGCGTTCACCCTCAACCCGCTCGTCCGTGACCTCACCCGGCTGCGCCTGCCGCGCGGGGTCTCCGTCGCCGTGGTCTCGTTGGTGTTCGCGACCGCCGTGATCGGGCTCCTGGTCGCGCTCGGCACCGTGGTCGTCTCGGAGACCCGCACCGCCGCCCAGCGGGTCGACACCTATCTGACCGAGCAGAATCCGGCGACGGGCCAGACGGGAGTGGAGGTCGACATCGACCGACTCCAGGCGTGGCTCGACGGGCACGGCCTCGAGGGGATCCGGATCGAGCGCCAGCTCGACGACCTCACCCAGTCGATCGGCGCCGGCGAGATCTCGAACTACGCGCACGACGCGATCTCCTTCGCCCAGGGGGCGGCGGTCTCCGTGATCCTCCTGGTCTTCTCCGTGATCCTGATCGCGGTGATCTCGATCTACATGCTGCTCGACATGCCGAGGCTGGAGGCCGCGATCGACAAGCGCTTCCCGCCGCACGAGGGGCCGCCGCTCACGCAGAGCATCGAGCGGGCGCTGTGGGGCTACGTGCGGGGCCAGGCGATCCTCTCGCTCGTGATCGGAACGAGCGCGGGGGTCGGGATGTGGATCCTCGGCACGACCGGGCTGGTCGAGGGCGCCGACCGCTACGCGCTGCTGTTCGGGGTCTGGACGGCCTTCATCGAGGTGATCCCGTACATCGGACCCTGGCTGTCCGCCGTCCCGCCCGCGGTCTACGCGCTCGTCGTCGACCCGGTCGGCGTCCTCTGGGTCGCCGCGCTCTTCGTGTTCATCTACCAGATCGAGGGCCACGTGGTGGTGCCGAACGTGATGGCGAACGCGCTCCGCCTCCACCCCCTGCTGGTGATCTTCGGGCTGCTCGCCGGAGGCGAGCTCTACGGGATCCCGGGCGTGCTCGTCGCGTTGCCGACGATGGCCGCCGGCCGCGCGATCTGGGAGTTCTTCCGCGAGCGGATCGACCTCGAGCCCTGGGACGGACGGCCCGACGAGGACGTGCCGGTGGAGCTCGAGCTCGAGGGGCCCCCGCGCGCGAGCCGTGTCCCCTGAGCAGCGCGCGCGTACCCTTCCAGGCCATGAGCTTCCCGGCGACCCGTCTCCGCCGCCTGCGGCGCACCGAGGCGCTCCGAGCGCTCGTCCGCGAGACGTCGCTCTCGCTCGAGGACGTCGTGATGCCGCTCTTCGCGTGCCCGGGCGAGGGCGTCGTCCGCCCGATCGAGGGGCTTGGTGGGATCGCCCAGCGATCGGTCGACGAGCTGGCCCGCGAGGCGGGGGAGCTGCACCGGGCCGGGGTGCGCGCCGTGCTGCTGTTCGGCGTCCCCGACATGAAGGACGCCGAGGGGTCGGGAGCCTGGGACGAGGACGGGATCGTCCAGCGCGCGCTGCGCGCGCTGCGCACCGAGGTGCCCGGGCTGACGCTGCTCACGGACGTCTGCCTCTGCGAGTACACGGACCACGGCCACTGCGGCGTGCTCGACGGCGACACGGTCGCGAACGACGAGACCCTGGAGCTCCTCGCGCGCACGGCGGCGAGCCACGTCGACGCCGGGGCGGACGCCGTGTGCCCGAGCGACATGATGGACGGTCGCGTCGGCGCGATCCGCGGCATCCTGCCGCACACGCCGATCGTCGCCTACGCGGCGAAGTACGCGTCGGCCTTCTACGGGCCGTTCCGCGAGGTGGCCGAGTCGACGCCCGCGTTCGGCGACCGCCGCGGCTACCAGCTGGACCCGGCGAACGGGCGCGAGGCGCTGCGGGAGTGCGCGCTCGACCTCGACGAGGGAGCGGACGTGCTGATGGTGAAGCCGGCGCTGCCCTACCTCGACGTGATCCGCGCGGTCCGTGAGCGCTTCGACTGCCCCGTCTGGGCGTACCAGGTCTCCGGCGAGTACGCGATGGTGCGTGCGGCCGCCGACGCCGGCTATCTCGAGGAGCGCCGCGCCGCGCTCGAGGCGCTGACCGCGATCAAGCGTGCGGGGGCCGGGACGATCGTCACGTACTGGGCGAAGGACCTCGCCGCGTGGCTCTGACGACGTCGAGCCTCTGGCGCTCCGCGACCGGCCTGATCCCGGGTGGGGTGAACTCCCCCGTCCGCGCGATGCGCGCCGTCGGGCTGTCCGAGCCCGTGTTCATGCATCGCGGCCAGGGCTCCTGCATCGAGGACGTCCACGGTGCGCGCTACGTGGACTGGGTCCAGTCCTGGGGGCCGCTGATCTTCGGCCATGCCGACCCCGAGACGATCGAGGCGGTGCAGTCCGCGGCAGAGCGGGGCACGACGCTCGGCGCGCCCACCGAGGCGGAGGTCGAGCTCGCCGCGGAGATCGTCGCCGCCGTGCCGTCGGTCGAGATGGTACGGCTCGTGAGCTCGGGCACCGAGGCCTCGATGAGCGCGCTCCGGCTGGCCCGAGCGGCGACCAGGCGCGACCGCGTGATCACGTTCGCCGGCTGCTACCACGGTCACGTCGACGCGCTGCTCGCGAACGCCGGCTCGGGCGTGATGACGCTCGGCCTGCCGTCCACGCCCGGCGTCCCGGCCGGCGTGGTCGCGGACACGATCGTGTGCCGGTTCAACGACGTCGACGGCGTCGCCGCGGCGTGCGCGCGCTACGGCGAGGGGCTCGCCGCGATCCTCGTCGAGCCGGTCGCCGGCAACATGGGCTGCGTCCCGCCCGAGCCGGGGTTCCTCGAGGCCCTGCGCGGTCTCTGCGACGCGACCGGCGCGCTGCTCGTGTTCGACGAGGTGATGACCGGCTTCCGCGTCGCCCGCGGCGGCGCGCAGGAGCGCTACGGCGTCATGCCCGACCTGACGATCCTCGGCAAGATCGTGGGCGGCGGTCTCCCGGCCGCGGCGTTCGGCGGCCGCTCGGAGCTGATGGAGCACCTCGCGCCGGTCGGGGACGTCTACCAGGCGGGCACGCTCTCGGGGAACCCGCTCGCGACCGCAGCCGGCCTGTCCGTGCTGCGGCGCCTGCGGGACCCGTCGGTCTACGAGGAGCTCGAGGCGCTCGCCGCGCGGCTCGAGACCGGGCTCGCGCCGTTCGGCACCGTGCAGCGCGTCGGCGGCATGCTCACGGTCTTCTGCCGCGAGGGCGCCGTGCGCGACCACGAGGACGCGCGCGCGAGCGACACCGCGCGCTTCGGCGCGCTGTTCCGGCACTTGCTCGGCGCGGGGGTCTACGTGCCGCCGTCGCAGTTCGAATGCCTGTTTCCCTCGACCGCGCACACCGAGGCGGACGTCGAGCAGACCGTCGCCGCGGTCGAGGCCTTCGCCGCCTCGCACTGACGTGGCCCTGTTCGAGGAGATCGCCGCCCGGGCCGCGGCCGAGAGCCCGCTCTGGGCCGAGGCGCTGCGATCGGAAGGAGCCCGCGAGGCCCTGCCGGTGTTCTCGCCGCTCGTCGCCGACCCGCCGCTCGCGCTCGGCGTCGAGACGATCTACGAGGGCTACCTCCTCCACTACGGGCGCCCACGGCTCTTCGAGCCGGCGGACGAGGACGTCGCGCTGCTCCTCGGCGACGCGCTCCTCGCGCAGGGGCTCGTGCTCGTCGCTGCGACCGGGTCGGTGACCGCCGTCGGGGACCTGGCGCAGCTGCTCGCGCTGTGCACGCAGGTGCGCGCGGACGGCACGGACGGGGACGGCGTGGCCTGGGCCGCCACCGCCGCGCTGCTCGGGGCGGGCGGCCTCGACGAGGCGCGTGCGGGGCTCCGCGACCGGCGCGACCCGGGGCCGCTCGACCGTCTTGCGCGCGCCTCGGCGGGCGACGCCGCCGTGGATGCGGCCCTCGAGGCGCACGCGTTGCGCCTCGTATAGCATCGCCCGCGATGGTCGGTGCGCTCTGGTTCCTGGCCGACGCCGCGGAAGACGGCAAGAAGGTCGTCCTCTCGATGCTCGTCGTGGGCCTCGTGTTCCTCGCGGTGATCGGGCTCGGCGAGCTGACGCACTACGCGGGCGCGCGCCGGCGCCGGGCGAAGCTCGACCGGCCCCTCTAGCCCGACACGGCCGAGGCGCGCAACCCGCGGCCATAGACTGACCGCGCCATGGCGTCACCGGCGGCCGACCTGCGGGAATGGATCGCGCTCCTCGAGCGCGAGGGCGAGCTGGTCCGCGTGCGCGGCGAGGTCGATCCCGAGCTCGAGATCACGGAGATCGTCGACCGCGTCGTGAAGTCGGGCGGCCCCGCCCTCCTGTTCGAGCAGGTCAAGGGGTCGTCGCTGCCCCTCCTCATCAACCAGTTCGGCACGGAGCGGCGGATGTGCCTCGCGTTCGGCGTCGACCGTCTTGACGACGTCGCGGCCCGGCTCGAGCAGGTGCTCGAGCTCCAGCCGCCGCAGGGCCTGGTCGACAAGGTGCGCAAGCTCGGCACGCTGAAGTCGATCGCGGACTCGATGCCGAAGTCGGTGTCGAAGGGGCCCTGCCAGGAGATCGTGCTCACCGGCGACGACGTCGACCTCGACGCGCTGCCGATCATGCGCTGCTGGCCGCTCGACCCCGCCCCGTTCGTCACGCTGCCGGCCGTGATCACCCAGGACCGGGAGACCGGCGTGCGGAACGTCGGCATGTACCGGATGCAGAAGGTCGACCGGCGGACGACGTTCATGCACTGGCAGGTGCACAAGGACGGGCGGGCGGACCTCCTCGCGGCGCCTGACGGGCGGATCCCGGTCGCGGTGGCGCTCGGGCTCGATCCCGTGACCGCGTACTCCGCGAGCGCGCCCCTCCCGAAGCACGTCGGCGAGCTGATGGTGGCCGGCTTCCTGAAGGGGTCGGCGGTCCAGCTCGTCCGCTGCAAGACGATCGACCTCGAGGTCCCGGCGAACGCGGAGATCGTGCTCGAGGGGTGGGTCGACGCGGCCGAGACGGGGCTCGAGGGGCCGTTCGGCGACCACACCGGCTACTACACGCCGCCCGAGGAGTTTCCGCTCTTCCGGATCTCCGCGATCACCATGCGGCGCGGTGCGATCTACCCGTCGATCGTCGTCGGCAAGCCGCCGGCGGAGGACGAGTGGCTCGCGAAGGCGACCGAGCGGATCTTTCTGCCCGCGATCCGCATGAGCGTCCCCGAGATCGTCGACTACGACCTGCCGACCGCGGGCGCCTTCCACAACTGCGTGATCGTGTCGATCCGCAAGCGCTTCCCGGGTCACGCGCGGAAGGTGATGCACGCGGTCTGGGGGCTCGGCCTCCTGTCGCTGACGAAGTCGGTGGTCGTGGTCGACGCGCACGTCGACGTGCACGACTACGAGCAGGTCTTCTTCCACGTCTGCGCGAACGTCGACCCGAAGCGCGACGTCGTGCTCACCGAGGGGCCGCTCGACCAGCTCGACCACTCGTCGGTCCTCTTCTGCTTCGGCGGCAAGATCGGCTTCGACGCGACGGCGAAGGGCCCCGCCGAGGGCACCCGCGACTGGCCGCAGGAGATCGAGATGACGCCGGAGATCCGCGCCCGGGTCGACGCGCGCTGGGCCGAGCTCGGCCTGCCGACCCTTGGTGATGCACGCCGGCCGTGAAACCGTGCAGAATGGCGCCTGGCCGGGAGACCCGGCGGAGTGGGGCGGTACGCCGTTGACAGCGACGACCGCCGGTCGGTTGAATCGGACACCGGAGGACAGGGCCACCGAGTGAGCGACGAGCACGACACGCACGAAGTTGCGACACCGAGCCTCTGGCCCATCGGCTTCGCGATCGGGGTCGCGTGTGTGCTGGTCGGCCTGGTCGTCAGCGTCCCGGTCCTGATCGTCGGTGCATTGATCGCGCTGGTCTTCGGGTTCCTCTGGGTCCGCGACCTGTTCTCCTCCCGCCCCGTCACGGCCGCCGCAGGGGCCGAGACGCCTCGGGTGGCGACCGCGGCGGACATCGACAACTCGGTCGACCGGGCGACGTTCCTCTCCCTCGCGACGATCGGCATCGGCGGCCTGATCGGCGTCGGCGTCACGCTCCCCGCCCTCGGCTTCGCCGTGCTGCCCTCGTTCGACGGCGAGGGCATCAAGACGCACGACGTGAACCTCGGCCCGATCACGAACTTCCCCGAGGGGGAGTACGTGATCGCGACGTTCATGGAGAGCCCGGAGCTCGGCGAGGTGTCGCGGCGCACCGCCTTCGTCCGCAACAACGGACGGACGGAGAACGGAACCCCGAGCTTCACGGCGATCTACAGCCGCTGCGTCCACCTCGGCTGCCCGGTGCAGCCGAACGGGCCGATCGACGAGAGCGCCAAGAAGGACGTCAACGGGGTCGAGCTCCGGCCGGTGCTCGCCGCGAGCTTCGGGTGCCCGTGCCACGGCGGCCTCTACGACTCGGAGGGCAACCGGAAGGCAGGCCCGCCGGTCCGCTCCCTCGACCGCTTCGAGTTCTCGATCGTGAACGGCGACCTGATCCTCGGCCGGACGTTCAGCGTGGGGAACGTCGAGGGGACCGGGGCCAAGGCGCAGATCGCGAAGTACTACAAGGCGTACCCCGGCGTCCACGTCGACGGCGTGGAGCGGATCCTGTACCCGATCCCGACCCCGGGCAGCACGGGGTAACGGGCGGCACTGATGGCGAAGACGGCGCGGCGGAAGCAGCTCGAGACGGTCGCCCTCTACCCGCTCGACTGGGTCGAGGAGCGGTCCGGCCTCGTCGGCTACACGAAGTGGTTCCTGTTCCGCAAGGTGCCGCACGACATCAGCTGGGCGCAGACGCTCGGCGCGGCCGCGCTGACCGCGTTCCTCGTGCAGGTAGTGACCGGCGTCGTGCTCGCGATGTACTACAAGCCCGACCCCGACCGGGCGTACGGCTCGGTCGTCAACATCACCGAGAACCTGACTCTCGGCTGGCTCGTGCGCGGGATGCACAAATGGGGCGCGAGCGTGTTCATCATCCTCCTGTTCTTCCACATGGCCCGCGTGTTCCTGTTCGGGGCGTACAAGTATCCGCGCGAGCTCAACTGGATCGTCGGCGTGCTGATCCTCGTGTTCGGCATGCTCGAGGGCTTCACCGGCTACCTCCTGCCGTGGGACAACACGGCGTACTGGGCGACCGTCGTCGGCATCAACCTGAACGCGACCGCGCCCATTGCGGGGCCGTTCCTCGCGCAGTTCCTCCAGGGAGGGCTCAACATCGGGCCGAATACGCTCTCGACGTTCTACGCGTTCCACATGCTCGTGATCCCGGGTGCGATCTTCGCCCTGATCGGATTGCACCTCTACCTCGTCGTCCGATTGGGCGTGACCTCGCCGCCCTGGTCGCAGACGGCGGCCGGCCGCGAGCGCCACGAGCCCGAGGGCGGTCGCGAGGGTCTGATCCGCGAGCCGGCCACCGAGGCAGACGGGTAGGAGAGCGCGATGGGCACCCCGCTCAAGGAACGGAACCGCGCGGAGTTCAAGCGCTACAAGGAGGACGTCGAGCGCGAGGGGAAGAGCTTCTTCCCCTACGCGGTCCTGCACGACTCGGTCATGTCGCTGGTCGTCGTGGCGATCATCATCGGGCTCGCGTGCGTCTGGTACTTCACCGCCGACGGCACCGACTCGGGGCTCCTCGGCCCCTGGTACACCGACGAGGCCGACCCAGGCACGATCCAGTTCGTCCCGCGGCCCGACTGGTTCTTCTACTTCCTCTTCTACCTGCTGCGGATCTTCAAGTGGCCGAACACGGTCGTGCTCGGGACGGTGGGGATCCCGACGATCCTGCTGATCCTCCTGATCGGCCTGCCGTTCTACGACCGGCGTCCCGAGCGGCGGATCACCAGGCGTCCCGTCGCGGTCGTCGCGGCAATCCTGGTCGTGCTCTCGATGGGCGTGCTGACGTGGAAGGGCGCGACCGCGAAGGAGGCGCTCGGCTCGGAGCTGATCGCCTCGGGCACGGTCGACCAGTGGGCCGTCGAGCAGGGCTTCCAGGACAACCCGACCGCCGTCGCGGGCGCGACGCTGTTCGCCCAGTCCGGCTGCCTCAACTGCCACACGTACCTCGGCTCGGGCAACGGCAACCTCGGCGCGCCAGACCTCTCGGAGATCGGCGCCTCGGGTCGCACCGTGGACTTCTTCAAGTCGTACATCTCGAACCCCGCGGCGTACGGGAACAACGTGATGATCTCGTACGGTTACCTCGGGGACGAGAACCTGACGAAGATCGCGACCTTCCTGAGCTCGAGCAAGGGCGGATAGGCACTTCTCCTGCGGAGAAGTGCTAGGAGCACCCCGCTTTCACTGGCAACTAGAGCGGGCGGCGCCGTTAACGTCGTTCTTGTACTCTAAGGTGCGTCGTTTTGGTACTCTAATATCCGTCATTTTGGTACTATAGGCATGATGGCGGAGTTCGAGTACGGGCGCCGAATCGTCGACGACGAGCTGGACGAGCTCCTTGGGGGGCTCCCTGCAGTCGCGCTCGACGGGCCCAAGGCAGTCGGCAAGACATCCACCGCGTTGCGGCGCGCCAAGACCGTTTACCGATTGGAGGACTCCGCGGAGCGCGAGGTCATCGCGGCGGACCCTGCACGGCTGCTCGACGGCGCTCCGCCGATCCTGGTCGACGAGTGGCAGTACGTCCCGGATTCCTGGAATCTCATACGACGTGCCGTCGACGAGGGGACGCCGGCCGGTCGCTTTCTGCTCACAGGCTCGACGTCGTTGCGCGCCCCATCGACGCACACGGGGGCGGGACGCATCGTGTCGGTGCGAATGCGTCCACTCTCCCTCGTCGAACGCGGCGTCGAGCAACCGCTCGTGAGCCTCGCGTCGCTTCTGTCTGGGGAGCGTCCGCTTCTTCGCGGATCCACCGAGGCGGTGCTCGAGAACTACGTCGAAGAGATCCTCGCCTCCGGTTTTCCCGGACTTCGCGGCTACTCGGGCCGGCTCCTTCGCGCCCAGCTCGACGGGTATCTCCAGCGCATCGTCGATCGCGACGTCGACGAAGCCGGGCACGACTTCCGCAGCCCCGCTGCTCTCCTACGATGGCTCGCTGCGTACGCGGCCGCGTCCTCGACGACGGCGTCCTTCGCGACACTGTCCGACGCGGCGGCGTTGGGCGCCGGTGTGCGCCAGTCCCATTCGACCACCCTGGCGTACAGAGACGTCCTCGAGCGGCTCTGGATCCTCGACCCGGTGCCCGCCTGGCTTCCGACGAGGAGTCGGCTGCGTCGCCTGTCCTCTCCTCCCAAGCACCAGCTCGTCGACCCCGCGCTCGCGGCGCGTCTGCTCGGCGTCGATGCGAACGCGCTCCTCGGAGGCGCTTCGGCAGGTCCGCCGGTGCCGCGCGACGGCACCCTGCTCGGAGCGCTCTTCGAGTCGCTCGTGACGCTCTGCGTGCGTGTCTACGCGCAGCGGGCGGAGGCGAGGGTCGGGCACCTCCGCACCGTCGCGGGCGAGCACGAGGTCGACCTGATCGTCGAGCGCGCAGACGGACGGGTCGTCGCGATCGAGGTGAAGCTCGCGCGCACGGTGTCAGACGAGGACGTACGCCACATCATGTGGCTCCGGGAGAGAATCGGGGACGACCTGCTGGACGCGGTCGTTGTCACGACAGGCCCGGAGGCGTATCGGCGCACAGACGGGATCGGCGTGGTGCCCGCGGCGCTGCTCGGGCCGTGAGGCGTGAGCCGACAAGAGCTCTTGTCGGCACGGTCTGCGTGACAGGAGACCGGCCCAGGTTCCTCGTCGTGCGCCTTTGTCGTTCCGTCGTAAGCCCGCGCCGGCGGCGGCCGGAATACGATCCGACGACATGTCCGACGGGGTCATCCGGAATCACGCGTCGTTCATCTGGTCGGTCGCGGACAAGCTGCGAGGCGTCTACAAGCAGTCCGAGCACGGCGCGTGATCCTGGCGAACGCGGCGCGCCGGGTTACGCTCTCCGGCGATGAAGGTCTTCCTCGGGGTCACGGGCGCGTCCGGTGCGCCGTACGCGAAGGGCATCCTCGACGGGCTCGTCGCGGCGGGCGCCGAGGTGGGCGTCTGCGCGTCCTCGGCCGGGATCGAGGTGCTCGCGACGGAGCTGTACCGCGACGCGGCGCTGGCACGGGACGACGTGCTTGCCCGCTTCACGGGCGGCGCGGCGGAGCACGTCACGATCTACGCGCCCGACGACTGGAAGAGCCCGTTCGCGAGCGGCTCCGCCCGCGTCGACGCGTACGTGGTCTGCCCCTGCTCGATGTCGACGGTGGGCACGCTCGCCTCGGGCGCGATGACGAACCTGATCCATCGTGCGGCGTCGGTCGCACTCAAGGAGCGGCGTAAGCTCGTCCTCGTGCCGCGCGAGACGCCGCTCTCGTCGATCCACCTCCGCGGCCTCGCGACGCTCAACGACGCGGGCGCCGTGGTCCTCTTCGCGGCACCCGGCTTCTACCACGGCGCCGACAGCGTCCAGGATCTCGTCGACTTCGTGGTCTCGCGCTGTCTCGACCAGCTCGGAGTGGAGAATGCGCTCGTCGAGCGGTGGGGCGAGGGCACTTCCTCACTTCGGTCGGAAGTGCCAGGAGCGAGGTCATGACCTACGAGACGGGCTCTCTGGCGCCGGGCGAGGTCCAGCGCCTGTTCGACCGGATCGCCCCGGTGTACGACGCGATGAACCGGGTGATGACCGCGGGCCTCGACCGCTCCTGGCGGCGACTCGCGGTCGAGGCAGTCGTCCAGCCGGGCGACCGCGTGCTCGACGCGTGCTGCGGCACCGGCGACCTCGCGGTCGGGGCCGAGCGGGACGGCGGCGTCGTCACCGGGCTCGACTTCTCGCCGCGGATGCTCGAGCGCGCGAGGCGCAAGTCGGCCACGGTCACCTGGGTCGAAGGCGACCTGCTCGCGCTTCCGTTCGAGGACGGCTCGTTCGACGCCGCCACGGTCGGCTTCGGCGTCCGCAACGTCGCCGACCTCGGTCGGGCGCTCGCCGAGCTCCGCCGAGTCCTGCGGCCCGGCGGACGGCTCGCGATCCTGGAGATCACGCGGCCGCGCGGGATCCTGCGGCCGTTCTTCTCGCTGTGGTTCGACCGGGTGGTGCCGCTCCTCGGAAAGGTGCTCCCCGGCGGCAGCGCCTACACGTACCTGCCGGCGAGCGTCAGGCGCTTCCCCGGCGCCGAGGAGCTCGTGGCCGTGCTCGAGGCCCAGGGCTTCGAGCAGGTCCGGTTCCGCCTGCTCGGCGGGACGATCGTCGCCCTCCACACGGGGGTGCGGACATGAGCGCGCTCGCGACCGTCAGAGACGTCGAGGGGCTCGGCAGCTACCTCGCCGCGGTGGAGGAGCGGCTCGCGGCGGTGATCGGCGAGCACCCGGGCACGGTCGCGGCGGTCGGCTCCGACGCCCTCGCGGCCGGCGGGAAGCGCCTGCGTCCGGCGCTGACGTTCCTCTCGGCGCCCGCCGGCGCGCCGGCGCCGGTCGCCGAGGGCGCCGCGATCGAGCTCGTGCACATGGCCTCGCTCGTGCACGACGACATCGTCGACGAGGCGCGGCTGCGTCGCGGCCGGGCCGCCGCGTGGACGGCGCACGGCCCGTTCGCCGCCAAGGCGACCGGCGACCATCTGTTCGCGCGTGCGTTCGCGATGCTCGCCGCCACCGGCTCGGTCGACCGGGTCGCGGTGCTCGCCGACGCGTCGCTCGCGCTCGCACGGGGCGAGGCGCTCCAGCGGCTGCAGCGGGCCGATCCCGACACGGGCATCGACGCGTACCTCGAGCGGTGCGCGCTGAAGACCGGCTCGCTCTTCGCGGCCGCGTGCGTCCTCGGCGGCGGCAGCGCCGAGTTCGGGCGGCTGTTGGGGATCGCGTTCCAGATCGTCGACGACGTGCTCGACTGCACCGGCGAGACGTTCGAGACGGGCAAGGTCCCGGGCACCGACCTGCGCGACGGGACGCCGACGCTGCCGCTCCTGCTCGCGGCGCGCGAGGACACCGTCGTCCGGCGCGCGCTCGCCGGCGGCCCGCTGGAGGGGGCGCTCGTCCGCGTGGCCGCGAGCGGCGCACTCGACCGGTCCCGCGAGACCGCGCTCGACTACGCTAGGAGGGCACGAGCGAGCCTGAACGGCGCTGTTCGCCGGGACGAGCTCGAGGCGCTCGTCGATGCGGTCGTCGACCGCGACCGCTGACCCGACATGGCACTCCTCGACCAGACATCGACGCTTGCCCCCCTCCGGGAGAAGGTGGAGTCCGGTGAGCGGCTCGACCTCGAGGACGGGCTCGCGATCCTCGAGTCCGACGACCTGCTCGCGCTCGGCGAGCTCGCCGACACCGCTCGCCGGCTGCGGGGCGGGACGGACGAGGTCTACTTCGTCCAGAACCTGTATCTCAACCAGACGAACGTCTGCCGCGTGAAGTGCAAGTTCTGCGCGTTCGCGGCCACGCGCAAGCAGGAGCACGCGTACACGATCACCAAGGACGAGCTCGTCGCCGACGCCGTCGAGCAGCACGGGGCGACGGGGTTCACCGAGGTCCACATGGTGAACGGCGAGAACCCGCACGTCGGGTTCGACTTCTACGTCGACACGATCCGCGCCCTGAAGACGGCGCTGCCGGACGTGCACCTGAAGTGCTACACGGCCTCCGAGATCCACCACATGACCACGCTCTCCGGGCTCACGCACGAAGAGGTGCTGCTGGAGCTCAAGGAGGCTGGACTCGGCTCGCTGCCGGGCGGCGGCGCCGAGGTCTTCGCCGACCGCGTGCGCGCGCTGATCGCACCCGGCAAGGAGCATCCCGACATCTGGTTCCACGTCCACGACACCGCGCACCGACTCGGCATCCCGACGCACTGCACGATGCTCTACGGACACGTCGAGACGTACGAGGAGCGGGTCGACCACATCCTGCGCCTGCGCGAGCAGCAGGACCGGACCGGCGGCTTCCTCGCGTTCATCCCGCTCGCCTTCCACCCCGAGCACACCGTGTTCGAGCGGCGGGGCTGGCGCCACACGACGGGCGCCGACGACCTGAAGATGCTCGCGTTCGCCCGGCTGATGCTCGACAACGTGCCGAACATCAAGGCGTACTGGATCATGATGGGGATGCCGATGGCGCAGGTCGCGCTCCACTTCGGCGCGAACGACGTGCAGGGCACCGTGATGCGCGAGGCCATCTTCCAGGCGGCGGGCGCGACCGCCGGCACGGAGCAGAAGATCGGGGAGCTCGTCCGCTTCGTCAGCGAGGCGGGGCGCATCCCCGTCCAGCGCGACACGCTCTACAACGAGCTGCGCCGCTGGCCCGCCCGGGTGTCGTCGTGATCCGGCTCGGGCGGATCTCGTACGTGAACATGGCGCCGGTCTTCCACCGGCTGACGTGCGACGTCGAGGAGATCACGGGCGTCCCCACGGAGCTCAACCGGATGCTGCTCGACGGCGAGATCGACATCGCGCCTATCTCCTCGATTGCCTACGCGCGGGACGCGCCGCGGCTGCGGCTCCTTCCGCGGCTCTGTGTCTCGTCCGAGGGGGCGGTCGACTCCATCCAGCTCGTCACGCGACTCCCGCTCGGGCGCGTCCGCTCGGTGGCGGTGACTCCCGAGAGCGCGACGTCGGTCGTGCTCACGAAGGTGCTCCTCCCGCGGGCCGAGCTCGTCCCGCTCGAGGTCTGGCCCGACGCCGATGCCAAGCTCCTGATCGGTGACGCGGCGCTGCAGAGCGCGTTCCAGGACCCGACCCCGCACCACGACCTCGGGCGGCTGTGGCTCGAGCGCACCGGCCTGCCGATGGTGTTCGCTGTCTGGGCGGCGCCGGAGCCTGTCGTCGAGGGGCTGACCGAGCTGCAGGACGCGCTCGTCGCGTCCGTCCGGCTCGCGCGCTCCGAGCCGGAGGTGCTCGCCCACGAGGCGAGCGAGCGCTACGGGTACCCGGCGGGTTTCCTCGCGCGGTACTTCGAGAAGCTCCGCTACAGCTTCGGCCCCCGCGAGCGGGCCGGCCTCTACACCTTCCTGGAGATGGCGCGGGACGTCGGCGAGCTCGCCCAGGTGCCTGAGCTGCGTTTCGTCCAGGACCCGACGCCGCTCTCGGAGTCCCGGCCGGCGTCGGCTCCCGCCGGGCGGAGCCCGGCTCCGCCGCCGCCTGCCGCCGCTGACGCGCCGCTGGCTGCCGGGGCCGTGCAGAGCACTGTCCCCTCCGCCCTCGACGCGTCAGCGTCGGCCCGGGAGCACGAGACCCCGTGACGACCGTCGCCTCGTCGCCCCCCGTCACCGAGATCCTCGAGCGCGTGCTCGACGGAGAGCGGCTGAGCGACGATGCAGCGCTCGCGCTCCTCGACTCGCGCGACCTCGTCGCGGTCGGCCGTGTCGCGAACGACGTGCGAAACCGCAAGCACGACCCGTCGCGGATCACGTTCATCGTCGACCGCAACCTCAACTACACGAACGTCTGCGTCACCGACTGCGACTTCTGTGCGTTCTACCGCTCGCCCGGGGACACGCGCGAGGCGTACGTGCTGCCGAAGCCGGTGATCTTCAAGAAGATCGAGGAGACGCTCGCGATCGGCGGTACCGGCCTGCTCATGCAGGGCGGCCACCACCCCGACCTCGCGATCGACTACTACGTCGACCTCTTCTCGTCGATCAAGGCGCGCTACCCGATCCATCTGCACGCGCTGTCGCCTCCGGAGGTGCAGCACATCGCGCGTCGCTCGAAGCTGACGATCCCGGAGACGCTCTCCCGCCTCCGCGACGCCGGCCTCGACTCCCTCCCCGGCGGCGGGGGCGAGATCCTCGTCGACCGCGTCCGGAAGGTCATCGCGCCGAAGAAGACGACCTCCGACGAATGGCTCGGCGTGATGCGCGAGGCACACCGTCTCGGCATGTCGACGACCGCGACCATGATGTACGGACACGTCGAGACGCTCGCCGAGCGGGTCGAGCACATGCGGCGGATCCGCGAGCTGCAAGACAGCACGGGCGGGTTTCGCGCGTTCATCTCGTGGACGTTCCAGGACGACGGCAACCGCCTCGGCGCGCTCGTCCCTCCGGAGACGATGCCGACGAGCTTCGACTACCTGCTCACGCAGGCCGTGTCGAGGATCTACCTCGACAACGTGCCGCACATCCAGTCGTCGTGGGTCACCCAGGGGATGAAGATCGGCCAGGTCGCCCTCGGCTTCGGCGCGGACGACATGGGCTCGGTGATGATGGAGGAGAACGTCGTCTCCGCGGCCGGGACGACGCACCGCACCTCGGCCGACGAGCTCGTCCACCTGATCCGCTCGCTCGGCAAGACGCCCGTCCAGCGCGACACGCTCTACCGCGACGTGCGCGTTTTCTGAGCCGCCGGCGCGACCCCCCGACCTAGTTACAACGTGTAACTTGGGCCGTTCGTCCCGCGGCCTCGCGACAGGCCCGCGGTGGGGGCGGGCAGAGCGCGAGTCGTGTTCGGAAACGGTGAGGACGGGGAGGACTCGCCCGGGGGCTGGGGTAGCCTCGGGCGGGGTCAAATGCGCCGCCTTGCCGTCACGTTCCTCCTCTCGCTCGTCGCAGCGGTGCTGCTCGCCCCCGCGACGGGCGCCGCGACGCGCGAGCTCTGGCCGGGCGTCACGTACGAGACCGGTGTGCAGTTCACCCCGCACGGGCCTGTGGCGATCAACGTCCTCCGCGGCCCGAGACCCGGTGGGCTGACGACCCTCGAGCCGGTGGTCTCGAACGACACCATCGTCGGGCGCGAGACGCTGACCTCGATGCAGCGGCGGCTCGCCTCCACTGCAGCCACGGCGGGAATCAACGGCGACTACTTCGCTCTCGCGACCGGCCGGCCGTCCGGGATGGTGATGCGCGACGGCCAGCTGATCAGCCCTCCGAACGGAAACCGTGCCAGCGCCGGCGTCACGACCGACGGCTCGCTCGAGGTCCGCCGCGTGGGGTTCGCGGGCACGTGGGACGCGGGGAGCGGGCCGCACACTGTGTCCGTCCTCAACGCCGCGCCGAAGGTCGGTCGCGCCGCGCTCTTCACCGACGCGTACGGCGCCGCGACTCCGGCGGTGGCGGGGAGCGTGGCGGCGATCCTGTTCCCCTTCCCGGACACGGTTCCTTCGATCGGCCTCGAGGCACCGGTCGTCGAGGTGCGCTCGGGCACGAGCGCAGTGGCCATCCCTCCCGGCGGGGCGGTCGTCCTCGGCCGCGGCGCGTCGGCCTCCGCCCTTCGCGCCGAGGCTCCCGTCGGGGCGTCCATGACCGTCACCCTCTCGTTCCGGCCGGACTGGCCCGGCATCGTGGCCGCGGTCGGCGGCGGGCCGCAGATCGTGCGCGACGGCGCGCCGGTGTTCCGCGCCGGTGAGGCGTTCACGACGAACCAGCTCGGGCTGCGCGCGCCGCGCAGCGCGGTCGGCCAGCTCTCCGACGGCCGGATCGTGCTCGTCGCCGTCGACGGGCGGCAGCCCGGGTACAGCGTCGGGCTGACGAACTTCGAGCTCGCCCAGGCGCTCGTCCGGCTGGGCGCCCGGACCGGGATGGCGCTCGACAGCGGCGGCTCGACGACGATGGCGTTCGACGGCACCCTCCTCAACCGGCCGTCCGACGGGCGCGAGCGCAGGATCTCGACCGCTCTGATGCTCGAGTACCAGGGGGTGTTCGCGCCCGAGCCGCCCGCACTCGTCTCGCCGAACGGCGACGGCGTCGACGACGCCCCCGAGCTCAGCTACCGCGTGTACCGGCCCTCTACCGTGACCACGACGCTCCGCGCTCCGGGCGGGGCGACGACGGAGTTCCCGCCTGTGCTGCAACAGCCCGGGAGCCATCCGGTCGCGTTCCCCGCCACGGGGACCGCGGCCGCCGTGGCCCCCGCCGCGGTCGGCACCTGGACGCTCGAGGTGAGCGCGGTCGACGACCTCGGCCGCTCCTCCGAGATCACGCGCACGTTCGTGGTCGACGACACGCTCGGCTTCCTCCGGGCTCCCAAGCGTTGGGCGGTGCCGCCGGGCGGTCGTCCGCTCGACGTGTCGTGGAAGCTCGCACGGCCGGCCCGCGTCGCGGTCACGGTGCTGGACGACGCCGGGCGCGTCGTACGGAGCGGGCTGGGACCACGCGGGACGCTCGACGCGGGTGACTACCAGGCCGAGTGGGACGGGCTCGGGAAGAAGGGCAAGCGGGTCGCCGGGCTGCTCACGATCCGTGTCGTCGCCGTGAGCACGGTCGGCCGCTCGGAGCTCCGGACGACGATCGCGGTCCGCAAGGTCGCTCCGCCGCGCCGGTAGCATCGCGCGGCGATGGCCGTCGCCGCCCTCAGCGACCTCACCGACCGGATCACCGAGGCCGTCGGCAACCACGGTCTCTACGCCGTCTTCGTGCTGATGATGATCGACGCGGTCTTCCCGGCCGCGAGCGAGCTCGTGATGCTCTACGCGGGCGCCCTCGCCGCGGGCGCCTTCGCCGGTCAGTCCGTGAGCCTCTTCGGCCACGAGCTGGACAGCGGCCTGCCCGCCTACCTCGCGATCGCGACGGCCGGGACGGTCGGCTACCTGGTCGGGTCGATCGCGGGCTGGGCCGGAGGGGACGCCCTCGGCCGGCCCTGGCTGGAGCGCCACGGCCGGTGGCTCCACCTGAACGAGAAGAACCTCGAGCGCGCCGAGCGCTGGTTCGACCGCTGGGAGGAATGGGCCGTGTTCCTCGGGCGGATCACTCCCGTGATGCGCTCGTTCATCTCCATTCCGGCAGGCGTCTTCCGCGCGCGCTTCGGGCCCTATGTCTGGTTGACGCTGCTCGGCTCGGCGATCTGGTGCTTCGGGTTCGCCGCCCTCGGCTGGGCGGCCGGTGCGAGCTGGGAGCGGGTCGACAACGCGTTCCGGTACGTCGAGTACGTCGTGGTGGTGGCGGTCCTCCTGGCGGCGGCGGCTCTTCTGTGGCACCGGCTGCGCCGTCGCCGGAGGCCCGCCGACGAGCCCGCATGAGGCGATTTCCCTGCGTACGCGCGGGTACACTCGACCCGTCGTGATCCCGCTCGTGGACGTCAAGGCGCAGTACGCGCCGCTCATCCCGGAGCTCCAGGAGCGGTTCCGAGAGGTACTCGAGTCCGGGCGCTTCATCTTCGGGCCGGAGGTGGAGGCGTTCGAGCGGGAGGCGGCGGCGTACCTCGGCGTCCCGCACGCCGTCGGGGTGGCGAACGGCACCGATGCGCTCGTTCTGGCCCTCGAGGCGATGGGCGTCGGTCGCGGCGACGAGGTCGCGTGCCCGTCGTTCACGTTCTACGCGACCGCGGAGGCGATCGCCCGCGTCGGCGCGACGCCGGTCTTCTGCGACATCGACCCCGTCACGTTGAACCTCGACCCGGCCGACGTCGCGAGCAGGATCTCCGAGCGGACGAAGGCGATCGTGCCCGTCCACCTCTTCGGCCGTCCTGCGCCGCTGGCCGCGCTGGCCGAGCTCGGCGTCCCGCTGCTCGAGGACGCCGCGCAGGCGTTCGGTGCGCCCGGCATCGCGACCACCGGCGTCTGCTCGACGTTCAGCTTCTTCCCGACGAAGAACCTCTTCGCGCTCGGCGACGGCGGTCTCGTCGCCGCGACCGACGACGGCGTCGCGGAGACGGTGCGCATGCTGCGCTTCCACGGCTCCCGCGACAAGCAGACGTTCGAGCTGGTCGGCGTGAACTCGCGGCTCGACGCGATCCAGGCCGCGGCGCTCCGGGTCTTCCTCCCGTGCCTCGCCGGCTGGAACGCTGCTCGTCGCGAGGCGGCCGCGCGGTACGGCGACCTCGGGCTCGGGGAGGCCGTCGAGCTGCCCCTGGACGACCCGGGCCACGTCTACCACATGTACGTCGTCCGCACCGGCGAGCGCGAGCGGATCGCGGCCGCCCTGCGCGAGAACGGGATCGCCTGCGCCGCGTACTACGTGACGCCCCTCCATCTCCAGCCGGCGATGGCGTATCTCGGCTACGCGCCCGGCTCCCTGCCCGAGACGGAGCGCGCGGCCGCCGACAACCTGGCCCTGCCGATGTGGGGCGGCATCGACGGCGACCGCCAGGCACGAGTCGTGTCGGCGGTGCGGGCGGCCGCCGGCGTCGCGGTGTAGGGGTCGTGCGCAGCCCCGTCACCCGGCACTCGATCTGGCAGGTCGCGGTCGACGCCGCCCTCGTCGCGAGCGCGTGGTGGCTCGCCTGGAACCTGCGCTTCGACGCCGGCCGCCCCGTCTACTACGACCGCTATCTCGACTGGTCGGTCGTGCTCCTCGTCGTCGCGATCAAGCTGCCCGTGTTCGCGCTCTCCGGCTTCTACAACAGGTGGTGGCGCTATGTCTCGACGCGGGACATGTGGGCCGCCCTGCGCGGCGTCGTGCTCGGCTCGGTCGCGGTGTTCCTCGTGTTCACGCTCTTCAACATCCACCGCGTCGCCGTGCCCCGCGGCATCTGGTTCATCGACCTGCTCCTCTGCCTCGCGCTCGTCGCGGGGTCGCGGCTGCTGGCGCGGACGCTGATCGAGCGACCGCTGCCGGGCCGGATCGTCACCCGCGGGAAGGACGTGGTCGTGGTCGGCGCAGGTGACGCCGGCCAGCTCGTCGTGAAGGAGATGCAGCGGAACACCGCGCTCGGCTACACGCCCATCGGCCTCGTCGACGACGACCCGCGCAAGCGCCACCTCCGGCTGCACGGCGTCCGGGTGCTCGGCACGGTCGACGAGCTCGACCGCGTCGTGCGCGACCGCCGCCCGGACGAGGTCCTGATCGCGATCCCGAGCGCCTCGGGTCAGCTCCGGGCCCGGATCGTCGAGATCTCCCGGGAGTTCGGCGTGCCGGTGAAGACGCTGCCGAGCATCGCCGAGCTCGTCTCGGGCGACGCGGACCTCGCGCGCCAGCTCCGGCCGGTCGAGGTCGAGGACGTGCTCGGGCGCGAGCCCGTGGAGATCGACTTCGCCTCCGTCTCCGGCTACCTGACCGGCGAGGTCGTCCTCGTCACCGGCGCCGGAGGCTCGATCGGGTCGGAGCTCTGCCGGCAGATCGCCAGGATCCAGCCGGCGAAGCTCGTGCTGCTCGACAACGCCGAGCCCGCGTTGTTCGAGATCGAGCGGGAGCTCGTACGCGAGCGGGGCTTCCTCGCCGCCGCCGCGGTCGTGGGAGACGTCAAGGACGCCGTCAAGCTGCGGCAGGTATTCGACAAGTACCGCCCGGGGGTCGTGTTCCACGCCGCCGCCTACAAGCACGTCGCGATGATGGAGGCGAACCCGCTAGAGGCGGTACGCAACAACACGCTGGGCACCCGTGTGCTCGCGGACGTCGCGATCGAGTACGGAGCCAAGCGCTTCGTGCTCGTCTCGACGGACAAGGCGGCGAACCCGCGGACGGTGATGGGTCAGTCGAAGGCGCTGGCCGAGTGGATCGTCGAGGCATGGGGCAACCGCGACGGAGTCGACACCCGCTTCGTGGCCGTGCGCTTCGGCAACGTGCTCGGCTCGTCGGGCTCGGTGATCCCCATCTTCAGGCGGCAGATCGCCCGCGGTGGCCCGGTCACCGTGACGCATCCGGAGATGACCCGCTTCTTCATGACGATCCCGGAGGCGGTCCGGCTGATCGTCCAGGCGGGCGCGATCGGCGGACGCGGCCAGGTGTACGTCCTCGACATGGGCGAGCCCGTGCGGATCGTCGACCTGGCCGAGCGGATGATCCGGCTCTCCGGCAAGGAACCGGGCACCCAGATCGTGATCGAGTTCATCGGGCCCGCACCCGGGGAGAAGCTGCACGAGGAGCTCGTCGGAGACGGCGAGGTGGTCTCCGCGAGCCCGCACCCGAAGATCGACCTGATCACGCACCCCCCGGTCGACGCGGAGTGGCTCGAGGGGGAGCTCGCCCGCCTCGAGCGCCTGGTGGCGGACGGGGAGACGCTCGAGCTGGTCGGATCGCTGAACCGCCTCGTGGGGTCGTCCCGGCGCGCCGTCGCGACCGAGTCCGAGCCAGTCCGGTAGAGCGCTCCGGATGGCGCCCGTGTTCGTCGTGGGCGACGTCCACGGTCACCGCGACCTGCTCGCCCTCTTGCTCCGGGACGCAGGTCTCCTGGACGGCGGGGATCGATGGGCCGGGGAGGACGCCGTGCTCTGGCTCCTCGGCGATCTCGTCGACCGCGGCCCGGACGGGATCGGCGCCCTCGACCTGGTGCGTCGTCTCGAGCGTGAGAGCGCGGGAAACGTCCGCTGTGTGCTCGGCAACCACGAGGCCGTGCTCCTCGCCGCCCATCGTTTCGGTGGCGAGGAGACGGGCGTGCCCGGCCTCACGTTCCGGGACGTCTGGCGCGCGAACGGCGGCCTCGAGCGCGACCTGCTCGGTCTCGAGGCCGAGCATCTCGCCTGGATCGGGCGACGGCCCGCGGTCGCGCGGGAGGGTAACTGGCTCGTCCTCCACGCCGACACGGACGCGTATCTTCGCTACGGGCACTCGCTGGAGCGCGTCAACGAGAACGTCCGCACGGCGCTCCGCTCCGGTGATCCGGCCGTGCTGTACGAGTTGCTCGAGACACTCGGCGACCGGCTCCGCCTCCACGACCCCGACGCGGTCGACAGGCTGCTGTCGACCCTCGGCGGCGTCGGGATCGTCCACGGCCACACGCCGATCGCCTCGCTCCGCGGGGTCGACCCGCGGCATGTGGCCGGGCCGCTCCGGTCGGCCGACGGCCGCGTCCTGAACGTCGACCACTGCCTGTTCGGAGGCGGCCCCGGGTTCGTCACGCGGCTCGGGAGCGGGCCGCGCCCGGAGGCCTGACCCGCTCCCGCCTTGCTATTGCGACCTCCGGCTCAGAACGCCCCGTGGATCGCGATCACGTGGCTGTTGGTGGTCGGCGGCGTCCCCTCGGGGACCTCGGGGCCGCCCTGGAGCGACATGTAGAGCGTCTTGCCGTCGTTGGAGAACCACGGTCCCGTCGGCTCGAGCGCCGGGTTGACGTTCGCGAACAGCACGAGGTTGTCCACGCCTGTCGTGCCCTTGGGCAGTACCCAGATGTGGTCGCCGCCGGAATGACCGTCCTCGTAGATGAAGAGGTCGCCGCTCGGCGACGGGCGGAGGTTGTCCGGTCGGCTCAGCTTCGACCCGTCCCCGGCCGCGACGATGATCTCACCGCGCGCGGCGTGGGGGGTGAGATGCGTCAGCCGCCACACGTTCCCCTGGTTGGCGCCGGAGCCCGACTCCGAGAAGACGAGGGATCCGAGGCCATGCTCGGAGACGATGCCCTCGGCCTTCTGGAAGCCCCAGACGTTCGGGTCGATGCCCCGCGCGACCATGTCGGCGTGCGGGTCGGTCGGATCGAGCGGGCCGATCCACTCCCCGGTTCCGCTCGAGCGGTCGAACTTGAGCCCGTAGAGCCTGCCGCTCGTGAGGTCGTGCCCGTGACTCGGGACGAACCGGTAGATGAACCTGTAGTCACCCTGGTCGTCCGTCTCGTACCAGGCACCCGCGGCGAACGCGACCTGCTCGTGGCTCATGAAGCCCATCCCGGTCAGCTTCGTCGCCTTGCCGGTCGTGGGATCGATCTCCCACACCCACCCGGCGCGCTTCTCGGGGTCGTTGGCGATGTCGCGTCTCGCGTACGGGAACTCCTCGGAGACGAGCACGGTGCCCCACGGCGTGACGGCCGAGGCGCAGAGGTTGTGCAGCCCGGTCGTGATGAGCTCGCGCTTGAGGACCGTGACGCCGTCGTGAGCGAGCGTCGTTCGCGAGACGGCCCCCCACGCATCCGAGTCGCCGTCGTCCGTGGTCGCCTGCTCGTCGACGTGGCAGTCGGGCTTGTCGCCCTGCCAGTCTCCGAGCCGCGGCTGTGTCAGCTCGTGGTTGCCGATCAGCCACCAGTTCCCGTGCGGGGCGCGGACGAGCGCGTTGCCGTCCCGGTCGTCGGGCATCGCGAACGTCGCGCCGGACTCGGTCGAGGTCACGTGGTCGACGCAGCCCGTCCCGAGCACCGTGTACGAGTAGCCGTCCGGCAGGTTGATCAGCGGGTCGCCGGTGCCGGGCGTGCTGTAGCTCGGTGACGAGCCCGCCCAGGCGGTGGTCGCCATCGCGGCGAGGGCCGCGACGGCGACGAGCGCGGCCAGTGTTCGACGTCTGGTCATCGAGTCTCCCTCCCTGGTCGAGGACAGGGGAATACGTCCTCCCCGCAGGTGGCTTATCCAGCGAGCGCCGTCAGCAAACAGTCGAGCAGGGCAGACGGCGGGCGGGTCGGGAGCTTCGTCGAGATTTCTCGGCGCTCGACGCGGAGGTCGTCCGCCGCCTCCAGCAGCCGCAGCCGTCCCTCGCGAACGAGCTGCTCGTCGACGGCGCCCATGCGACCCGAGAAGATGGTGTAGACGGGCGTGCCGAGGGCGACTGCCTCCCGGTTCATCGTCCCCCCGGCCGAGACGACCAGGTCGGCGAGCGCCACGAGGCTCAGCGCGTCCACCGCCCGCTCGGGGACGAGGAGCGACGGGAGTCGTAGGGCTGACGCGGCGGCGCGCTGCTCGGGGGTCCGCGGCAGCACGACTGCCTGCACCGTGGGGTCGCCACCGAGCCGCTCGAGCACGGCGGTGAAGAGCGGGCTCCCGTGAAGGTGGTACAGCGAGACCTCCGGTGGCGTGCGCAGGACGGCGAGAAGCCGGGTGCGATCGACCCCGAGCGCCTCGAGCACGCGGCCGTCCGCCTCGAAGCCGTCGAGGTAGTACTCCTCCTTGAGGCCGGGGTAGCGTCGCACCTTCCGTTCGCGAGCGCCGAGTGGGTCGAGGCGGTCCTGCGGAATCGTCTCCGGCACGACGACACGGGTGGCCGCGCGGCAGCCGAGGCCGTGCTGGGCGCGCGCGAACTCGTAGTCGAACGCATAGGCGGAGGGGATGCCGAGGGATCGGGCGGCGAGCGGAAGCTCGTGCGAGGCGTGCGAGAGCGCGACGTCGAAGCCGCGGCCGCGAGCAAAGCGACGGAGGGCGGCGAGCCGCGAGGCCATCGCGCGCGCCTTGCCGGCGCGCGAGGCGCCTCCGTGCGGCGGACCGACGACCGTGTGCTCGAGCCCGGCGTCCTCGAGCAACTCGAGGGTCTGGGCGAAGTCGCGCGCGGTGAGCGCCACCTCGTGCCCGCGCGCGTCGAGGAGCCCGACGAGCGGCCGGAAGAACGGGACGTGCGGAGAGTTCGTGACGTCGATCCAGACGCGCATCGGCATCTATCCTCGCCGAGCGGCGGAGCCGCGTGGCGCGAACAGCGCTTCGATAAGCTTTCCTTATGGATACGCGCCAGCTCGCCGCGTTCTGCGCGGTTGTCGAGCGTCGCTCGTTCTCGCAGGCCGCCGAGCAGCTCGGCGTCACCCAGCCGGCGGTGTCGCTGCAGGTGCGGGCGCTGGAGAAGCGCCTCGGCACGCAGCTTCTCGACCGGTCGGGACGCCGGGTGGAGCCGACCGAGTCCGGTCGTCGCCTGTATCGCGGCGCCCAGCGGCTGCTCACGCTCGAGGCGCAGGTCCTCGACGAGCTCGCCGCGCAGGCGGAGGGCGAGCTGACGGGAGGGCTCGCGATCGGCGCGTCGACCGGGCCCGCCGCGATCGTCGTGCCCCAGCTCCTGTGCGAGTTCCAGCGGGCCCACCAGGGCGTTCGGGTCGCGCTCGAGGTGCACGACACGCGAACAGTGGTCGAGCTGGTCGCCGAGCGGCGCCTCGAGCTCGGGATCGTCGGCGCGGCGCCCCGCCATCGAGGAGTGCGCTACGAGCCGTTCGCGCACGACGAGGTCGTGCTGGTGTGCCCTCCCGGCCACCGCTTCTCCGGCCGCGACGTCGACGTCCACGAGCTTGCCGGCGAGACGCTCGTCGTGATGCAGGAGGGCGCGGGCGTGCGACGGATCGTCGAGGACGAGCTCCGCCGGCTCGGTCTGCGGCTACGCGACCTCGAGGTCCGTCTCGAGCTCGGCCTGCAGGAGTCGGTGCGGAGCGCGGTGCTCGCCGGGTACGGGGTGACGTTCATCTCGCGCGCCGCGGTCGAGGCCGATCTCGCCGCGGGCGCGCTCGCCGAGGCGCGCATCGCCGGCATGAACGGTCGGCGGGAGATCTCGCTCGCGCGAGGCACCGGTCGCGTCGCGAGTCGCATCGGGGACGCGTTCGTGGACTTCGCGCGGAGCAGGACGGCGGCACCGGCGTCCGCGTCGACGAGGGAGCGGCCGCGGCCCGCGTGAGCGACGAGCGCCCGCTCAGGATCATGCGGTACGGGGCCGGCTCGCTCTGCGAGCTCGCCGACGTCTGCGCCGAGGCGGGCATCGAGCGGCCGCTGCTCGTCACCACGCGCCGCGGAGCCCGGGACGCGGGCACGCTGCCCGTCGTCGGGCTGTACGACGGGGTGCGGCCACACGTCCCGGTCGAGACCGTCCGAGCGGCGGCCGCGCGTGCGACCGAGCTCGAGGCCGACGGGCTGGTCGGTCTCGGCGGCGGCAGCGCGATCGACACGTGCAAGGCGGTGGTCGCGCAGCTCGCCGACACCGGCCGGGAGCCCCTACCCCGCGTCGTCGCGGTGCCGACGACGTACGCCGGCGCGGAATGGACGCCGTATTTCGGCATGCTGCTCGCACCGGGGCGGAAGGGCGGGGGTGCGGACCCGCGCGCGACCCCCGTCGCGGCGATCTACGACCCGAGCCTGACCCTCGGCCTGCCCCTCGAGGCGACCGTCGGCACGACGATGAACGCCCTCGCGCACTGTGCCGAGGCCTACTACCACCCCGCTGCGACCCGTCGAGCGCCGCGTCACGCCGACACCGGTGCGGTCGCGATCGACCATGCGCTGCCGATCGTCGTCGAGCGTCCCGACGGGATCTACGGTCGGTCGCGGCTCCTCGAGGGCGCGCACCGCGCGGCGCTCGCGCTCGCCGAGTCGGGTGTCTGCCTCGCCCATGCGATGGCCCAGGGGATCGGCGGCCGCTACGGCATCCCGCAGGGATCGGCGAACGCCGTGTGCCTTCCTGTCGCGTTGCGGTTCAACGCCGAGGCCGTCCCGGAGGCGGTCGAGCGGCTGGCGACCGCGCTGGCGACGGACGACGCGCCGGCGAGGATCGCCGAGCTCGCCGCGCTCGGCGGGTTCGGCCGCCTGCGCGACCTCGGCGTGCCGGCGGACGACCTGGACGGGCTCGCGGCGGCGATCGTCGCCAGGCGAGGCGCCCAGGTCAACCCACGGGCGGCTGCCGCCGAGGATGTCGCCGAGCTTCTGCAGACGGTCTGGTAGCTACTCGAACTGCTCTCCCTCGTCGCGACGGTAGCCCCACCAGGCGAGCGCGAAGAACACGACCGTCCAGCCGACGAGAGCCGCGACGTGGTGCAGCGGCAGGGGACTGTCTCCGGTGGAGACGGAGTCGAGCACCTCCGCCCAGCTGCGGGTGGGCGAAAGCTGTGAGGCGATGTCCGCATCCCGGGGGAAGTCGTCCGGCGGTCGGGCCCAGAGGAACCCGACGACGATCAGGGGGATGATGACGATGTTGGCGATCGGCAGCGCAGATCGCGGCGGCAGCCAGTACCCCAGGGCGATCCCCGCGAGACCGAACGGCACGCTCCCGAGCAGCAGCGCGAGGATCAGTGCCCCGAACCGCCAGGGGGCGAATCCCGCGCCGTACGCCGCCGCGCCCACCACCATCACCACCACGACGGTCGCGACCGCAAACACGAGCGCGGACAGGATTCGCCCGGCGATGCGCGTGGTGGCCGTCGCGGGCAGCGTGCGCACGTAGCTGGCCCACGGCGTCACGCGACCCATCGCGATCCCCACGCCGAACTGGAAGAGCGAGACCGTGATCAGCGCGGTTGCGGCGAACCCCGCGACCAGCCGCTCGGGCTCGTCCTCGACGAGCCGCCGACCGAACAGCAGCATCAGCACGGCCGGCAGGGCGAGCGTCGGGATCGAGTACGGCGTGTACCTGCCGTACTCGATCGTCTCCGCCTTCGCGTACGCGAGCACGAGCCGCACTACTCGGTCTCCCGGGTGAGCGTGACGAAGGCGTCCTCCAGGCTGACCGGAGTCACTTCGAGCTCGCGGAAGGCAACTCCCGAGCGGACGAGGCCCGCGACGAAGGCGTCGGCGTCGTCGACGTAGACGACGTGGCGATCATGGCTCGACTCGACCGACGCGACGCTCGGCAGTTGCGGCAGCTCGTCGGTGCGCACCGTGACCTTGGCGAGACCGGCGCGCGCCCGGACCTCCGCAACCGTTCCTCCGAGGATGATCCGGCCTCGCACGAGCAACACGACGCGAGAGGCGACCTCTTCGGCCTCGGCGAGTTGCTGCGTCGTCAGGAGCACGGCCCCGCCGTCGGCGGCGAACGCCGTCAGGTCGCGGAGCAGCGCTCGGCGGGCGGTCGCGTCCATGCCGGCGGTCGGCTCGTCCAGGAACAACGTCTGCGGGCTCCCCGCGAACGCCAGCGCAACCGCCAGGCGTCGCTGCTGGCCCCCCGAGAGGCCGAGCGCGACGCGGTCGAACAGCTCGCCCAGGCCGAACCGCTCGAGGACCGCGTCGGTCGAAGGTGCTTCCGGGTAGTGCGCACGGACGAAGTCGACGGCCTCCCGGACGCGGAGCGAGAGCGGGAACCCGACGTCCTGGAGCACGACGCCCACCCTGCGTCTGGCCCCCGGGTCACGCGGGTCGCGTCCGTGGAGCAAAGCCCGTCCCGCATCGGGTCGCCGCAGCCCGAGCAACAGCGAGACCGCCGTGGACTTCCCGGCGCCGTTCGGCCCGAGCAGCGCCAGGATCTCGCCGGATCGGAGCTCGAGATCGACTCCGTCGAGGGCGCGCACCGCCCCGAACGACTTCGAGACTGCTGCGAGGCTGGCAATCGAAGCTGGCACGGCGGGCGGCGGCACACCCTGCGTGGGAAGGCGACGGAGTGAGCCCGGCGATCGTACGAGGCGGCGCACTCGAGCGCTAGTGTCATTTGTGGACACGTCCATCCGGGACAGGAGCCCGGCGCCGATCAACACGTTGTACGTCGCATGGGCGCCGATCGCTGCGGCGAGGCTCCCTGTCGCGAGGTACGCGAGCCCGAACACCACGCCGGTCGCGAGGTGCTGCGCCGCACGCGCCCCGAGGCGGTTCACGTGGGCAGCGGCGAAGAGGATCGTGCTCACGACGAGCGCTCCTGTCCTGCCGATCGGCCCCACGAGGAACCCGAGCGCGACGGCCCGCCAAACGGCCTCCTCGTGGGCGGCCTTGATCGTCAGGGCGAGGGTGCGCGCGACGAGCTGCCCGGGTGGGACGGTCGCGAGCGCCGCCGGCGAGACGCCCTTGCGAGCGAGGGTGACGAACAGGATCGCCCCGGCGCAGATTCCGAGCGGCACCGCCGCGGGCCCGTGGTGGAACAGCGGGTCGATCCGGGGGGCAACCGCGATCGCCAGCACGACCGTGGCCGTCCACCACGCGAGTCGCGCGAGCGTCACGACCCGTTCGCTCCGACAGGCAGGAGGTAGAGCGACGCCTCGTACAACCCGTCGATCCCGAGGAACGCGTCGACCCTCCGGTCGTAGAAGCCGCCCACCGGGCAGGCGGCGAGACCAAGCGCGGTCGCGGCGAGCAGGAAGTTCTGCGCCACGTGACCGGCCTCGAGCAGCGCGAAGCGATACGCGCGCGAGCCGTACTTGAAGCGCGAACGCCAGAAGACGGCCGAGATCATCGCGACGGCGGCGCTCGGCACGAGGAGCTCGTCGTACGGGGTCAGACCCGCGAGCTCGTCGCTCGCGAGCGGCCGAACACGCTCGAGCACGGTCCGAAGCGGGTCGAAGTGGTAGAGCGCGGCGTCCAGCCCCTCGACGCGTCGTGCGGCGACGTACAGCTCCAGCGGGTAGAGCGCACCACCAGACGGAACGGCGCGGAATGCCTGCGGCCCGGGCGCGCCGGTGACCCCGTAGCTCGCCCGGAGCAGGGTCGCGAGCTGCGCGAGCGGAAGCGACGTGTCCGCGTACTCGCGGGTCGACCGACGTGCTGCGACGACCGCATCGAGGCTCTCCCGGACGGGTTCCGGCTCGGGGAGCCGCACCGCCGGCAACCCGGTTCGCCGGCGGACCGCGCGGCTCGCGCTCGCCCGGAGCTCGGGGCTGCGGGCGAGCAGAGCCCCTCCGACGGCCTGGGTGTCCACGACGTCCGGGTAGAAACGGGACTCCTCGTGGAACACCTCGGCCGGGTCGTCCGTCGCCGGGGGCCCGTCGCCGTATACGCAGGTTCCGAACAGAAGCGTCTGCGGCTCGAGGGCGTTCACGGGTACGGGTGCGGAAGCGGGTTGAGATCGTCGTACGTCAATGGCGTGTCGAGGAGGCCGGCCTCGAAGGCGGCCCGGTAGAGCCGCGCTCCTCCCCGGTACGGCGCGGCGCCGAAGACATCGAGCGCGCAGAGCTGGGGCGCCACCACCCGGGCGACCTTCATGCCGAGCTCCTCGACGTCGGGCGAGGTGACGTCGATCGCATAGGCGGAGACGCCATGTTCACCCAGCCGGCGCACGATCTCGGCGACGATCTGCCCAGGTGTGCCACCGGGAACGGGAGGCACGTCCCTCGTGCTGTGCTCGTCGCCCGAGGCCTCGAGGAACGCCAGACCTGCTGCCCGGTCGGGTGTCCCGTGGAAGAGCGTGTGATCTTCGAGCGAGCGAACGTCCTCGACGCGCTCGATCGGCGCCGGTGCGGCGGCGAGCAGGCCGCGCAGCCAGCGATGGACGGCGAACGCCTCCGCCAGGCACGTTCTCCAGGCCTCGCCCATCGTCGGCGCGCAGCCCGCTCCGATGCCGATCGCTGCCCGGTCGCCGGGCGCTCCGTGGACGACTCCGATGGCGGCCGGCACGCCGAAGAACGTGCTCGTGTCGATCGCCGCGTACCCGAGCCCGGTCGGGACGAACGCCTGCGCGTCGAGAGCTCGGATCGGCGGGTCGTCGAGCCAGGTGAGACGCGGCAGCAAGAGTCGGTTGGCCCAGACGAGCATCATCGCGTCGCGCTCGACGACCTCGAGGAGGGCGGCGAGCACCGCCTCTCCCAGCGTCGGTCCGCAGGCGAGGCCGTTGCTCGTCGGATAGCCGATCGGCGGCTCGGAGCCGGCGTAGTGGAGGTAGACGAGCTGCGCCGGGAGGAACGCCGGTCGACCGTCGACGAGCGAGAACCCCTCGACGAACGACAGCCGAGTCGAGCGTGTGAACCGCGCGAACGGAAACCCGGAAACGTGCTGCCGTTCGTGGAAGAGCGCGAACGACTCGGGCGGCACCGCACGTTCGCCGAGCTCGGCCGCCGAGGCGACCGTCAACCCGTCGGGGATGAAGGTGGCGGAGTAGCGCTCGACCGCTTCGCCGATCGAGGCGGCGCGGGCGCGCCCGACGTGTGCGTGGGCGGATCCCGCGTACTCGACCGTGGCCGCTCCGGCGGTCTTCGCTGCGCTCGCGACCTGGCACGCGAACGCGTGCAGGCGGGGCTCGTCCGCAGCGACCATGATCGCGGGCGCGACGCGGACGAGGCCCACCAGAGGCGAGACGGCCTGCTCCAGCCTGACGAGCGCGTCGGCGACCGGGGTCGCCGGTCCGTCGAGCAGCTCAAGCATCGAGCTCGCGAAACCACGGGCTGGGTGGTGGCGACGGCACGCCGCATGCCGGACAGCGGGGCACTCGGAGGACCCGGTGCCGCGTGAGAGCGAGGGTGCCCCGTAGCTCCAGCGCGTAGAGGGCCCCGGGCAGCGTCGGATCGTGCGCTCCGAGCCAGCGAAGGCAGATCAGCGCGGCGAGCCCCGCCGCGATCGCGCTCGCCGGAGCGGGCATCGGCGCCCGAACAGGCCGGCTCTCGAGCAGCGTGAAGTCCTCCTCGTAGCCCGAGGTCGCTCCACGCCGCAGGAGGTAGCAGGCGTGACACGCCGTCTGCCCGGGGACATGCAGCGGACCGACGGCCGCGAACCGGCCGTCGCTCGGGAGGAGCGCCAGCCACGGCGTCGCATCGCTCAGACACCGCTCGTTCAGGTCTGCAAGCCGGTGCACCTCCTCGGCCGCCGGCGCGGCGACGACCAGGTCGACGGGCGGGCCGAACTCCTGGGTCGCGGCCCACGCCTCGGTCACGGCACCGGCCGATCCGAGCAGGCGCGAAACCTCGGCTCCGGCGCGCGCCGACCCGAAGATGGCGACGCGCGAGCTCGCCACTGCGGCAGACGTGGCTTCCGGCGTCGACGAGCAGACCGAGGCGACGTAGTGCGCTGCGGCGTCGCTCTCTCCCGCCGGGCCTTCGACGAGGAGGCCGTGGTCGTCGAGGAGCGCCAGGGCCTTGACGATCGGTGCTTCCGCCGCTTCGCCGAGAAGCTCCACGATCTCTCGCACCGTGTGGGTGCCGTCGAGGAGAGGCACCAGTGCCGGCAGGAGCGCCCGGACAGCGCGCCCGTTGAGCTCGACGACGTGTCCCGCGTGCTCGAACAACAGCCGATCGCGGTCCTGGACGGCCCGCCACCAGGGAGCGAGCAGGGGTCGGCGCTCGGCCTCCGTCTCGCGCCCCGGCGCCGCGTGCTCCGCCGTCGTGCTCACCAGCAGATCTGGGAACAGCAGCAGCAGAGGACGAGGTTGCAGCTGCAGTTGGCACAGCCACCGCCGGGGTCGGTGTTCGCGTACAGCGCCCCGCCGTAGCCCTTGTCGCTCGCCTCGAGGTCGAGCAGCTCCTCTGTGAGCTCGGTGAACATGTGGCCTCCTCCTTCTCGGTTTTCTCAATTGGCAACGTCGTCGGCAGGCTATGCAACGAGCAGCGACGGTGCAAGGGGATTTCGTGCCGACTCCGTGCCGGTTCGTCCACAGAGGGGAGAGCCCACGGGATCGCTCGGCGGCAGGATTGACCGGCTGCCGCCGCTGTCCGATGATGGGGAGATGGGCGAATACGCGCTCGTCACGGCCGCCGTCGCCTCGCTCGCCATCTCGATCGCGACGATCCCCGAGGGTCAGCTGGCCGCCCGACTGCCGACGACGGCCGCAAAGGCGAAGACGCTCGTGACGCGCGACGCGCGAGCCCGGGGTGTCTCGCCCGCGGAAGCCAGGACGGTGCTCGGACGCGCCCCGTACCGCCGGCCGCCGCTGCGCTACCTGTTCGCGTCGGGGTGGCTCGACGGGCGGAAGGACGCGGCGTCCTGCATCTTCGCCAAGGTGTCGCCCGCCGACACGACCGCCGGTGTGACGGCGGCGATCCGTCGTGACCGGAAGCTCGTCGCGCGACTCGGCCGCATGCGGGTCACCCCGGCTCAGGCCGCGCGCGCGGTCGTGCGGGGCACCGCCGCGGCGTGCTGAGCCCGGCGGCTGCCCGTCAGGCGGTGTTCCGTGCGGCGGCCTTGGTCGCCGCGACGACGCGACGCATGCTCACGAGCCCGACCACCGCACCGCCGTCGTCGACGATCGGGAGGTGGCGGAAGTTGTGCTCGAGCATGATCTGGGCCGCCTCCTCCACCTCCATGTCCGCCGACGCGGTGAGCGGGTCCTCCGTCATCCACTGCCGGACACGCGCCTCGCTCGTATGGACGCGTGCCGCCATCGCCTTGAGCATGTCTCGCTCCGTGAGGATGCCGATCAGGCGTCCGTAGTCCTTCACGACCACCGCCCCGACGTTCACGGCGCTCATGCGCTCGGCGACCTCACCGAGGGTGTCCTCGGGCGCCACGACGATGACCTCCGTGCGCATGACGTCGGCGAGGGTTGGCATGGGCGGAAGTCTAACGGCCTCCCTTTGAATAAGCAGAACTAATCCTTGTCATAAATCGTCACGCAGATTGCGCTAGGATGCGGCCCGTGTCGCGCGAGGCCACCATCGACGTGCTCGTGATCGGCAGCGGCGCGGCCGGCCTTGCCGCGTCCGTCTCGGCCTCGCGAGCCGGTGCGCGGGTGGCCCTCGCGACGAAGACGACGCTGCAGGCGAACAACTCGTCCAAGGCGCAGGGCGGGATCCAGGCGGCGCTCGGGGACGACGACTCCCCCGCACTGCATGCGGAGGACGTGCTCCGCTCGTCGCACGGCACCGCGGACCCGGAGCTGGTCGAGGTCCTCACCTCCGAGGCGCCCGGCGCGATCGCGTGGCTCGAGGGGCTCGGCTGCGCGTTCACGCGCGACAGCGCCAACGGCGGCCCGTCGGGCCGCCGGGGCGGCTACCGTCTCGCCCGCTGCGGCGGTGCCACGCGCAAACGGCTGCTGCAGGTCGGCGATCGCACGGGCCACGCGATCACAAAGGCTCTGCGCGAGCAGCACGAGGCGGGAGAGGCGGAGACGCTCGCCCACCATCGCCTCGAGGCACTCGAGCCCGCTCGCCAGGGGTGGCGTGCTGCGTTCGCCACTCCCGAGGGGCCCCGCGTCGTACCCGCCGGGGCGGTCGTGCTCGCGTCGGGTGGGCGCTGCTACGCGGAGGCCGGGCGCCGCGGGGAGCTGTCGACGAACCATCCGAACGCGACCGGCGAGACGACGCGCATCGCCTGTGACGCGGGAGCCGAGGCCCGTGACCTCGATGCGCTCCAGTACCACCCGAACGGCGGCGCCTGGCCTGCCACGATGCAGGGCTACTCGATCCCCGAGACGACGCGCTCGTACGGCGCCGTCCTGCTGAACGCGACCGGGGAGGAGTTCACGGACTCGCTCGGGCCGCGCGACGAGGTCTCGCAGGCGATCTTCGACGAGGTCGAGGCCGGACGGGGTGTCGCGACGCAGGACGGTCGCCCCGCCGTCTGGCTCGACACGACGCGGATCGCGGCCCGCGACGCGGAGGTGTCGCTGCCCTACATGCTGCGTCGGTACCGCGGTGCGGGCATCGACCCGCTCACCGAGCCGATCCTCACGTACCCGGTTCTCCACTACCAGAACGGCGGCCTCGTGATCGACACCGAGGCCGAGACGACGCTCGAGGGCGTGTACGCCTGCGGCGAGATCGCGGGCGGGACACACGGGCGGAATCGCATGATGGGCAACAGCTTGCTCGAGTGCGTCGTGTTCGGACGGCGCGCCGGCAAGGCGGCATCCGAGAAGGCGAGAAGCTGAGGAGACATGTCGACGACCACCGTTAGCCTCGACGACGCCGTCCTGGAGGCGGCCGCGCACCTCTACGTCTGGGCCCTGAAGGACATCCCGCAGGACTTGCGCGACGCGCTCGCCGCGGCGCGTGACCGGGAGACGTCCGTCACGGGCATCCGCGTGCTCGAGACCATCCACCGCAATGTCGAGATCGCGGACGAGCAGAAGAACCTCGTCTGCCAGGACACCGGGATCGCTGTCTACTACTGCCGGGTCGGTGAGCGCTTTCCGCTGCATCCGGCGCGGATCTATGCGGCGCTCAAGGCGGGAACGGAGCGCGCGACGGTCGAGCATCCGCTGCGCTCGAACACGGTGCACACGCTGACCCGCGAGAACACCGGCGCCAACGTCGGGTATCGCGTGCCGATCGTCCACTGGGACTTCGTCCCGGATTGGGACGGGCTCGACGTGAAGTGCGTGCCAAAAGGCTCCGGCTCGGAGAACATGACCTTCTTGAAGATGCTCGTGCCCGCCGACGGCGTGGGGGGCATCAAGCGGTTCGTGCTCGACTCGATCGTCGACGCGGGGGGCAAGCCGTGCCCGCCGGGGATCGTCGGGATCGGGATCGGCGGCTCCGCCGACTACGCGATGCACCTCGCGAAGGAGGCGATCGCGCGGCCGGTCGGCTCGCGCAACCCCGACCCGCTCGTCGCACAGCTCGAGGACGAGCTTTTCGACCTGCTCAACGAGACGGGGATCGGCCCGATGGGGCTCGGCGGCGACGTCACCGTGCTGCAGTGCCACATCGAGCATGCGGACACGCACATGACCCTCAACCCGGTCGCGGTGAACTACCAGTGCTGGGCGGCGCGCCGCGCGTCGGCCCACATCGCGGCCGACGGCACCGTCGACTTCGACCGGGAGGCATGAGATGGCCCCTTCGCGCCAGGCGCAGCGCCGTTCTGTGGACGAGATTTGTCTCCCTCGACACGGTTCGCTGCCGGTGAGCGGCGTAGAATCGGCAGTGAGGGTGGCGGGAGGCATCCCCACCCTGGGTGGGGGTCTGCGCGTGCACGCGGTCGCGCTTTCCGGCCCGGGCTGCAGAACGGGCACGAGTGGAGCGCCGGCCTGATGGCGACGCACGAGGTCACGTTCCCGGTCACCGATCCCGCCGAGATCGCAAAGCTCCGGGCCGGCGACGAGGTGATCGTGCAGGGCCACATCATCGGCATCCGCGACCGCACCCAGATCCGGATTTTCGATCAGGGGATCGAGCCGCCGATGGACCTCTTCGGCGCGTTCCTCCTGCACACGGCGCCCGGTGTCCGCAAGCTCGGCCCGGGCCGCTACGAGAAGGTCTGCATCGGCACGACCACCAGCGCCCGCATGGTCCGCTTCACGGAGGGCCTCGGCGCCCGCTACGGCGTGCGCGCGATCTGCGGCAAGGGCGGTTTCCCCGACGAGGCGATCGAGCCGATGCAGCGCCTCGGGATGGTCTACTTCGCGATCGTCGGCGGCGCGGCCGCGCTCGAGACGACCCAGATCGAGGAGATCGAGGAGGTCGCCTGGGAGGAGCTGATGCCCGAGTGCCTCTGGAAGTTCCGCGTCAAGGACTTCGGGCCGCTGATCGTCGGGATCGACGCCCACGGCGGCTCGCTGTACCGCGAGGTGCAGGACCGCGCCAGGACGAAGCTGGAGGAGCTCTATGCCCGAATTCAGTGACGGCTTCCTCGGGGTTCCGGCCAGGCCGGGCAAGCCCCGCGACGTCGGGATCACCCATGTGATGGACAAGGGACTCAACCTGCGCGACATCGAGGGCCTCTTCGACACCGCCGGGCAGTTCGTCGACATCGTCAAGTTCGGCTGGGGGACGAGCTACGTCACGAACAACCTCGAGAAGAAGATCGCCCTCTACCGCTCGTTCGAGACGCCGGTCGTCTGCGGCGGGACGCTGTTCGAGGCGGTCTACGGCCGCGACAGGATCGAGGAGTTCAAGCGCTGGCTCACCGACCACCGCTTCTCGCACGTCGAGATCTCCGACGGCACGCTCGAGATCCCGCGCGAGCGGAAGCTCGAGCTGATCTCCGAGTTCGCGCAGGACTTCACCGTGCTGTCGGAGGTCGGCTCGAAGGACTCCGACGTCGTGTACGCGCCGTACCAGTGGGTCGAGTGGATCAAGGAGGAGCTCGCCGCAGGAGCCTGGAAGGTGATCACGGAGGGCCGCGAGGGAGGGACGGCCGGGATCTTCCGCTCCGACGGCGACATGCGCACCGGCCTGATCGACGAGATCGCACACGAGGTCTCGATCGACGACGTGCTGTTCGAGGCGCCGACGAAGTCGTCCCAGGCCTGGTTCGTGAAGCACTTCGGGCCGAACGTCAACCTCGGCAACATCCCGCCGGACGAGGTGGTCGCGCTCGAGACCCTCCGGCTCGGGCTCCGCGGCGACACGCTCGTCGAGGTGCTGCTGGCGGCACCGGCGGAACGTGAGGATGACCCCGCGCCCCTTCCCTAGCCTGCGCCGAGGCGCAGGGGTCTGAGATGGACTGGAAGCTCTCCCTCGCCGGGCTCCTGATCGGGCTGCTCGTGGGCGTGACGGGGATGGGCGGCGGCTCGCTGATGACGCCGCTACTCGTCCTCTTCTTCGGCTTCCAGCCGTCGGTGGCGATCGGGACGGACACCGTGCACGGTGCGATCTTCAAGTCCTTCGGCGCGGTGCAGCACCGCCATCTCGGGCACGTGCACGCCCGCCTGACCGCCTGGATGCTGCTCGGCTCCGCGCCGTTCTCGGTACTCGGCGTCGCGCTCTCCTGGTGGCTGAAGCGCGAGTACGGCGACGGCTACGAGGACACCGCACGGCAGATCCTCGGCGTCGCGCTCCTCCTCTGCGGGCTCGCGTTTCTCGTGAAGGCGTACCTGCACTCCGCCCCCGAGGACAAGCCCTTCCTGCTGCAGCGGCGCGACCGTCTGATCGCGGTCGCGACGGGCGTCGTGGGCGGCTTCGTCGTCGGCCTCACGTCGGTCGGGAGCGGCACGGTCTTCGGCCTCGTCATGCTGATCGCGTTCCCGCTGACGGCGGCGAAGATCGTCGGAACGGACATCTTCCACGCGGCCGTGCTGCTCGGGGTTGCCGGAGTCGCTCAGCTGGCGGCGGGGCACGTCGACCTCGGTGCGACCGGTTGGCTGTTGATCGGCTCGGTGCCCGGGGTGCTGATCGGAGGGCGCCTGACGGTGAGGCTGCCGGACCGCGCCCTGAGGATCGCGCTCGCGTCGACCTTGACCCTCGCCGGGGTGAAGCTCGTCGACCCGCCCGGGTCGGACGCGATCGTCGCCGTGGGTGCCGGCCTCGCCGCGCTCTTCGCACTCGTGCAGGCGGCACGCTGGCTGGCGGGCCGCAGCTCTGCGTCCGCTCCCGACCTGCCCTAGCGAATAGCTAGGCGACGTCCGGTGGCAGCGGGCAGGAGACGAACCTCCGCCCGGTGAGCCTGTACCCGACCTTGTACGCGGTGCAGCCGGCGCAGAAGCCGGTCCCCGCCGCGAGCAGCGCCAGAGCGGCGACCAGCAGGCCGAGCCCCGCACCGAGCACCTCCAGGCCGGCGGCGGACACCAGCGTCGCGGCGCCGAGAACGCCCAGCCCGACCATGTTCGCGAAGCGCGGCGGGCGCGAGTCCTCCAGCCGTCCCTCTCCGAGCCGCGGCTGGATCAGCTCGAAGTACGCCACGCAGGCCACGCACCACCGGCGCCCGAGCGTCAGGCCCAGGGCGAGCTGGAGCGCGAGCAGCCCATAGAGCCACCACCAGCCGCCCAGGACGGCGAGCAGCGCGACGCCGCCGACGACCGCCTGGTTCACGCGTGGCGCGCGCTCGTCGATCACGTTGGTGTCCCGGTACGGATCGGCCCGACGCTTCATTTCGGGAAGTATCGCAGAGCCTAGACTGGGCTGGTGGCCGCCGACCCGCCGGTGATCGTACTCGGCGTCCGGCGCTCGGGCACCACCCTGCTCCGTGTGATGCTCGACCGCAGCCCCGGGCTGGCGGTCCCCGACGAGTCGTACTTCGTCCCCCAGCTCGCGCGACGACATCCCACCCCGGTCGACCCGGTCGCCTTCGTCGACGACCTCCGCCGCCTGCCGAGCCTCGTCGAGTGGGGGCTTTCGCCGACCGCCGTCCGCTCACGGCTCCGACCAGGCATGACGACGGGCGCCGCGATCGCCGCGATCTTCGAGGCGTACGCCGCCGTGCGCGGGAAGCCGCGCTGGGGGGACAAGACGCCGCTCTACATGCAGTACCTCGGCCTGCTCGAGCGTCTCTTCCCGACTGCGCTCTACGTCCACCTCATCAGGGACGGGCGTGACGCGGCGCTCTCGTTCCTCTCCGTGCCGGGCGGTGTCGTCACCGAGGGGTGGGGGCACCCGCGCGACGCGGCGGGGTTCGCGTGCCAGTGGGCGACCGAGGTGAGGGCGGCGCGCCGTCTCGGGGCCCGGCTGGGCCCGGGGCGGTACGCGGAGTTGCGCTACGAGTCGCTCGTCGCCGCCCCGGCCGTGGAGCTCCGGCGCGTGTGCGCATTCGCCGGGCTCGCGTACGACGACGCGATGCTCGACTACGTCGGCCGGACGGACTCCGCGCGCAAGGCGCACCAGCAGCGCCTCAACGAGCCGCCACGGCAGGGCATGCGCGACTGGCGCACCGAGCTGGACCCCGCCGAGCGCAAGAGGTTCGAGGCGGTCGCGGGGGACCTGCTCGACGAGCTCGGGTACGAGACGGGCGACCGGCGCACCGCGCGCGCGAGGCTCGCGTCCTACCGGGTGCGGACGGCCGCGTGGCGTGGAGTCGGGGCGGCCGTGCAGCGCTCGAGGCTCTGGGCGCGCCGCCACCCACCGCTGCGGTGAGGGCGACCACGACGTTTTGACATCCCGGCGCCGGGTACCCATCGAGAGGGCGAACCGACCAGAGGCCGCGAAGAGGAGGACTGGATTCGATGGGTACGACCGTTGCCGACTACGTGCTCGAGCGTCTGCGTCGCTGGGACGTGCACAGGATCTTCGGATTTCCCGGAGACGGGATCAACGGGTTCCTGGGGGCGCTCGACCGTGCCGACGGCGACCCGCAGTTCGTCCAGGCGCGACACGAGGAGATGTCGGCGTTCATGGCCTGCGGCCACGCGAAGTTCACCGGCGAGCTCGGTGTGTGCATCGCGACCTCGGGACCCGGGGCGATCCACCTTCTGAACGGGCTGTACGACGCCAAGCTCGACCACCAGCCGGTGCTCGCGATCGTCGGTCAGCAGCGGCGCATGTCGCTCGGCGCCCACTACCAGCAGGAGGTCGACCTCGACGCGCTCTTCAAGGACGTCTCCGAGTACGTGCAGGTCTGCATGGACCCGGCGCAGGCCCGCCACCTCGTCGACCGCGCCGTGCGCACGGCGCTCGCCGAGCGGACCGTGGCGACGCTCGTCTTCCCGAACGACGTCCAGGAGCTGGACGCCGTCGAGTCCCCGCCCCGCAGCCACGGCGCAGTGTTCTCGAGCGTCGGCTACCACACGCCCAGGATCGTCCCCTACCGGGAGGACCTCGAGCGGGCCGCAGACGTCCTCAACGCAGGGGAGAAGGTCGCGATGCTCGTCGGCCAGGGCGCGCAGGGCGCCGCCGACGAGGTCGTCGAGACCGCCGAGCTCCTGGGCGCGGGAGTCGCCAAGGCCCTGCTCGGCAGGGCCGCTCTCCCCGACGACCTCCCGTTCGTGACGGGCCCGATCGGGCTGCTGGGGTCACGTCCGAGCTTCGAGCTGATGGAGGGCTGCGACACCCTGCTGCTGGTCGGCACGAGCTTCCCGTACTCGGAGTGGCTGCCGAGCGAGGGACAGGCACACGGCGTCCAGATCGACATCGACGCGCGCATGATCGGGCTGCGCTACCCGATGGACGTGCATCTCGTGGGCGACGCGCGCGAGACGCTCACGTCGCTGATCCCGCTGCTCGAGCGCAAGGACGACCGCGCGTGGCGCGAGCAGATCGAGGAGAACGTCGAGGACTGGTGGCGGCTCATGGAGGAGCGGGCGATGGCTGACGCCGACCCGATCAACCCGCAGCGCGTCATGTGGGAGCTGAACAGCCGGCTGCCGGACGACGTGATCCTCACCGCGGACTCGGGCTCGTCCACGAACTGGTGGGCGCGGCAGCTCCGACTGCGCCGCGGGATGATGGCCTCGCTCTCCGGGACGCTCGCGACGATGGGGCCGGGCGTGCCCTACGCGATCGCCGCGAAGCTGGCGCACCCGACCCGCCCGGTGATCGCGATAGTGGGCGACGGCGCATTCCAGATGAACGGCATGAACGAGCTGCTGACCGTCGCGAAGTACCGGCACCTGTGGCCCGACCAGCGCCTCGTGTTCTGCGTCTTCAACAACCAGGACCTGAACCAGGTCACGTGGGAGCAGCGCGTGCTCGCCGGGGACCCGAAGTACGAGGGGTCGCAGGCGATCCCCGACTTCCACGCGGCGAGCTTCGCGGATCTCGTCGGGCTGCACGGCATCAAGGTGGAGGAGCCCGAGCGGATCGGGAGCGCCTGGGACGAGGCGCTCTCGGCCGACCGCCCGACGCTGATCGAGGTGGTCGTCGACCCCGAGATCGCGCCGCTGCCGCCGCACATCACGTTCGAGCAGGCGACGGCGATGGCCTCCGCCATGGTCAAGGGCGACCCGGACGCGATGGACGCGATGACGAAGTCGTTGCGCGGGAAGCTCCTCGAGTTCCTCCCGGGCCGCTGAACGCGTGGCGATCGCAGTCGCGCTCACGAGGACGCCGGTCGACGAGGTCGAGGTCACCGCCTACACCGTCCCGACGGACGAGCCGGAGTCCGACGGCACGCTCGTCTGGACGTCGACCACGATCGTCGTGGTGGAGTGCCGCGCGGGCGGCGAGGCAGGGCTCGGCTACACGTACGGAGACGTCGCCACCGCGCGGCTCGTCGACTCGCTGCTCGCCGGCGTGGTCGTCGACCTGGACGCGCTCGAGGTCGGCGCCGCCTGGGAGGCGATGGTCGGCCGGCTCCGCAACGCGGGTCGGCCCGGTCTCGGCTACATGGCGGTCGCCGCGGTCGACATCGCGCTCTGGGACCTGAAGGCCCGGCTCCTCGGGCTGCCGCTGACGACCTTGCTCGACGCCCGGCACGACGCGGTTCCCGTCTACGGCAGCGGCGGGTTCACGTCCTACTCGCCCGAGCGTCTCGCGGCGCAGCTCGCGGGCTGGGTCGAGGAGGGAATCCCCAGCGTGAAGATGAAGATCGGCCGCCGGCCGGAGGAGGACGCCGCACGACTGCGCACCGCGCGCGAGGCGATCGGGCCGGACGCCGCGCTCTTCGTCGACGCGAACGGCGCCTACACGCGCAAGCAGGCGCTTGGGTGGGCGGAACGCCTGCGGGGGGAGTGGGACGTCACGTGGCTCGAGGAGCCGGTCTCGTCCGAGGACCTCGACGGGCTGCGGCTGATCCGCGACCGCGCACCGGGGGGCCTCGAGGTGGCCGCCGGAGAGTACGGCTGTACGATCGCCGACTTCCGCCGCCTGCTCGAGGCCGGTGCCGTCGACTGCCTCCAGGCCGACGTCACGCGGTGCGGCGGCGTCACCGGGCTGCTCGCCCTCGCGGGACTCGCCGACGGGTTCGGCATCGACATCTCGGCGCACACCGCACCGGCCGTGTCCGCGCACGCGTTCGCCGCCGTGCGCCGGCTCCGCCACCTCGAGTACTTCCACGACCACGTGCGCGTCGAGTCCCTGCTCTTCGACGGGGTGCCTGCGCCCGAGGAGGGCGCGCTGCGCCCGGACCGCTCCCGGCCGGGCCTCGGGCTCGAGCTGAAGCGCGGCGACGCGGAGCCGTTCCTCGTCCACCGGGGTCACGTCTCGTGAGGGGCCTCCACCTGGCCGCGCCGGCGCGGCGGACCCGGGTGCCGGCGAAGACCGAGCCCGCCTACCGAGGCGCCCCGCGCGGCGATGTCGAGGTCGACGTGCGCGCCCTCGCCCGGCGCCTCAGCCGGGACGTTCGCGGTGAGGTCCGGTTCGGGGCGGAGAGCCGGGCCCTGTACGCGACGGACGCCTCGAACTTCCGGCAGGTGCCGATCGGCGTGGTCGTTCCGCGCACGATCGAGGACGTGGTCGCGACGCACGCCGCGTGCCGCGACGTCGGCGCTCCCATCACCTGTCGCGGCGCCGGCACCAGCCTCTCCGGCGAGACCGTCAACGTGGCGGTGATCGTCGACTTCTCCAAGTACCTGCGCGCGATCCTCGAGATCGACCCCGAACGGCGGCTCGTGCGGGTCGAGCCCGGGGCGATCAACGAGGAGGTCAACCACGCGACCGGCCCGCACGGGCTCGTCTTCGGGCCCGACCCGTCGACCCACGCCTACTGCACGATCGGCGGCAACATCGGCAACAACTCGTGCGGCGTCCATTCCGTGCAGGCACAGCTCGAGGGAGACGGCGGGCGCACCTCCGACAACGTTCACGCGCTCGAGATCCTGACCTACGACGGCGCGCGGTTCGCCGTCGGCTGCGGGGAGGAGGACGAGCTCGACGCGATCGTCGCCGCGGGCGGGCGGCGCGGCGAGATCTACGCGCGGCTCCGCGACCTGCGCGACCGCTACGCCGACGAGATCCGCGACCGGTTCGTCGACATCCCCCGCCGGGTCTCGGGCTACAACCTCGACGAGCTCCTGCCGGAGAAGGGCTTCAACGTGGCCCGCGCACTCGCGGGCACCGAGGGGACGTGCGCGACGGTGCTCGAGGCGACGCTCGACCTCGTCCCGAATCCCCCCGAGCGCGTGCTGCTCGTGATCGCCTACGACGACATCTTCAGCGCGGGCGACCACTGCGCGGAGATCATGACGCACCGGCCGATCGGGCTCGAGGCGATCGACCACCGGCTGTTCCTCAACGAGCAGCAGCTCCACCTGCACACGCGGGAGCTCGGCCTCCTGCCCGAGGGAGGCGCCTGGCTGCTGGCCGAGTTCGGGGGCGAGACGCGGGCCGAGGCCGAAGCCACGGCGCGCGAGGTGTGCGCCGCCCTCGAGCACGACCCGATAAAGCCCGACGCGATGAAGGTGCTCGCCGAGCCCTCCGAGCAGCGGGCGGTGTGGGCCGTCCGGGAGGCGGGGCTCGGCGCGACGGCGTTCCCGCCGGACAGCTCCGGAGAGCACTGGCCCGGCTGGGAGGACTCGGCCGTGCCGCCCGAGCGCGTCGGCGACTACGCGCGCGACCTCCAGCGCCTCTACCGCGAGTACGGCTACGTGGGCGCCATGTACGGCCACTTCGGCCAGGGCTGCATCCACTCGCGCATCGACTTCGACCTCCGCACCGCGGCGGGCATCCAGCGTTACCGGTCGTTCCTCGAGGATGCCGCCGACCTCGTCGTCTCGTACGGCGGGTCGCTGTCCGGGGAGCACGGAGACGGGCAGCAGCGCGCCGAGCTCCTGCCGCGGATGTTCGGCGAGCGCCTCGTGGAGGCGTTCCGCGAGTTCAAGCGGATCTGGGATCCGGACTGGAAGATGAACCCCGGCAAGGTCGTCGACCCCTACCGGCTCGACGAGAACCTCAAGCTCGGGACGGACTACAACCCGCCGCGCACGGAGACCGCGTTCGCCTACCCGGACGACGACGGGGACTTCGCCCACGCCGCGCTCCGGTGCGTCGGCGTCGGCAAGTGTCGGACCCCGTCCGGCGCCGGCGTGATGTGCCCCAGCTACATCGTCACGCAGGAGGAGACGCACACGACGCGCGGGCGGGCCCGGCTCCTGTTCGAGATGCTCCAGGGGGAGGTGGTCGAGGACGGCTGGCGGAGCGAGGAGGTGTTCGAGGCGCTCGACCTCTGCCTCGCCTGCAAGGGCTGTACGAACGACTGCCCGGTGAACGTCGACATGCCGACGTACAAGGCCGAGTTCCTGCACCACCACTACCGGGGCAGGCTGAGACCCCGCCACGCGTACGCGTTCGGGTTGATCGACCGCGCCGCACGGCTCGGCTCGCTCGTCCCCGAGCTGACGAACCTCGCCACCGGCCTGCCTCCGTTCTCCCGGCTCGCGAAGCTCGCGGCGGGCATCGCGCCCGAGCGGGACATCCCCCGCTTCGCGCCGACCACGCTCCGGTCGTGGTACCGGCAGCGCGGTGGGCCTCACGTCGAGTCGGGCCGCCGCGTCATGCTCTGGGCGGATACCTTCACCAACCACTTCCACACGGACGTCGGGGTCGCCGCGATCGAGGCGCTCGAGGCGGCCGGGTACCGCGTCGAGCTCCCCGCCCGCAACCTGTGCTGCGGCCGGCCCCTCTACGACTACGGATTCCTCGACCGGGCCCGCACGTACCTCGAACGGGTCCTCGACGAGCTGCGACCCGAGATCCGCGCCGGCGTGCCGCTGGTCGGGATCGAGCCGAGCTGCCTCGCGACGTTCAAGGACGAGCTGCCGAAGCTCATGCCCCACGACGACGACGCCCGCAGGCTCGCGCAGCAGGCCAGGCACTTCGGCGAGTTCCTGGAGGGGGAGGGGGTCGAGCTGCCCCGTCTCGACCGGCCCGCGCTCGTGTGGGGCCACTGCCACCACAAGGCGACCGGCGGGATGGAGCCGGAGCACGCCGTCCTCCGCCGCATGGGGGTCGACGTGCGCCCGGTCGAGGGCGGCTGCTGCGGGCTCGCGGGCTCCTTCGGCTTCGAGGCCGGCCACTACGACATCTCCCTCGCGGCCGGCGAGCACGCGCTCCTGCCCGCCGTCCGCGACGCGCCGCGGGAGACCCTCGTCGTCGCGAACGGCTTCTCGTGCCGCACCCAGATCGAGCAGGCCGGCACCGGGCGGCGGGCGCTGCACCTCGCCGAGGTGATCGCGCTCGCGCGCGAGCGCGACCCGGGAGTCCGGCAGGCGACACCTGCGGAGGCCGGCTGGGGCGACCGCCGCCCACGCCCACCTGCGGCCCGTCGCGTGGGCCGGGTCGCCGCCGCCGCCGTGACGACGGGTCTCGCGGCGGCGGGCGCCGTGACCGCAATCCGCCGGGGCCGTGGACGTTTTCGGCCCACGTGACCGGGTAGGAACATCGTGATGCCGGAGCGGCGCGTGATCGTGGTGACCGGGGCGACCTCGGGCGTGGGACGGGCGACCGCCTGCGCCTTCGCGCACGAGGGAGCCGCGGTGGCGCTGCTGGCCCGGGGAGAGGATGGGCTCGACGCGGCTCGCAGGGACGTCGAGGCGGCAGGCGGCACCGCGCTCGCGCTCTCCGTCGACGTCGCCGACCACGAGCAGGTGGACGCGGCCGCGGAGCGCGTCGAGCAGGAGCTCGGGCCCATCGACGTGTGGGTCAACAACGCGATGACGACGGTGTTCGCCGAGTTCGCCGACATCGAGCCCGCCGAGTTCCGGCGGGCGACGGAGGTGACCTACCTCGGCAGCGTGTGGGGCGCCCACGCCGCCCTGCGCCGCATGCTGCCACGGGACCGCGGCACGATCGTGCAGGTCGGCTCGGCGCTCGCCTTCCGCGGAATCCCCCTCCAGACGCCGTACTGCGGCGCCAAGCATGCGCTCCAGGGCTTCGTCGAGGCGCTCCGCTGCGAGCTCCGCCACCGCCGCAGCAACGTGCGCGTCACGGCCGTGCACCTGCCGGGTCTGAACACGCCCCAGTTCGACCGGTGCCGGTCGAAGATGCCCCGCCACGCGCAGCCCGTCCCGCCCGTGTTCCAGCCCGAGCTCGCCGCGGACGCGATCGTCTGGGCGAGCCGCCACGACCGGCGCGCCGTCTACGTGGGGTCGTCGACCGTCGCGACGATCCTCGCGAACAGGCTCGCCCCGTCGCTCGTCGAGTGGTACCTCGCGAAGACGGGGTACGGCAGCCAGCAGACCGACGAGCGCGAGCCGGGCGAGCGGCCGGGCAACCTCTTCGAGCCGCTGCCCGGCGACCCCGGGATGCACGGCCCCTTCGACTCCGAGGCCCACGCGCACAGCGTGCAGCTGGCGGCGACGAAGCATCGGCTGGTGTCGGGCGCGCTCGGCGTCGGAGCGGGGCTGGCGGTCGGCGGGCTGATCGGCGCGCTCGAGCGACGAAACGGCAACGGGGGCGGCCGGCTCCGGCACCTCGCCGCCACCGTGGCGGGACGCGGATGAAGGCCAAGCTACTCGACGAAACGGGTTCGAAGACCTACGCGCTCGTCTTCGAGCTCGGGGACGAGGTGATGGAGGAGCTCCGGCGCTTCGCCGAGGAGCATCGGCTGGACGGCGCCCACTTCACGGCGATCGGCGCGTTCAGCGACGCGACGCTCGGCTACTTCGACTGGGAGCGCAAGGAGTACAGGGAGAACACTGTGCCCGAGCAGGTCGAGGTGCTCACGCTGGCCGGCGACGTCGCAGTGGACGACGGCAGGCCGGCGGTGCACGCGCACGTCGTGCTCGGGCGCTCCGACGGCGCGGCGGTCGGCGGGCACCTGCTCGCCGCGCACGTCCGGCCGACCCTCGAGCTGATCCTGACGGAGACCCCGGCGCACCTGAGGAAGCGGCACGACGCCGCGAGCGGCCTCGCGCTGATCGACCCGACCGCGTGACCCGCCCGCTCGCCGCCGTTTCCCTCCGAGGGCGCCGGGGTAGACCATTCCATGTGGCGACTCGCGAGGCCCGTCACCCGTCCATGTCCGACGCCCCTCCGCCGCTCAAGCGGGGCGTGGTGACCGCGCTCGTGCTCGGCGCGGTGCTCGCCCGTATCGCCGCCGTCTGGTCGTCACGTGACTAGCGTCGCGCCCGGCACCGGCTCGTTCACGGGTGCGGCCCGCGAGCTGGCGGAGCACACCCGTCGGATCGCCGGGCTCGAGCTCCAGCTCGCGCTGGCGGAGACGCGCACGAAGGCGCGGCGCCTTGCCTTTGCGGCCGCGGCGGGTGTGCTCGGTCTGGCGCTGCTCGGCGCCGGCGGCGCGTTCCTGCTGGCCGCCGTCGCCGCGGCGCTCGCGCTCGTGCTACCCACCTGGGCTGCGCTGCTGATCGTGGGCGGCGTGCTGGTTGCCGTTGCGGCTCTGCTCGTCGGCATCGCGGCGTCCGAGCTGTCGCGCTCGGCGACGCCGCTTCCCACGGCTGCGATCGAGGAGGCGCAGGACGTGCTCGGCGTCGTCACTGGCAATGGCAGCCGCTGAGACCGACGGCCGCATCGGGGAGCTCCGTCGGGAGCTCTCACGGGAGCGGGAGCGGCTCGCCGCCGCGGTCGGAGACCTCGAGCGCTCCGCGGCGCTCGGCTCGCGCCTCGGGGCGCATCGCCGGGCGATCATCGGCGGCGTCTTCGTGACGTCGTTCGTGCTCGCCGGCGGGCTCTCCGCGCTCGCCCGCGCGATGCTCCGCCGGGGCCGCCGCGAACGTGTGCTCCTCGCCGCCGGGAATCTCGCGCTCGTCCGCCGGACGCGCTGACGGGGGACGCCTACGACTGCTCCGCTCCCGGACGGGCGGCGCGCCGCCGGCCGTAGCGGGCGGAACGTGCGGCGACGCGCTCGCTCGAACCCTGCCCGAGCAGCTCCTGCCGCTGCTCGTCCTCGCGGAGGAGCGCGAGGAACGCCCAGACGAAGGCGACCATCATCACCACCGTCGCCTCGGCGAGCATGATCGCGCCGCCGAGCGCCTGGTCGGTGCGGGGCGAGATGCCCTCGAGCGGAGCGCCGGAGACGTACGTCTCGTAGAAGGCCCGGCCCGACCAGAGGAAGACGTTCGCCAGCACGAGCTGCGCGACCTGCGCCGCCCCGAGGTAACCGAGCTTCCAGCCGGCCGTGAACCACGCCGGCCCCGGCAGCGCCTCCAGCAGGGCGCCCCAGAGGACGACCCCCGCAACGAGGAAGCAGCCGTGCTCGAGCGCGTGTACGGCGTCGTGGTGCAGGGCCGCCTCGTAGGGGCCGGGAAGGTGCCAGGCGTACAGGTTCCCGCACCAGAGCGAGAGGGCGACCGCGGGGTGGAGCAGCGCCCGCAGGCGAATGCTTCCGCGGACCGCCAGCAGAGGCCGGAGCACGGGTCGGGTGACACCGAGCACGAGGCAGACGGCCGCGACGTCGCCGATCGCCAGGTGCTGGGCCATGTGGGCCGAGAACAGCCGCTGCTCGCCGAGCGTGTCGAGCGGCGAGCAGAGCGCCGCGACCAGCACGCCGAGCCCGGCGCCGAAGGCAACGACGCGGGCGGGGTGGGTGCGCCGGCCCCGGCGCGCGAGCGTCCTCACGCGGAGCCAGTAGGCGACCGCGACGACGAGGAGCGCGGCGAGCTGGAGGGGATCGAACGACCATGCGCCGGCGGCGTCGGCGAGCGGCGGGAGGCTCACGCCGCCCCCTCGAGCAGGACGAGGCCGATCTCGCCTCTGCCGCGACGTGCGCCGGACCGGGCGGGTCTGCGCTGCTGCACGGCTCCGTCCTTCCCGGCCGCCGACGGGCGGAAACGCGCGGCGTTTCGACGCCGCGGCGACCGGGTAGAGGCGTCAGGTGGACGTGTTGCCCGGGCCGTGTGGAGCGAACGCCCCGGGGGCGCGCGGCCGGCGGCGTGGGTCGACGACGGGATAGCGGTCTGGCCAGCGGCGACCAACGGTGCCGGGTGCGGAGCTCGACGGTCACGGGCGGCAGGCGGCCGCGGGGCGCAGGCGTCGTCGCGGGGCTCGTCGTCGTCGCCGTCCTCGCGTCGACGGGCTGCGGGGGCGACCAGTCGGCGCTCGACCCGGCGAGCGGCCCCGCGCGGACGATCGCCGGCCTCTGGTGGTGGATGCTCGGGGGCGCGCTGGTGGTCTTCGCGGGCGCAGTCGGGCTGCTCGTGCTCGCGTGGCGGGGGCGCCGGGCCGACGGCTTCCCGCTCTTCGGTCGGAACGAGAAGCTCGCCACGTCGCTCGTGGTCGCCTTCGGGGTCGCGATCCCGCTGATCACGCTCACGGTGCTCTTTACAGCGTCCAACGTCGTGCTGATCTCGAAGACGGACGCACCCGACCCGAGCTCGACGGCGATGACGATCGAGGTCGTGGGCCACCAGTGGTTCTGGGAGGTCCGCTACCCGGGCACGCCTGCCGTCACCGCGAACGAGCTCCACATCCCGGTCGGCACGCGGGTCGAGCTCGAGCTCCGCACCGCCGACGTGATCCACAGCTTCTGGGTGCCTCGCCTGAACCGGAAGGCGGACCTGATCCCGGGCCGGACGAATCGGATCTTGCTCGACGCCGACCGGCCCGGCGTCTACCGCGGCCAGTGCGCCGAGTTCTGCGGGCTGCAGCACGCGCACATGGGCTTCTACGTCTTCGCCGACAGCCCGGCGCGGTTCCGCGCCTGGCTGGCTGCCCAGTCCAGGCCGCGCTCCACGCCCGCGACCCCGGCGGGACGCCGCGGGGAGCAGGTCTTCCTCGCGCAGGCCTGCGCGAGCTGCCACACGATCCGCGGCACCTCGGCGAGCGGGACGGTGGGGCCCGACCTCACCCACGTCGCGTCGCGGACGACCCTCGGCGCCCTGACGGTGCCGAACAACCCTGGTCAGCTCGCGGCCTGGGTTGCCGACCCCCAGCACGCGAAGCCGGGCAACCTCATGCCCGTCGTCCCGCTGCAGGGTGCGCAGCTCGCCGATCTCGTCGCGTACCTCGAGGGCCTCGACTAGCCGTGGCTGTCGACGTCCTCTCACCGGACGCGCGCCGGAGCGTCGACCGTCTCGAGCGGGTGTGGCGGGAGCCGAGCGGGCTGGTCGGCTGGCTGACGACGACCGACCACAAGCGGATCGGGATCCTCTACTTCTTCACGTCGCTCGCCTTCCTCGGGGCGGGAGGCGTCGAGGCGCTGCTCATCAGGACCCAGCTGATCGGGCCGGATCAGGACGTGGTCTCCCCGGAGACGTTCTCGCAGCTGATGACCATGCACGGGGTGACGATGATCTTCCTCTTCGTCATCCCGATGTCGATCGGCGCGTTCGGGAACTACCTCCTCCCACTGATGATCGGGGCGCGGGACATGGCCTTCCCGCGCCTGAACGCGGTCTCGTACTGGATCTACCTCGCGGCCGGGCTCTTCCTCTACACCGGGCTGTTCACCGGCAACGGGCCCGACGCCGGCTGGTTCGACTACGTCCCGCTCGCGTCCCGTGAGTTCAGTCCCGGCCCGAACATCGACTTCTACGCGCTCGGGCTCGTGTTCGCGAGCGTGGCCACGACCGCCTCCGCGGTCAACGTGATCGTGACGATCCTCAGGCTGCGGGCGCCGGGCATGGCGATCAACCGCATGCCCCTGTTCTGCTACGCGATGCTCGCGGCGAACGGCGCGCTCGTCTTCGCGCTGCCGCCGCTCTCGGCGGGGCTCCTCCTGCTCGAGCTCGACCGGCTGCTCGGGATGCGCTTCTTCGACGTCGCGGCCGGGGGTGACACGCTCCTCTGGCAGCACCTGTTCTGGATCTTCGGGCATCCCGAGGTCTACATCATCGTGCTCCCCGCGTTCGGGATCGCGACGTCGATCATCCCGACCTTCGCGCGCCGGCGGATGGTCGCCTTCCCGCTCGTCGCGCTGTCGGAGCTGCTCGTGGCGTTCATCGGCTTCGGCGTGTGGGCGCACCACATGTTCGCCGTCGGCCTGCCGACCGTGAACGCCGTCTACTACGCGGCGGCCAGCCTCGTGATCGTGATCCCGAGCGCGGTGCAGCTGTTCGCCTGGCTCACGACGCTCGTGACCGGCACGCCGCGATTCGCCACGCCGCTCCTCTGGATCGTCGGCTTCATCGTGTTCTTCATCGTCGGCGGGCTCTCCGGGATCATGTTCGCCGCGATCCCGTTCGACCAGCAGGCGACGGATACGTACTTCGTCGTCGCCCACTTCCACTTCGTGATCTTCGGGGCGGCGGTGTTCCCGCTCTTCGGCGGGATGTACTACTGGTTCCCGAAGGTCACGGGGCGCATGTACCACGAGGGCGTCGGGAAGGCGAGCTTCTGGCTCACGTTCGCCGGGACCGCGGTCACGTTCTTCCCGATGCACGTCGTCGGCCTGCTCGGGATGCCGCGACGCAACTACACGTACCCCTCCGGGCTGGGCTGGGGCCCCTACAACCTGATCGAGTCCCTGGGCTCGTACCTCCTCGCAGCCGGGCTCCTGCTCGTGATGGCCAACCTCGCGGTGAGCCGCTTCCGCGGCGCGCCGGCCGGCAACGACCCGTGGGGCGGGGACACGCTCGAGTGGGTGACGACCTCACCGCCCCCCGCGTACAACTTCGCGGTCACGCCGACCGTGTCGAGTGCGTACGCCGCCTGGGACACGGAGGACCGCGAGCGCGACGCGCGACGCCTGCAGCGAGGCGAGCGGACGCTCGACGGGAGTCACGAGACGCAGGCGACGTCGGTGCTCGACGGCGATCCGGAGGAGATCCTGCACATGCCCGCCGGGTCCTGGCTGCCCATCCTCGTCGCGGTCGTGCTGGCGGCGGTGTTCGCGATGCTGCTCACCCAGCACTTCGTCGTCGCGGGTGTCTTCGCACTTGGTGTCGCCGCCGTCGTGGCCGTCTGGCACCTCGAGGAGCCGGAGGATCCCGAGCCGGCCTTCGTCCTCGGGGAGAGGGGGAAGCGGTGAGCGGGCTGCCGGCGGCCGAGCGGGCGGGCATTCGCCGGGGCGCGAACCGGGCCCTGCGCGAGCCGTGGTCGAACGGGATGTGGGGGATGGCGCTCTTCCTCGCCTCGGAGGCGGCGCTGTTCGGCGTGCTGATCGCGAGCTACTTCTACCTGCGCTTCGATGCCGAGCGATGGCCACCGGCGGGCGTCGCCGAGCCCCGTGTCCTCGTGCCGCTGCTCCTCCTGGCTCTCCTTCTCGCAACGGGAGTCCCGATGGTGCTCGCGGCGGCGAGCGCGCGGAGCGGCCTGCGCGGGGCGACCGTCCGCTGGCTCGCGGTCGCGCTCGTGCTCCAGGCGGCGTACCTCGTGCTCGCCCTCCTCCTCTTCCGAGATGACCTGCAGGACCTGTCCCCGCGGGACAGCGCCTACGCGTCCGCGTACTTCACGCTGCTCGGCCTCCACCACGCGCACGTCGCGCTCGGGCTGCTGCTCGTCGCCTTCGTGCTCGCGCGGACGTCGAGGGGCCTCACCGCGTACCGGGTGCGCGGGGTGCAGGCGGTCGCCCTCTACTGGCTCATGGTCGCCGCGCTCGGCGTCGCAGTGACGATCACCGTCGTCTCCCCGTCGCTGTGACCGGTCGCGCACCCATGACGGGCCTCGTCGCCTGGTACGGCGTCCTCGGCGCCCCGGCCGCCTGGGCGCTCTCGCTCCTCGTCGGCGTCGAGGTCACCGACGCCGCGTGCAGTCGCGTGGGCGCGCCGGGCTCGCTCGACGCCTGGGCGCTCGGGATCACCGTCGTCGCGGGGCTCGCCGCGGTCGGAGCAGAGGCCGCGGCGATCGTCACGTATCGGGCGACGCGCGACTCCGGGAAGGAGCTTCCGGCCGCGCGGATCCACTTCCTCTCGGTGATCGGGATCGCGGTCGGCGTGCTGTTCCTCGTCCTCATCCTGATGAGCGGGCTCGGCGCGCTCGCGCTGCCGGAGTGCGTCCAGTCATGAGGGTCCGGCTGCGGAACGCGGTCGTCGGCGCGGCGCTCGTCGCCGTCGCGGCGACCGCCGGCCCCCGCGAGGCGGGAGCGGGCGCCCGACCCGACGGAGAGCAGCTGTACGGCCGCTACTGCGTCTCGTGCCACGGCGCGGCGGGAGAGGGCGTGCCGGCGGGCACCAGTGCGACCGGCAACCCGGGCAAGGCAGGAAACCCGGGCGAGGTCGCCGGCCCTTCGCTCCGCGGCGTCGGCGCCCGCGCCGCGGACCTCTACCTCCGCACGGGGTACATGCCGCTGCTCCACGTCGGCGACCAGCCCCGGCGCCGGAGCGCCGGCGAGCGTCTGCTCGACGACGCCGAGATCGCCGCGCTCGTCCGGTACGTCGCCTCCCTCGCCCCCGGTCCGCCGGTGCCGGCCCCGAGACCCGAACGCGGCGACGTCGCCGCGGGCATGCGCCTGTTCACGCAGCACTGCGCCGGCTGCCACCAGGTCGTGGCGGAGGGCGGGTACGTCTCCGGCGCCCTCGCGCCGCCGCTCGCCGGCGTCGGCGCCGTGCAGATCGCCGAGGCGGTGCGGGTCGGGCCGTACGTGATGCCGAGCTTCTCGGAGCGCGTGCTCCCGGACTCCGACCTCGACTCGATCATCGCGTACGTCCAGGCGGCGCAGAGTCCGGACGACGCGGGCGGCTGGGGCATCGGCCATCTCGGGCCCGTGCCGGAGGGGATGGTCACCTGGCTGCTCGCGGCGGCGGCGCTCGTCGCCATCTGCGTGGTCGTGGCGGGCAAGCGGAGCCGCTCGTGAGGAAGCTGCTCGCCTGGCTCCTCGCGGGGGTGGTCCTGCTGTTCCGGCGGCGGCGACGCGACGCGCCTCGGCCGCTTGACGCCTCGAGCGCGGAGGAGGCCGCCCCGAGGCGCATCGTGGCGCCGGGCGAGCCGGTGCCGGCCGCGGAGCTCGCGGTCGCCGCCCTGTTCGTCGCGACCGCGCTGTGCGCCGTCGGATTCGTCGTCGTCTACGCCGTGGACGGCATCGGCCACCGAACGCAGCTCCTCGGGCTCACGCTCGGGGTCGCCTTCCTCCTGCTCGCCGCGGCCTTCGTCGTCGCCGGTCGCTACCTCGTCGCCGACGAGGACGCGTTCGAGCCCTACCCGGAGCCCACTCCGGCCGCCCAGGAGGAGCTTTCGCGGATCGTGGAGGAGAGCGGCGACCGCATCACCCGGCGGCGGCTGCTCGTCCTCACGGGCGCGGGGGCCGGCGGGGCCCTCGGGCTCGCGCTGCTGGCCCCGGCCGCCTCGCTCGGGCCGCTGCTCGAGTGGCACGAGCTGTCGGCGACCCCGTGGCGCGCGGGCCGGAGGCTGGTGGACGAGCAGGGGCGCCCGCTGCTCGCACGCCTGATCGAGGAATCCGTCTTCTACACGGCGTACCCCGAAGGTGCGCCGCGGGAGGACATCGGCGCACCCGTCGTGGTCGTGCGGCTCCCGTCGGCGCAGCTCCAGCTGCCGCCGGAGCGCCGCGGCTGGGCCCCGGGGGGCGTCCTCGCCTACTCGAAGATCTGCACGCACGCCGGCTGCGCGATCTCCCTCTACCGTGCGCCGCTCTACGCGCCCACCAGCCCGCGGCCGGCGCTCGTCTGCCCGTGTCACTACTCGACGTTCGATCCCGCCGCGGCGGGGGCGGTGCTGTTCGGGCCGGCCGGACGTCCCCTGCCGCAGCTTCCGCTGCACGTCGGGCGCCAGGGCGAGCTGCGGGCCGCCGGGCCGCTCTCGGCGGCCCCCGGCCCGTCGTGGTGGGGCGCGCGGGGCGAGGCGGGCACGCGCTGATGCGCCGCCTCGTCCGCGTGCTCGACGAGCGAACCGGGGCGGCGCCGATCGCGCGCAAGGCCCTTCGTTACGTCTTTCCGGACCACTGGTCGTTCCTGCTCGGCGAGGTCGCGCTCTACTCGTTCGTCGTGCTCGTCCTCACGGGCGTGTACCTCACGTTCTTCTTCGAGCCGAGCACGCAGCGGGTCGTCTACGAGGGGTCGGTGGAGACCCTGCGTGGCACCGAGATGAGCCAGGCGTACCGCTCGGTGGTCGACATCTCGTTCGACGTCAAGGCGGGGCTGCTGATCCGGCAGACCCACCACTGGGCGGCCGACGTCTTCGTTGCCTCGATCGTCCTCCACCTCATGCGGGTCTTCTTCACCGGGGCGTTCCGCAAGCCGCGCGAGCTCACCTACCTGATCGGGCTCGGGATGCTCTCGCTCGTCCTGCTCGAGGGGTACCTCGGCTACTCGATGGTCGACGACCTGCTCTCGGGCATGGGTCTGGCGATCGGGTACGGCGTCGTGCTCTCGGTTCCGCTGATCGGCCCGGCGCTCGCGCTCGCGCTCTGGGGAGGGCCGTTTCCGGGCGATCCCACGTTCATGTCGAGGATGTACGTCACCCACGTCCTCCTCCTACCGGTGGCGATCGGCGGTCTGCTCGCCCTCCACCTCCTGCTCGTCACCTCGCGCCACCACACGCAGTTCCGTCGGCCCGGAGCCGGCGAGCGGCGCGTCGTCGGCCTACCCGCCGTGCCCTCGCAGGCGCCGCGCTCGCTCGGGCTCATGTTCGCCGTCGCCGGGGTGCTGCTGCTGCTCGGCGGGCTCGTGCAGATCAACCCGATCTGGCTGTGGGGGCCGTACGACGTCGCGAGCTCGACCAACGGCGCCCAGCCGGACTGGTACCTCGGCTGGTTGATCGGGGCGCTGCGTCTCGTGCCCGGCTTCGACGTGACGATCGGCGGAGCGACGATCGTGCCCAACCCGTTCTGGGGCGGAGTCGCCTTCCCCGCGCTCGTGTTCGGCGTCCTCGCAGTCTGGCCGTGGCTCGAGCGGTGGGCCACCGGCGACCGGAGCGCCCACAACGTCCTCGACCGACCGCGCGACGCCCCGGTGCGCACCGCGTTCGGCTGCGGCCTCCTCACGTTCGTGCTCGTGCCGTTCCTCGCCGGCTCGGCCGACCGGGTCGACGTGTTCCTGGGACTGGACTACCGCTGGCAGCTCGGCGTCTACCGCGTCGCGGTGGTCGTCGCGCCCGTGCTGGTCGCCCTCGTGGCGCACAGGCTCCTCGTGGGGCTGCAGCGCGCCGAGGCGATCGAGGCGGCCAGGCGCAGGGCGCTCGCCGAGGGCAGAGCGTCGCGCTCCGGCGTCGACCCGCGAGCGGGGACGGGCTAGAGAGCCCCCTCCGCCTGGGCGAGCGCACACTCGAGCAGCTCGGCGTGGACGAACGCCTGGGGCAGGTTCCCCCGTAGCTGCCGCTGGCGGACGTCGAACTCCTCGGACAGGAGGCCGGGGGGACCGCAGGCGGCGCGGGTGCGCTCGAACCACCGCGCCGACGCGACGGTGTCGCCGCGCTGCAGGAGCGCGAGCGAGACGAGGAAGCCGCACAGGAGGAAGGCTCCCTCCGCCTCGCCGAGGGGTCGCGAGTCGGGCCTGAAGCGGTACACGTAGCCGTCGTCGGAGAGCTCCTCGAGCACGGCCTCGAGCGTGGCGACGGAGCGGGGATCGTCGGCCGGGACCGCGCCGCGGAGGGCGGGCAGGAGCAGCGCGGCGTCGATCCGCCTGTCGCGCGGCGAGCGCTGCCAGCGGCCGGAGCGGTAGACCGCGTGGGAGGCCGTGTCGGCCACGATCGTGTCCGCGAGGGCGAGCCAGCGGGCGGACTGCTCGCCCGCCGGCCCTGCTGCGGCGATCGCGCGCAGCCCCGCCGCGCAGAGCAGCCTGCTCACCGTCCAGCGGTCGGGGCCGAGCTCCCAGATGCCGGCGTCCGGCTCCTGCCAGCGACTCTCGATCGCGTGCGCCGCGATCTCGGCCGCATGCCATGTCTCGGCGTCCAGCCGGTCGCGCCGGGCGGCCTCGGCGAGCAGCAGTAGGGCCTCCCCGAAGACGTCCAGCTGGAACTGGTCCCGGACGTGGTTGCCGACGACGTTGACGCCCCCGGGGTACCCGGGAAGCTCGAGCGGGCGCTCCGCGGGGATGCGGTCACCCGAGGACGTGTACGCGGGCGTCAGATGCTCGCCGTCGTCGAGCAGGCGGTCGCGCGTGAAGCGCACCGCGGCGTCGAGCAGCGCCAGCCCGCCGCCGCGCACCGCAGCCCTGGCCGCGTAGGCCTGATCGCGGATCCACACGTAGCGGTAGTCGTAGCTCCGGCCCTCGTTGGCGCGCTCGGGGAGCCCCATGGTCGCCGCCGCCACCATCCCGCCCCCGGAGGAGGTGAGCCCGGAGAGCACGGCCCACGCGTGGCGCGAGTCGCGCTCGGCCAGCGCGAGCCCGAGGGTGGGAACCCGCTCCTGCCACCCGTTCTCGGTGCTCGCCCAGCAGAGGTCGGGGTCGGGCGGCCCCTCGTCGTCGTCGCACGAGAGCAGGAGCACCAGGTCGTGCGTCTCCCCCTCCGCGAGCTCGAGCACGTGCCGCAGCGTCGTGCGCCCGGCGTCCTCGTCGACGCCGGCGTCGTCCGCGCCCCACCACCCCACCCGGACGGCCCCGGTCCATGCGCGCCACCCGCCCGCCGGAGCGCGGGCGAGCTCGCGCAGCGGCTCGGTACCGAAGCCCGAGCTCGCCTCGAGCGTCACGTCGATCGTCATCCGCCCGCTGAGGCCGATCAGACGGCGCAGGACGATCGCGCGCCGCCCGGTGGCGGGCAGCGCGAGCGCGTCACGGCACTCGACGATGGCGTTCGCCTCGTCGACGAACCGGCCGCGCCAGACGAGCGTGCCCGGCTCGTACCAGCCGCCCCAGACGAACGGGCCGGACGGCCGCACGGCGTACGTCCCGGCTCCCCCGAGCAGCGACGCGAAGACGGCATCGTCGGCCCAGCCGGGAAAGCACATCCAGGCGATGTCGCCCGACGGGCCGACGAGGCAGCCGCGCTCGCCGTCGGCGAGCAGCGCGTACTCGCGCAGGACGTGCAGGCTCGGGCGATCCGTGTCGTGCGACGGCGACGGCCGGGTGGCCGCGTCGGCCGGTCTGGTCGAGGCTGGTCGTTCGGTCATGGGATCGTGGCAGCACGGGCCGACCGTGGCGGCCCGCTACCCCGGGTCTCTCCGCCAACGCGTCGCGACAAACCACCGTCTCGTTCTCGCAGCGGTGCCACGCCGGCGTCCGGCTCCGGCCCGACGCGGGCCCAGGCCGATGGGGTCGAAAGAGAGTGGTGCTGGCTTGGGTCGCTGGCGGAGGCGCAGGACGAGCAGGGCCGCTGGTGGGTCGTTGGTTTCTTCGAGTCGGGCACCGGCCGAGCGGGGCGTGAGGAAGGTCGTGCGTGAGAACCGTGCTGCTCAATCACGGGTAAAGGGCTGACGCAAGAAGCTCGCCCGCCGGAAGCGACATGATGCGGGCCACCATGTGGTCCTGGGGGAGGCAGATCGGACGAAAACCGGCGACAAGCGTCGGTGTGGCCGAGCGCACTCAGGCAGAGCGGCAGGTCCGGCTGTTCCTCCGCCGGCTCGCGAAGCTCGGAGCCGTTATCTGCCTGCTGCTCGTTGCCGGGACGTTGGGGTTCGCGGTCGCCGAGGACACCTCGCTTTGGGCTGCTTTCGTCTGGGCGCTTGACACGATCGCGACCGTCGGCGCGATCCCCTCTCCCGAGACGACGGGCGGGCAGGTTCTCAAGGTCCTGCTCATCGTGCTCGGCGTCGGTACGCTCTTCTACGCGCTCGTCGCGGTGACAGAGTTCTTCGTTGCCGGGCACGTCACCGGGCTTCTCGACGAGCGTAGGAGGCAGCGGATGGTGGACTCCCTCTCGGACCACTACCTCGTCTGTGGCTTCGGTCGCGTGGGGCGCCAGGTCGTGCGAGACCTGCGTGCGGCGGATGCGACGTACGTGGTGATCGACCGCAACCCCGAGAGCCTCGAGGCAGCCTCAGCGTCAGGCACCCCTTACATGGAAGGCGAGGCCGCGGACGAGCAGCTTCTCCGCCAGGCCGGGATCGAACGCGCCCGAGCGCTGATCGCCTGCGTGGACTCAGATGCCGAGAACGTCTTCATCACGCTCACCGCCCGTGAACTCCGGCCCGATCTGACGATCATCGCGCGTGCGAGCGGGGAGGAGTCGGAGCAGAAGCTCAAGCGCGCGGGTGCGCAGCGCGTCGTCTCGCCCTACAGGTCGAGCGGTTCGGAGATGGCCCGGCTAGCGCTGCACCCGCAGGTCGCGGGCGTGGTCGACGTTGCACCGGAGTACCGGATGGAGGAAATCGAAGTGACACCAGGCTGCCCTGGTGCGGGCCGACCTCTGGCCGATGTCGCCGGCTCCGCCATCATCGCCGCGCTGCGCAGGCCCGACGGTGCGCTTGTACCACAACCCTCGGGAGACTTTGTTCTGCAGCCAGGGGACGTACTCATAGCAATGGGCACCGCGGGCACGATGGATCGACTAGAGGCCCTCTTCGCGCCGTAAGACGCGCAAGCCGGCTTCTGCTCGGGATGAGTCGGGGGCGACCAATTGGGTGCATTGACGTCTTTGCAAGCGGCCGGGGAAGGCACAGTCTTCTTTGGCGTCGGAATGAGCCTCGGCGCGAGCTCGAAGCCTGGCGGCGCGAGTTCATTGGTTGTACAAGCACGCCACGAAGGCTGCGTGCTGCGGCGAAACCGACCGCGTTGATCCGTGCATGCCCCGATGGCACGCGCCCGCCCGCCCGCGAAGATCGAAATGGCCTTCCGATAGGAAGCTCGAATGGTGTTCGGAGAGGAGAGGACGTCAATGGAACAGTCGACTGTCAATATCCACTCGGGCCGCACCGGCGACCTGATCGTCGTATCAGGTCATCGCGTCGGCGACCGCGAGCGTCTCGGCGAGATCCTCGAAACTCTGGGAGAGGCCGATCACGTTCACTATCGCGTTCGCTGGGATGACGGCAATGAGAGCATCTTCTACCCCGGTAACGACGCGACGATCCGTCGCGCGCATGCGAAGCAAGCTCGGAAGACAGTCTGATCAACCCGTGTGCGGTTCTCGGCGCCGTTAGTGGCGACTGATGGGAGATCGGCTCGCCCACAGCCCAATGGTCACGCGATGCCAGGAGCGATCGCCTGCTGTAGAGCGATCGGCGCACACTCGGACGGGTAGAAAGAGGCCGGCCGGTCGCCTGAGATCGGGCCTGGTGCGGTTTCCTGGAAGCTGGGAAACGTTGGGAAGCGATTGGCGCGCCGGGACCTACACACCCGCGCCAATGGAAACGGGTGTGTTCGGGGCAACTCGCCGAGCGGCAATCCGCCCCAGGGTGGTGGATGCGCAACCCACCCAGCCTGAGTCAAGAAAGCGGCTCCACCAACCCGGGTAGTGCGAGGCGTCAACCGAAGCGGGGCAACGCCAAGGTCGTCGTCCGCGGGCGGCGGGTTCGGCTTGGCCAAGTAGCGCAGTGGCCGTTGGTCGCGCGCAGGAGCGGATCGAGCTTGCATCTGCCCTCGGAGAGGAGTAAAGAGCGCTGGATACATCCTCAGTCGGCAAGGGGAGGGCGTATGAGGAAGCATCTTTGGCTGCTCGGCGCGGTGGGGCTTGCGTTTTCGCTGGCCGTGCCTGGCGCCGTGGCGGCCCTGGGGGACCGTGAGGTCTCGGTCGGGAGCCCGTCGAGTCCGTTCTCGCAAAACAAGCAGAACGAGCCCGCGCTGGCGATGGACGCAAACGACGAGCTCGTGCTCGCCGCGGGCTCGAACGACAACATCGACATGGAAGCCTGCAATGCTGGCGATCCGACCACCTGCCCGTTCACGCCGGGCATCGGTGGATCGGGGATCTACTTCTCGTTCGACGGCGGTATCACGTGGACGCAGCCGACGTACACCGGGCTGACGGCTCGCGACTGCCTCGGGCCTGCGGCCTGCGTGCCCCAGGTGGGGCCGATCGGCACGCTGCCGTGGTACTTCGAGAACGGCCTCGTCTCCGACGGCGACCCGGCGCTCGCGTTCGGGCCGCGACCGGGACCGGACGGGTTCTCGTGGGAGAACGGCTCGCGGCTGTACTACGCCAACCTCGCCTCCAACCTGGGCGCGAAGAAGGACGAGACCTTCAAGGGCTTCGAGGCCATCTACGTGTCACGGACCGACGACCCGCAGGTCGCGGCAGAGGGCGGCGCGACAGGCAAGGCGGCCTGGATGCAACCGGTTCGGGTCAGCCAGCAGAGCTCGGCGACGTTTGCGGACAAGGAGCAGATCTGGGCGGATAATGCGGCCTCGAGCTCCTTCTTCGGCAACGTCTACGTCTGCTGGGAGAACTTCGTCGGCGGCGGCGCGGGCCCGCTCGTCGTCGCGCGCTCGAGCGACGGCGGCACCACCTGGGATCAGGAGAAGGTGACCGCCGCGCACGCAGCGGCGGCCAAGCACTGGGGCCAGTCGGGATGCACCGTTCGCACCGATTCGAGCGGTGTTGTCTACGTTTTCTACGAGGAGTTCCAGAATCCGGAGAAGGTCGGGCTGCCTCCGACCGGGACGCACGTCCTCGTCAAGTCGTTCGACGGCGGCGCGACCTGGACGAAGCCGATGGCGCTCTACCCGGTCGTCGACCCGTGCTTCGTGCTCAACTTCGACGGTACCTCGAACCGGTGCGTCGAGGACGGGCTGGCGGGCGCTCGCAACGACCTCTCGGCGTCGCCGAGCGTGTCGATCGCGAACGGCGCGCCCACCGGCGCGGGAGCGACGAACGAGATCGTCACCGCGTGGGCCGACGGCCGCGACGGCCTCAGCGACGAGCACGTGCTGTTCGCGTACTCGAACGGAGGCGGGAACCCCGGCAGCTGGTCGGCACCAACCGCGATCGAGGCCCAGCCGAGTGACCGCGGGTACTACGCGGCGCCCGCGATCTCGCCCACCGGCGGCGACGTCTGGGTCGTCTACAACGCGTTCACGACGCCCTTCCGGACCGACACAACGACACCGCGCGGCCTCGTCGGCGTCGTGACGCACGCGTCGATCTCGGGCGGGACCGTCGGCGCGTTCAGCCAGGTCCACCGCGGCGCGCCCGGTGACCCGCGCGCATCGAGCCAGAACAACCTCGTGATCGAGTTCCTCGGCGACTATGTCTACGCGGTCGCGGGCAACTCGTACGCAGCGGCCGTCTGGAACGACGTCCGCGAGGGAGCGGACTGCCCGGCGATCGACACGTGGCGTGCAGGCGTCCAGACCGCCACGACCGTGGACGACGTGCCGAGGCCGGCGCCGCAAACCGCCTGCCCGGAGACGTTCGGCAACACCGACATCTACGGCTGGACGTCGGCGCCATAGCCGAAAGCCGTGGGGAGGGCGGCACGGCCGCCCTCCCCAAAGGCTGAGCTCGGACGGTGCCTCCTCGGCACCGCGCGGTGCTCCGGAACGATGTTCCGTTCGCGCGGGCGGTGGCCGCGATCCCTGGGCTAAAGCCGTTTCCGGGCTAGGTCGCCGATCACTTCTTGGGTCGAAAGAGCGTGATGCCGGCTCGGACCCTAACGATCGCGGTGGGGACTGGCCTCGGGCCCTACGCTGCGAAGAGCGGCTCGGGCAGACCGCTCGGGCCGGGGCGCAGCGCGAACACGCTGCCAGACAACGGGTAGCGCTCGAGCTGCGCCGGGGTCATGTTCTGCCGCGAGGTGGTGACGTAGAGAACGTCGAGCTCCGGCCCGCCGAAGATGCAGCTCGTCGGCTGTGGTACGGGCATCTCGATCTCGTGCGTGACCTCGCCGTCGGGGGCGTAGCGCACTACTCGACCGACGCCGTGCTGCACGCTCCAGACGCCGCCCTCGGCGTCGACCGTCAGGCCGTCCGGGAACCCCCCGCTGCTCTGGTCGACGGTCGCAAACACGCGCCGCGCGGTGAGGACGCCTGCGTCGGGGTCGAAGTCATGGGCGAAGATCGCGTAACGGAAGCTCTCGCAGAAGTAAAACGTGCGGTTGTCGGGGCTCCACCCGAGCCCGTTGGCGCAGACCACCGCACCCTGAACTCGGCTCAGCTCGAGGCCCGGGTCGAGGCGGTACAGCGAGCCGGAGGGCTCGTCCCACGCGACGTCGTTCATCGTGCCGGCCCAGAAGCGGCCTCGGCGGTCGACCTTGGCGTCGTTGAAGCGGTTGCGCGGCTGATCCTGCTCGACGTCCATGATCGGCTCGAGCTCGCCTCCGGGCTCGTAGAAGGCGAGCTGCTTGGCGAGCGCGAGTACCAGTCCAGCGCCTTTCCGCAGGCCGATGGCCATCACGTTCTGGTCGAGCACGATGCTCTCTTCTCTCCCGCTCTCCGGTTCCAGCCGGTGGATGCGCCCGCCGAGGTTGTCGGTCCAGTAGAGCGCCTGCTCGCGCACCGACCACAGCGGCGACTCGCCGCAGGTCGCCGCGACCCGCTGGACGCAATCGCCGTCACGCGCAGCGATCCGGATGCGGCTCACGTCGCCACGCAGGCCCCGTGCCCGCCGCTGAGCTTGGTCCGGGCGTCCAGGGCAGGGGCGACGGACTCCGAGTGACGCACGAGGGTCTCGGGGGTCGCCTGCATCACCGATCGTGGCGTCGACGGCATTGTCCGGAAGTCGCGAGCGCTCCGGTGCCTATTCGCTGTCCGAGTGGGTCACGCGCAACTCCGACTGAGGGTAGGGCCCCGTGCAAAACAGCGTCACCGCAGCTCCCCGACCGTGGATCGCCAGTTGCCCGATCGAGTTCTCGAAGGTTCGCGGCGTGGAGAGCTCCCAGGAGACCTCCGCCGGCTCGACCCCGGCGAGACGAGCCAACCAGGCGAAGAGCTTCGCCGCCCCTCTCGACCCGGTGGTCTTGACGACGCGTCGCTCGCGCGGTGGCAGTGGATTGCGGAATGGAGAGCACACGACCTGGCGCACGCGGCTCGGGCCGCATCTGCCTCCCAGGTCGACGTCGGCGATGTAGGTCGTATGGATATCACCGCTGAGAATCGTGATCGAGGCGGGCGGGTTGCCGGCGCGGCTGACGGAGCAGAGGAGGTCGACGAGCCGGCGAAACGAGAGCTGGTACGCCGCCCAGTGCTCGAGGTCAACGGCCCGGCGCAGCCGCTCACCGAGTCGACCCACGAGCGAACCCCAGGCACCGTCGCAGATCGCCTCGTTCCATGCCTCCAGATGGTGGATCCCGGAGGGAAGGAAGACGGGGAGGCTCGTCGCGACGATGAGGTGATCGAAGGAGCCGTGCGTGTGCTCGACGATCCAGTCCCACTCGTCCTGCGCCATCATCTGCCGTCGGCCCTCCACCACGATCCGCGCAGCGCGCGAGTCGAGGACGAGCAGCCGTGAACGACCGAAGTCGCGGTAGTAGGACCAGCGGCTCGACGCACGATCCTCGTCCCAGTGTCGAGCGCGCTCTCGCAGGCGAGGGCCTCCGTCGTCCTCACGCTGGAGGTCGTGGAAGAGCGACTCCTCGGCCAGCTCGGGAGGCGAGAGGTTCCCGAGCTGCTGGTACAGGTAGTACGCCATGAACGCACCCGTCACGCGCTCGCGCCACCACGGCTCCGTTCGCATCTCCTCGATCCAGGAATCGGAGATGTTCCAGTCGTCGTGGACCTCGTGGTCGTCGAAGATCATCGTCGAGGGCACCGTCGAGAGCAGCCAGCGAACATCGGGGTTCGACCACGACTCTCGGTAGAGGTGCGCGTACTCCTCGAAGTCGGCGACTTCGGCGAGCGACGCGTCCTCGCCGTCGCGTCGTGACCGGATGAGCGCTGCGGTGTCGGGGGGCAGCTCGTCCGCATAGACCTGGTCTCCGAGGAGAACGAGCGCATCCGGCCAATCCACGAGCCCCTGCTGGAGGCTCTTCGAGTAGGCCCACAGCGCATCGACCCCGACGCCGAGCTCGTGTTCCCCCGACGCGAGCGTGTAGGGGGGCTGCTCGGGCGCGCCGATGCGACACGAGCCGAAAGCGAGGCGAACCTCGGGCTCGCCCTGGCGCGTCCGGATGCAGGGCGGCGGTTGCTCGTCATCGGCCTGCGGCCAGACGACGAGCTCGTCGAGCGTGACCTCGTACGGCGTCGTGGTCCCCGGCTCGAGGCCTTCGACCACGACGAGCGCATAGTGGTGCCCCTCCACGTGGAAGGTGGCCGCGCGATGCCCGAGCACCACGACCTGGCACGGCTTTGTCGTCTCCACCCAGATCGTCGCCGTCTCGGTGCCGACGTAGCGGAGGAGCGGCCCGACAAGTAGTTCGGTGACCTCGGTCGACTCCGAAGGCGCCTGGTCTCTGATCTCGTCCGCAAGACGTGTCATGCACGGGCTCCGCGTCGGTGGCCGACGCAAACGTAACCTGCTTCGCCGACACTGATCGCGCGACGGGCGGCCCAACCTGCGACGGGTGAGCGGCAAGAAGGCGCTGTCTTCATGCCGAGCGTTCGGGCTCGCTACGAGGTGCCCGGCGCGTGCTCGGCGACGCGGGTCGCCTTCTTGACCGGAGCTGCGAAGTCGAGGAAACGACCGCCGAAGGCGATCGCGCAGACCGCGAACCACGCCCAGCCGAAGGCGAGCCCGGCCACGACGTCCGAGAGCCAGTGGACGCCGAGCAGGACGCGACTCGCGGCGACGCCGATCGCGACCACGACCGCCGAACCGACGAGGAGCGTCCGGGTCCACGGGCTGCGGCGCCGTGCGAGGACGAGCGCGACGGCGGCGTAGAACGCCGCCGCGGTCGCCGAGTGGCCGCTCGGAAACGACGGGCCGAGCGTCTCGGCGATCGGATTGAAGGTCGGACGCACCCGGTGGAGCAGCTCCTTCACCGCGTTGACGAGCAGGACCTCCCCGACCACCACCGTGAGCAAGAAGAACGGAATCCAGCGGTTGGGGAGACGCGCGTACTCGACGACGCAGACGAGGATTCCGAGCGCGATCACGAACCAGGTTCCGCCGACGTCGGTCACGAGCTGGATCGCGTGCGTCGACCATGGCGTCGAGTGGTCCACGCCCCATTGGCCGGCGCTCGTGTCGACCGAGACGAGCGCGGCGCTCGAGCGCATGAGGTACGCGAGGATTCCGACCACGAGGCCCCCGACGATCGCAAGCCCGAGCGCCAGCGTCAGGACAAGCCCCGTCGCCGTCTGCGGGTCGACCCGCTGAGCGAGCATGCGCCGGAGCCACGGATGCTTCGAGGCCTCCTCGGCCAGCATGTCGGCCGCCGCCTCGGACGGCTCCTGCCCGACCACGGGTGTGGGGTAGCGGGACGCGAGGAAGGCGGCGAGGGTGCCCCCTGCGAGGGCCAGGAGCAGGAGCACGAGGAAGGGCATCGCCTTGGAGTTTGCCCTCGTGTCCGTCGGGTAAACAGCGCTAATGGGTACGCGGGACTCGATTGCCCTGACGGCTCTCCCCACGCGGCCCGAAGCGATCCCAGTGGGGGAGCACGCCGCTGCCCGGACACGCTCGGTCCCGGTGCTCGAGCCAGAGCCGGGAGGGGTGGCGGAGCGGGTTGCTCGGCAGTTGGGTGCCACGCACCCCGTCCGCGTCTTCCTCGTCACCGTCATCGCGGGCTATGCCCTGCTCGCAGGGCTGACGATCGCGACCGGGCTCCTGCTCACCCGGCTGCTCGTCCCGGTGCACGGCTTCGAGCAGTGGGAGAACGACATCAGCCGCGGGCTCGCCGACCACCGAACCCCGGTGCTGACGGACCTTTCATGGCTCGGCTCGACTTTCGCCGGCGGCCTCGTGATCCCGGCGGTCGTCGGGGCGCTCCTCGTCGTCTTCGTCGTCAAACGCTCCTGGCTGCTCGCCGCGTTCACGCTATTCGTGATCTCCGTCGAGTCCGGCACGTACCGTGCGACGACGCTCGTCGTCGACCGTGAGCGCCCGCCCGTCCACCGACTGGAGGGGCTCGACCCGACGGCGAGCTTCCCCTCCGGCCACATCGCGGCGACGGTCGCGCTCTACGGCGGCTTGCTGCTCCTGCTTGCGTCGTGGGTCGCCCGTCGCTGGTTCTGGACGGTCGCAATCTCTCTCGCGATCGCGCTGGCGCTGTTCGTCGGCTGGGCGCGGATGTATCGGGGCATGCACCATCTCACCGACACGGCCGCGGGCGCGATCATGGGCCTCCTCGCACTCGGCATCGTGGTGTTCGCCGCGCGCGCGGCGACCGCGGCGGCGAACGCGCGAGACGCCCGACGAGGCGAGAGCTCGTGAAGGACGTCGCCGTTGTCGCGCACGCCGGGAAGACGATCGGCGGCGGGCTCGAGGAGCTGCGGCGCGAGCTGCGCCGCAGCGGTGTCGAGGATCCGTACTGGTCGGAGGTGCCGAAGAGCAAGTACGCGCCGGAGCGCGTCGAGCGTGCGCTCGGCGGAGGGGCGAAGCTCGTGTTCGTGTGGGGTGGTGACGGCATGGTGCAGCGGTGCGTCGACGTGATGGCGGGAAGCGGCGCGACGATGGCGATCGTCCCCGCGGGAACCGCGAACCTGTTCGCCTCCAGCCTCGAGATCCCGCAGGACATCGCCGCGGCGGTCGAGATCGGGATGCGGGGCCGAACGCGGGCGCTCGACGTCGGAAGGCTCAACGGGGAGCGCTTTGCCGTGATGGCCGGAGCGGGGCTCGACGCCCGGATGATCAAGGGCGCCGACGGGAAGCTGAAGGACCGCTTCGGGCGTCTCGCCTACATCTGGACCGCGTCGAAGAACCTCCGGACAGAGCCGTTCGAGACCACCATCGAGGTGAACGACGAGCTCTGGTACCAGGGCACCGCGAGCTGCGTGCTGCTCGGCAACGTCGGCTCGCTCTTCGGCGGCGTGGAGGCCTTCGACGACGCGAGCCCCGAGGACGGGCTGCTCGAGGTCGGCGTGACGAACGCCGAGGGGCTCGGACAGTGGGCGCGCACGGTCGCCCGCACGGCGGTCGGCTCGACGGAGAAGTCGCCGTTCGTCCAGGTCACGAAGGCGAAGAAGGTCTCGGCCTCGTTCGACCGCAAGGTGCCGTACGAGCTCGACGGTGGTGCTCGCAAGAAGGTCAGGAAGCTCAAGGCGAAAGTCGACCCGGCGGCCATCTCCGTCGCCGTCCCGGAGGCGCCAGAGGCGTCGTGAGCACTGCCGCCTGCGTGCCCGGGACGTCAGCCGTCGACGAGCAGCCCCTGCAGCGGTCCCAGCAGTCGCTCCGAGCTGCGGGACACGTTCGGCAAGCGGACGGGTCGGCGCGTCAGAGGTCGGCCGGCGCTGAGCTGCTCGAGCTGGAGTTTGCTGATCGGCTTCCAGAGCGTGTCGACGACGCTCGCGGGCTCGCCGTCCACGGCGCTCACCGGGAGCTCGAGATGCTCCGCCCACAGCCGTAGTCGCGTGTTGGTGGCGAGCGCGGGGTCGTGGACGACGATGTTCATCTCGGTGTCGTTGAAGAGGGAGTGGTCGTTGAGGTTGGCCGATCCGATCGTCAGCCAGCGGTCGTCGACGATCCCGACCTTGGCGTGGACGTAGATCGGGTCGGAGAAGGCCCCTTCGTGGGCGTAGAGGGTGCAGGCAAGGAGTCGTCCGGCGCCGTTGTCCGCCTCGATCAGCTCGCCGAGCGATCCGCGCGTGTCGTCCGCGCCGGTGTTCGGCTTGCCGGGCAGGACGATCAGCACTCGGAATCGGTCGTCGGGTGGGTGCCGCAACTTGTCCGCGACGATCGAGGTGACCTCCGGTGACCACAGAAACTGGTTCTCGAGGTAGACCAGCCGGCGTGCGTTCCTGAGCGCCCGTACGTAGGACTCCAGGATTCCGAAGTCTCCTCGCGGCACGGCGGAGTAGATGTCCTCCGGGACGGTGCGGACGATCTGGAGCTCCACATCGCCCGTGTCCTCGACCACGCCGGCGGGGGGAAGGGTCTCGCCCGTCACCTCGCGCCAGCGCATGCGGAAGTGCTCTGCGATGTCGGCGACGGCGGGTCCTCGCACACACGTGGCAACGTCGTGCCAGCCGAGCTGCCCGCGCGCGACGTGCGCGACGCTGTCGAAGCGATCGCCGCTCTCGGCGGTCAGGTCGATTCCGCCGACGAAGGCGAGCCGGTCGTCGATCACGATCGTCTTCTCGTGATGACAGTGCAGCGGGCGCTCCCGCGAGTCGAGCGCCCAGTCGACGCGGGATCGTGCGCAGCAGCGCTCCCGCGCGCGCCGAACCGCTCTGCGGGAAGGCCGGAACAGGGGGAGCGGCGCACCGCCCCAGGTGAGGACTCGAACGTCGATTCGCGAGCTGAGCTCGCCGAGGAGGCTCCGGACGATCGCCGGCTCGTCGCCGCGCACGAGGGCGAACTCCGGCGCAAGGTGCCAGCCGGCCAGATGAACGTGCGACCGCGCTTGCCTGAGCTCCTCCACGATGCGGGGCAGGGCCTCGGCCCCGTCGACGAGCACCTCCAGCGAGCATCCCGGGCGCGGCGGCGTGCCGCTGTCGGCCCAACCTCCCGCCGGCGCATCGAGCGCCCCCAGCTGGTCGATGCGCGTGAGCCGACGACGGTGATGAGCAACGACGGCGCGACTGACGGCCCCACCGAGACGGCGATCGATCACCCGTGCGATGCCGAATGGTGCGGCGCTCGTGACGCGCTCGGTGTCGCGAGAGTCGGGCCGGGTTCGCATCCTCCCGGCTTACCCACTCGGCGCCGTTCGAAGCGTGTGGGCCCCGCGGGGGCACACCTCGCGTCGACGTCGTCTCCCCGATCGGCCGCGAATCCGCGGTGGCGCCGCGGAAGTGGGTTGACCCGGGCCAAAGCGGGTAGACATGGGCGTCATGGCCCGCACCCTCGATCCCTCACCCGCTCGACTCCGCGTCGGCCGAGGCTTCGCCTCTTCGACGGGGTTCGAGGTCCTCTCGCGCGCCGGCTTCGTCGCACGCGGCCTGATCTACGGACTCATCGGTCTCTTCGCCTTCGAGGTCGCGGTCAGCGACACGGGGAAGCTGACGAACCAGCAGGGCGTGCTCCGGACGGTGGCCGACCAGCCGCTGGGTGGGTTCCTGCTCGTTCTCCTCTCCATCGGCCTCGGCGGGTACGCGGTCTGGCGACTTGTCCGCGCCGCGCTCGGCCATGGGCCGGAAGGGACGGACAGCACGCTCGAGCGCCTCGGCGGAGTGGGGAGTGGGCTCGTGTACGGGGGCTTGTGCGTCGCCGCGATCGGGATCCTGATGGGCTCGTCGAGTGCAGGCCCCTCCTCGAAGCCGGACCACACGACCGCCGGCGTCTTCGACTGGCCCGCGGGCCGGTGGCTCGTCGGCCTCGCCGGGATCGTGTTCCTCGGAGTCGCTGCCTACCAGCTCGTCAAGGGTGTCAGGCGGACGTTCCTGGAGGAGCTCGAGACAGGGCAGATGTCCGACGGGACGAAGGCGTGGATCACGTGGATCGGCACGATCGGCCACGTGGCGCGTGCGATCGTCTTCGCGCTGGTCGGGTGGTTCCTGCTCAGGGCGGCCTACGAGTTCGACGCCAAGGAGACCGTCGGCCTGGACGGCGCCCTCACCAAGATCGTCCAGGCAGCGTATGGGCCATGGCTCCTCGGCCTGGTCGCCGCGGGTCTGATCGCTTTCGGCGTCTACTCGATCAGCGAGGCTCGGTACCGCAGGATCTGAGCGCCGCGGGATCCTGCGCCGCTTCGGGGGCGGCGACACGCGCCGTTTCCATCCGGCCCGGCAGCATCTGCACCCGGTACCCGACCGGGCGTCGTCTAGCGTGTCGAAGTCCTCGTCGTTCGAGCCCGGCCAGACCGGGAGGAGGCGCGCAGCGATGCCTGAGGGAGACAGAGCCGGGGGTGCCGGTCCCGCAGCGCCGCTCCTGGACGTCAGCGTCCCCGTGCACCCGGGGATGGCGGTCTACGAGGGCGATCCGGGCGTCTCGCTCGAGCCGGTGTCCTCGCTCGCCGCCGGCGACGACGCGAACGTCAGCCTGCTCTGCTGCGGCGTCCACACCGGGACGCACGTCGACGCGCCCAGCCACTTCATCGACGGCGCGGGAGGCGTCGAGACCCTCGCAGTGGAGGCGCTCTGCGGCCCAGCCCTGGTCGTGGACGTGCGCGGCGCGGAGCAGTGGGTCGACGCGGAGGCGGTGGACGGCCTCGACCTGAGCGGCGTGACGCGCGTGCTCTTCGCCACGCGCAACTCTCGGCTCTGGGCGACCGGGACGTTCACGACGGACTTCGTCTCGATCGCACCCGACGCGGCCGAGCTGCTCGTCGCCCGGGGCGTCCGGCTGGTCGGCATCGACTACCTCTCGGTCGGGCCGCCCGAGACCCACCGCGTCCTGCTCGGCGCGTCGGTGGTCTGCCTCGAAGGGCTGGACCTGAGCGGCGTCGAGCCGGGTGCCTACGAGATCTTCTGCGGCCCGATCAAGCTCGCCGGCTCCGACGGAGCGCCCGCCCGTGTGTTCCTCCGGAGAGCGGAGCCCTAGGGCGCGCGGGGCCCGTCCTTGCCGCGGAAGGCGACGAGGATGCCGTTCAGGGAGAAGTAGTAGGCGCGCTCGGTCGCGATCCCCGGCGAGTACTTGCCGAGGCCGTAGTGCCAGACGATCTTTCCGTCCGACGCGCGTGCCGCATATGTCTCGGTCTCGAGCGTCGAGAAGAACACGAGATCGCCGACCAGCACCGGCGGGCCGAGAATCCGGCCGCCGACGTGCGAGCGCCAGAGGAGCCTCCCGTCGGTCTTGCGGTAGGCGCGCAGACTGCCGTTGAAGTCCCCGACGAAGATCCGATCACGGCCGACGGCGGGCGTCGAGTAGCCGAGCGAGCTGACGCTGTCGGTCCACAGGACGCGGCCGCTCCTGGCGTCGAGCGCGACGATCTTGCCCGAGCGGGCGATCGTGTAGAGCCGGGCGCCGTCGGTGGACGGGCTCGCGTAGAAGCTCTCGTAGCGGAACGCGTCGCGCTTCACGTACGTGCTCCAGAGCTTCTCTCCGTCGCGTTGGCGGAGGCAGAAGATCGACCCGGCGTACGTCGTGATGCAGACCCGGCCCTGCGCGAGCGACGGGCTCGCGTTGATCCGTCCGCCGGTGTCGAAGGCCCAGCGGACGTGGCCGGTGTCGACGTCGACCGCGAACAGCCGCCCGTCGGTGGCGCCGAAGTACGCGATGCTCCCGGCGACCGCCGGAGAGGACTCGACCTTCGCGTTCGTACGCAGCTGCCACACGACCTTGCCGCTCTTGCGCGTGAGAGCGGTGACCGTGCCGTCCTTCGAGGAGACGATCAGCTTGTCCCCCGCGATCGCGGGCGTCGAGGGCTTCGGCGCGTCGCTCACCTTCCGCCACAGGACGCGGCCGGTCGCCGCCTCGATCGCCCAGGTGTCCCCCTTGAACGTGTTCACGTAGAGGACGCCGTCGCAGTAGCTCGCCGGGTACTCGATGTACCCCTTGAGGCCGCGCGCCCAGAGAGGCTTGGCCACCGGCACGCCGAGGTGGATCGCCGGCCGGGCGAGCGTGCGCCGTGGGCCGCCCCCGAACATCGTCCAGCACCGCCGGTCGACCGGCTCGGGCTGCGGCGGCTCGGGCTTCGGCTTCGGCGGCGGCTCGGGGGCGGTCGCCGTCGGGGTGACGACGGTCACGTCCGTGACGTTCGTCTCCAGCGTCCCGCCCGGCGGCTCGCGCGTGAGGTACACGGCGACACCGGCCCCGAGGACGAGCACGACGGCGAGCGCGGGGATGAGGAGCAGTCGGCGGCGCATGCGTTGTCGGCTCCCCCCGTGGCCGACACCAGTGTGCCTACGCGTCGGAGGCCACGACCGCGCGCCTCTACAATCGCGCCGGTGGCCAGGTGCCCCTTCCAACGATGCCCTCCAGGCCGCTGGCGCGCGACGAGCGGCGCCGGGTGGCGTCCTCGGTCGCCCCGAGCCCGTCGGGCATCGGGGCTCCCTGCGTCCTAGCCCGGTTTGCCCCTCTCGCGCCAGGACCGAGGCCGCATCACCGGAATGGGCACCAGGCTCGCCCCAGCGGCGCTCGTCGCGGCGCTGCTCGTGGCGACCTCGGCCGCGTTCGTCGTCACCGAGCAGCTCAAGCTGACGCGCAACCCGATCGTCGGGCCGCGCGTCGACAAGGTCTTCTCACCCGTCTGCGACTGCGCGAGCGACAGCGCCTCGATCACCTTCCGCCTGAGGAAGCCGGATCGCGTCACCGTCGACCTGGTCGACTCCGGCGGAAACGTCGTCCGTGAGCTCGCGCGTCGGCGGCCGCAGGGTCGCGCGGCGATCTCGTACGTCTGGGACGGCCGTGACGCCGCCGGCAACGTCGTCGACGAGGGGTCGTACCGCCCCCGCGTCCACCTCGACCGGGCGCGGCGCACGATTGTGATGCCGAACCCGATCCGGGTCGACCTCACCGCGCCGCGGATCGTCTCGTTCACCGCACGGCCGCTCGTGATCTCGCCCGACGGGGACGGCCGGTCCGATCGCGCGCGGATCCGCTACCGCGTGAGCGAGCGGGCGGTCGTGGAGCTCTACGTCGGCGGCACCCGTGCGATCCGGAAGCTCGGGACGCGGCCGAGAGGCACGATGAGCTGGGCCGGAGTCGCGGGCGGGGAGCCGCTTCCCGAAGGGGTCTACACGCTGCGGCTGGTCGCGCGCGACGTCGCGGGGAACCTCGGCCCGCGTTCGGGCTCGCGCATCGTCCGCATCCGCTTCCTGGCGCTCGGTCGCGACCGGGTCGTCGTCGCTCCGGGCGCGCGCTTCGCGATCCTCGCCCTCTCGCAGGCGCGCACGGTGCGCTGGCGGCTCGGCGCACGGGCCGGCGTCGCGAGACCGGGGACGCTGAAGCTACGCGCCCCGCTCCAACCCGGCCGGTACACCCTCCGGGTCGAGGCGAACGGCCACGTGAGGCGCGCCGCGGTCGTCGTCCGCGGGGCGACGTCGTGAGACCTCCCGGGCCGACCTCCGACGCGCGGGGCGGCCGGGGAGCCCGGCCGCCGCGGGCGGGAGCGGCGGCCGTCCAGGGGCGCGCGTGAGCACCGCCGCGCAGGCAGCCGGCCTCGTCGGCTCCCTCGGCCTCGCCGCGCTCCTGCTCGCGCCAGGCCGCTCGCAGCGTCTGGCGGGCCTCGCCGCCTGGGCGGCCGGCTGTGCCGTGCTCGGCCTCTACCTCTTGCCCGACGTGAGCACGTCACGGCTCGCGGCCGCCACAGTCGCCGGGCTCGTCTGCGCGGCGGCGCTCGCCTGGGCCCTCGATCGCTGGCCCTACCTGCTCGCCTTCGGGACGCTGGCCTGCATTCCGCTGCGGGTGCCGGTCGACATCGGCAGCGACACCGTGAACCTGCTGGTGCCGCTCTACGCCGTGCTCGGCGGGCTCGCGCTCTCGATCGCCTGGTCGCTCGCGAAGGGGGACGTCCGCTCGCGCGAGCTCGGCCCACTCGCGCTGCCGCTCGCCGCGTTCGTCGTGTGGACGGGTCTCTCGATGCTGTGGACCGACGACGTGCGCCGGGGCGCGATCTTCCTCGCGGCGTTCGTGCTCCCGTTCGGGCTGCTCGCGCTCGGGTTCGCGCGGCTCCCGTGGCGCGGCCGGTGGCTCACGTGGCTCTGGGGCGGCCTCGTCGGGACCGCGCTCCTCTACGCGGCGATCGGTGGCTACCAGTGGCTCACGCGCGACGTGTTCTGGAACCCGAGCGTGAAGGTGTTCAACGCGTACGCGCCGTTCTTCCGCGTCAACTCGGTCTTCTGGGACCCCTCCGTGTACGGCCGGTACCTGACGGTCGCCGTGCTCGCGTCCCTCGCCGGGATCCTGCTCGGCGGAGTGCGCGGGCGGCGGGTCGCGGGGCTCTACGCCGTCGTCGTCGCGACCTGGCTCGGTCTCCTCATCTCGTTCTCCCAGTCGAGCTTCGTCGCGCTCGCGGCCGGGATCGTGGTCGCCGTCGCCGTGGTGTGGGGGCGCCGCGCGACGCTCGTGCTCGTCGCGCTCGCCGCCGCCACGTGCGTCGTCGTGCTCGCGGTGCCGCAGGTGCGCCACGACCTGGTCGGCAAGTCACGCTCGGGCGTCAACCGCATCACGTCCGGCCGCGCGAACCTCGTCGGCCAGGGGATCCGGATCGCCGCGGACCATCCGGTTTTTGGCGTGGGCGCAGGCGGCTTCTCCCGGGAGTACGCGCACCGCCGGGGGATCACCGGCAAGGACCCGAAGCGCGTCGCGTCCCACACGGCGCCGATCACGGTCGCCGCCGAGGAGGGCCTCGTCGGCCTGGCGCTCCTCGTCTGGCTCGTCGCCGCGGCGCTCCTCGCGACGCTCGTGGGGCTCGGCGAGGGGTTCACCTCGCGGGTCGCCCTGGCGACGGGGATCGTGCTGCTCGCGATCGCCGTGCACAGCCTCTTCTACGCCGCGTTCTTCGAGGACCCGATGACGTGGGCGCTCCTCGGGCTCGTAGGCCTCAGCGCCCGGGTGCCGAAGAAGCCGCAGCCGCAGCGGGCGGAGACGGTGCCGGCGCCGCCCGCGCCCGCGCTGCCCGAGCCTGCGCGCACGAGCTCGTAGCATCCCGCGGCAGCCCGCCGCGTGCCGGCCCGGCGTGCCGGTCGAATGTCGGGGAACGAGGCGGCGTCAGGCGAGGGGGCACTAGACTCGCGCCGTGCTGGCAGGCCTCGAACGGGCGCTCGTGCTCGCCCCCCACACCGACGACGGCGAGTTCGGCTGCGGCGGCACCATGGCGAGGCTGGTGGAAGCGGGATGCGAGGTGCGCTACGTCGCGTTCTCCGTCGCGACCCGCTCGCTGCCGCCGGGGTTCGCGCCCGACACGCTGGCGCGCGAGGTGCGTCAGGCGACGGCGGAGCTCGGGATCCCCGAGACGAACCTCACCGTCCACGACTTCGACGTGCGCACGTTCCCCTCCAGCCGGCAGGACATCCTCGAGCTGCTCGTCTCGCTGTGGGAGGAATGGCGTCCCGACGTCGTCTTCCAGCCCTCCCACCACGATGTCCACCAGGACCACCAGACGATCGCGCAGGAGGGCCTGCGCGCGTTCAAGCGGACGACGATCCTCGGCTACGAGATCCCCTGGAACAACTTCGACTTCTCCTACGGCGCCTACGTGACGCTCGAGCGGCGCCACGTCGAGCGCAAGGTGGCGGCTGTCCGCCGCTACGCCTCCCAGCAGCATCGCCGTTACGCGGACGAGGAGTACATCTGGAACCTCGCCCGCGTCCACGGCACGAACGTCAACCGCGAGTACGCCGAGGTGTTCCAGGTGTACCGCATCGTCGCCTGAGAGCGGGCGCTCTGCGTCTAGCCTGGATCGATGCGGACCGGGACGATCGGGGCGGCGCTCTGCGTGCTCGCGGGTCTCTGCATGGTCGCCGGCCTCGCCGTCGACCTCGACTCGTCCGCCGCCAAGGCCTTCATCGTCGCCGCCGCCTGCCTCTTCGTCCCCGGCGTCCTCCTCACGTACGCCTGGATGCGGGCGCGCATCCCGCCACGGTGAGACCGAGCCGACCCCGCCCGGCAAGTTACAAGTTGCAACTTGCGCTGCCGGCCGCCCTCTGCGTCGCGCTCCTCGGGTCGGGCGCTGCACGCGCCGGGGCGCCGGTCGTGGTCGTCGACCCCGGCCACGACCGTCTCGCGAACCTCCGCACCGAGCCGATCGGGCCGGGGTCGGCGACCAGGAAGATCCTCGACGGCGGCGGGACTCACGGCGTGGTCACCGGGATCCGCGAGGCCGACCTGACGCTCGCGGTGTCGCTCCGGCTGCGGGCGCTGCTGCGTCGCGCCGGCGTACGCGTCGTGCTGACGCGGAAGCGGACGGCCGGGACGAGCATGGGGAACATCGCCCGCGCGCGGATCGCGAACCGCGCCCACGCCGCCCTCTTCCTGCGCGTGCACGCGGACGGCGCGGCGGACGGCGGCGCACGGGGGACGCACACGCTCACGCCGGCGCTTCGGCACCGCTGGACCGACGACGTGTACGCGCGCAGCCGCCGGGCGGCGGCGCTCGTCCAGGCCGAGCTCGTGCGGGCGCTCCGCTTCCCGGACCGGGGCATCCAGGAGCGATCCGACTACACGGGGTTCAACTGGGCGAACGTGCCCGTGATCCTCGTCGAGCTCGGGTTCATGACCAACCCGACGGAGGATCGGGCGCTCGCCACGGCCGCGGTCAGGGAGCGCGCCGCGCTCGGGCTCTGCCGCGGGACGCTGCGGTTCCTCGGGCTCTCGCGGGCGCGCTGCGGCCGGTGAGCCGGATCGGACAGCGCCGGCAGATGGACGTCGCACTGCGCGAGATCCGGTACGGGCGCGTCTGGCGGGCGAACGCGTACCGGCTCGTCGAGGAGCGGGACGATCAGCTCGTGCTCTGGTCGCCGCCCGGGACGACGAGGCTGCTGCCCGTCGGCCCCGAGGGGGTCGAGATCAGGATCCCGCTCGACGTGCCGTGGGTGCTCGCTCCGCGCACGACGGAGCAGCACGCGCTCTCGCTGGTGCGGCCGGGCGCACGGCATTCCGTGACGCTGCACTGGAGCCCGACGTGGAAGTTCCTCTACTGGTACGTGAACCTCGAACGCTGGCTCGGGCGCGGCCCGCGCACGATCGACTACGTCGACGACAAGCTCGACCTCGTCGTGTCGCCGGACGGCTCCGTGCGCTGGAAGGACGAGGACGAGCTCGAGCACGCCGCCGCGACCGGGCTCCTCGACGCCGCCGAGGTGCGGGCGGAGGCGGAGCGCGTGCTCGCCGAGCCGCCGTGGCCGACCGGCCGGGAGGAGTGGCGGGCCGACCCGTCGTGGCGCACTCCTACGCTGCCGGACGGCTGGGACGTCGTCCAGGAACTCGTGGCGGAATGACGCTTCGCCGACGCAGCGCGTTCCGGCGACACCGGGCTTCGTTCTGCAACGAGTTCTGACCCCTGCCCGGGGTCGCGGTGCGGTCGAAGCACGCCGCGGCGCGCGACGCCGCTCAGAGCCAGAGGACGAGCGCCGCGATCACGAGCAGCGCCGCGACGAACGCGGAGAGCACCACCATCACGCCCGCGAGCACGGCATAGGGAGTCGCGGGGCTCCGGCCGCTCAGCGCCCGACCCGTCTCGCTCGTCGCGCCGCCCGAGGCGGACGCCCCGGGGCCGCCGATCTCCTCGACGGGCAGGTGGAAGCGTCGCAGCGCCTCGTCCAGTGACGCGTCCGTCGCCCCGACCACCACGATGCGGTCGGCCCGGAAGTCGTTCAGCGCGTCCTCGACCGCGACGACGGGGTCGGCCTCTCCCGCTGCCGCCTCTGTGCGTTCGGGGGGCGCGAGCCCCCGGCCCGTCGCCTCTGCCCGCGCCGCGGCGGCGGCGCGCTCGTCGCCCTCGTCGGTCGCGTACCAGTGGAGCGGCCCGACGTGCGCCGGCGCGACGACTCGGATGCTCGTGTCGCGACGCTCTCCCAGAGCGTCACCGAGCCCGTGGGCGTCGGGATGCTCGTCGAGCAGGAGCACCAGCACGTGATCTCCGGGCTCCGCGCTCATGCCCGGTCGGCGAGCCCTCGCACGCCGGGCAGCTCCG
>Ga0210120_1000001_pt1 | contig 102432 bp, 98 predicted proteins | sample Goodyear_PhragA__FD_184868 | JGI IMG/M metagenome (GOLD analysis project Ga0210120, IMG submission 184868) | Wetland microbial communities from San Francisco Bay, California, USA, that impact long-term carbon sequestration - Goodyear_PhragA_D2... | ecosystem: Environmental > Aquatic > Marine >... | reverse complement strand
GCGCCGTCTCGAGGTCGTGCACGTTGACGTCCGGGGGCATGAACTCGTACACGATCGGGGCGTCGTGGTGCTCCGCCGCATCCGCACAGAGCTCGGCGTACCGCTCGGTCAGCACGTCGAGCGCGCAGGGGGTCCCCGGAATGTTCCCGACCTTGATGTGGTGGGCGCCGAGCTCGGCGGCGGCCTCCCAGAGGAGCGCCCTCACGGCGTCGGACGCCCGACGTCGCTCGTCGGCCGGGTCGACGAACCAGTCCCACAGGAACTCCAGCTCGAGGTGGCGCAGCCCGTGCGCGTCGAGCAGCTCCTTCACCTCGGCGAGGGTGCGTGTCTCGAGGACGTGCTCGAGGTCCGCGTGCCACAGCCCGATCCCCCTGAACCCGGCCCGCTCCGCCTGCTCGCAGCGCTCGCGCAGGTCGAACAGGCTCCACTCCCTCCCCGCGTGGATCTCGACCGGGCCGCAGGTCGTCCAGTAGAGGCCAACGAGGTCGTCGTTCGCGCTCACGGTCGGGACGCTAGTCGGCCTCAGAGCGCGGCGCCAGCCGCCTCTCGCTGGTGACGGCGTTAGGCTGTGCCCGACACACGGACGAGAGGTGCTCGATGGCGGCTGACTTCATCATCGTCGGTGCGGGCTCGGCGGGGTGCGCTCTCGCGGGGCGGCTGAGCGAGGATCCGGACGTCGACGTCCTCCTGCTCGAGGCGGGCGGGCCGGACACTGCGGCGGAGATCCGCGTCCCGGCGGCGTTCCCGATCATGTTCAAGTCGGCGACCCTCGACTGGGACCTGCTCGGCGAGCCGGAGCCCGGGCTCGGCGGCCGGAGGCTGTACCTGCCGCGCGGCCGCGTGATCGGCGGCTCGAGCTCGATCAACGCGATGATCTACCTGCGCGGCAACCGGCTCGACTACGACGACTGGGCCGCCGGGGGCTGCACCGGCTGGAGCTACGCCGAGGTGCTGCCGTACTTCAAGCGGGGCGAGGACAACGAGCTGGGCGAGAACGCGTACCACGGCGCCGGCGGCCCGCTGCGCGTCTCCGAGGGCAGGTCGATGAGCCCTCTGGTCGACGCGATGCTCGAGGCAGCGGTCGAGGCGGGGTACGAGCGCAACCCGGACCTGAACGGCGAGCGGCAGGACGGGGTCGCCCGCTTCCAGCTCACGCAGCGGGACGGCAGGCGCTGGAGCGCGGCGGACGCCTACCTGCACCCTGCGTCCGGACGGCCCAACCTCGAGGTGCGCGACGCGTGCTTCGTCGAGCGGATCGTCTTCGAGGGCGACCGCGCCGTCGGCGTGGAGCTGGTGCGGGGCGGCGCGCGCGAGGTCGTCCGGGCCGAGCGCGAGGTGATCCTCTCCGCGGGCGCCTACCACTCGCCGGCGCTGCTGCTCCTGTCCGGCATCGGGCCCGCGGAGGAGCTCGCGCCCTTCGGGATCCCGGTGCGGGAGGAGCTGCCCGTCGGACGCAACCTGCAGGACCACTGCATGGTCAACCTGAACTACGCCACCGACGAGGCCGGCCTCTTCGGGATCTTCACCCCGGAGAACTTCGCGCTGCTCGAGCAGGAGGGCCGCGGCCCGCTGACCTCGAACTACCCCGAGGGAGGCGGCTTCTTCCGCACCCGGCCCGATCTGCCCGCGCCGGACGTCGAGTTCCACTTCGCCGCGGCGCCGCTCATGGACGAAGGCCTGGTGCCACCGCCGGACAACGGCGTCGCGTTCGGCCCCGTGGTGGTGAAGCCCTCGTCGCGCGGCACGGTCTCGCTGCGGGCCCCGCTGGCGGACTCGAAGCCGCGCGTGCTCTCGAACTTCCTCACGACCGAGGACGACACGAGCAGCATCGTGGAGGGAGTCCGGATCGCGCTCGAGATCGCACGACAACCCGCGCTGAGAGCGATCCAGCGCGAGGCGCTCAGCGTCCCGGCCTCCGACTCGGAGGACGACATCCTCACGTGGGTCCGCCGTGCGGCCCAGACCGTGTACCACCCCACGTCGACGTGCGCCATGGGCTCCGTCGTGGACGCCGAGCTGCGCGTGCTCGGGACCGAGGGGTTGCGCGTCGTCGACGCGTCGGTGATGCCGACGATCACCCGCGCGAACACGCACGCGACCACGCTGATGATCGCGGAGAAGGCCGCCGACATGATCCTCGGCAGGAGGCCGCTGGCCGCGGTCGAGCTCGCAACGGCGTAGCGCCCGCCGCCGAGCCGGGTCGCCGGTCAGGCGTGCTCGGAGCGCCAGCCCGACGGGGCGTAGTCACGGCGCACGGTCTCGACGTAGGGCACCGGGCTGACGACGGCCCTCAGCTCCGTCTGGACGTGCGGCTCGACGGTCGGCTTCGCGGTGCCGCCGGCCTCCTCGCCCCAGACGAGCGTCACCTCCGTCCCGGGCTCGGCGTGCTCCGGGTCGAGCACCGCGAGGGTCAGCATCTTGCCCTCGTTCGCCGTGTAGCCGATCCACGTCGAGACGCCGGCCGTCTCGCCGTGCACGGTCACCCGGTCGTACGGGTGCATCGCGTAGACGGCCGAGGGCCAGTCCATGAACTTCGCGCGGTCCGTGCGCTGGAACATCGTCCCGATCACCCGCGTCACGTCCTCGTCGTCGAGCGCGAGGGTCACCTTGCGGCGGTGCTCGCCGTCCGCCAGCCGCTCGAGCGCATCGCGGCCGACGAAGTCGTGGTCGAACTTCACGTAGCTGCCGTAGCCGAGGTCCCAGGGGGTGAAGTAGTAGTCCTCGATCGAGTCGGACACGAAGCTGCCGCCGATCGAGGCCGATCCCTCGTAGCCCGTCGCCGGCAGCCACTCGCGATACGCCTTCAGGCCGTCGCCCGTGTAAACGGCGGGCAGCGGCGAGGGAATCCAGCCGGACTCCAGCGTGTTCGAGGAGTAGGTGCGGGCACCGGAGAGCCTCATCCCGTGCTGCTCGCCTGCGGCGATCAGCGCGTCACGGACGCGCTCCCGGTCGTCCCACGGCCCGAACAGCTCCCAGCCGGGCTGGCCCACCATGCCGTGCCGGAGCGCGCGCACGGTCGTGCCCGCGATGCCGACCGTCGTCATGTGGAAGAACCTGAGCTCCGGAGGAGCCGTGCCGAGCGCCTGCTCGATCACCTGCATCGCGTTCGGCCCCTGCACCTGGAATCGGTAGGACCTGCGGCGCCCGTCGGTGCGCAGCGCCGACCGCTGGTCGAGCTCGACGCGCACGTCGTACCCGCCGGTCTCGGCGTGGTACGTGATCCAGTTCAGGGCGGGGGCGCGGCCGACGAGGTTGAACCGGCTCTCCCCGAGCGCGAACAGGATCACGTCACCGATCACGTAGCCGTCGGGGCTGCACGGCACGAAGTGCTTCGCGCGATCCACCTCGAACCCCTCGAAGCTGTTCACGCCGAGCCCGGACAGCAGCGCCCGGGCGTCGGGCCCCTCCACGGCCAGGTCGGCCATGTGGAACGACTGGTCGAACAGGATGCAGGTCCGCTGCCACGCCTGCTGCTCGTCGCGCCAGTTCGTGTACTCCGGCTGGACGCCGGGATAGACGTTCGGCCCGGCCGGCGAGTTGCGCAGCAGCTCGACGGTGTCTCCGGCGGCCTCGAGGAGGTCCTGCAGGCTGTTGTGTGTCACGACGAGTTCCTTTCGCTCGTGTCGTCGTCGGGCTGAGCGGCTCAGCCCGCGGGGGTCACCACCGTGTCCGTACGCGCGTGCTTCGGCTCCCGGGCCAGGGGACGAGCGACCGCGAGCATCTGGTGCTCGCCGCCCGAGAACAGCCCGACGCCGTCTCTGCAGCTCCCGCAGCTTCGGCCGTTCCTGACGACGTGCCCGCCCGCACCGCCGTCGCCGTCCCCGCGGCGAGGCCGCGCCGCGGCCATCAGTGCGCGGGGGCCGGCCCCGGAGCAGCGTGGGGCCGTCCCGCCCCGGCACGGCGGCGTCCGGCCGGACGCGTGGCCGCCCAGGCCCCGTTCCTCCGCGCCTCGCGGCGAAGCTCCGTCGGGGAGCAGCCGTAGGCAGCCCGGAACAGCCGGCTGAAGTGCTGTGGCCCCGGGAGACCCCAGCGGGTCGCGATCGCGAGGATCGTCCAGTGGTCGAGCGCCGGGTCGACGAGGTCGCGGCGGCAGCGCTCGAGGCGCAACGTCCGGATCCAGCGGCACAGGCTCGTGCCCTCCGCCTCGAACAGCTTGTGCACGTACCGCGTCGAGATGAAGCTCGCCCGGGCGATCCCGTCCGGATCGAGGCACGGGTCGTCGAGATGCTCCTCGATGAACGACTCGATGTGGAGCAGGATCTCGGCGCGGGAGCGGGGCTGCCTCGGCCCCGGCTCCTGGCGCGCGACCACCGCGAGCGCCTCGACGATGTCCAGGACGCGCTCGACCGTCCTCGAGGCGTCGGCCGGCCGGGCACTGCCGTTCCGCGGCTCGCCGGCAAGCCGCTTGAAGAACGACGTCGCGGTCCGCACCGGAGCGTGGCCGGCCGGGATCCTCGCCCCCGCGAGGTCCCGCACCTGCGCCGCCGCCCGGCCGCCGAGGAGCTGACGCGGGATCCGCAACACGAGCGCCTCGAACGGCTCCCGCGCCCGCACGACTGCCGGGTGGGAGGTCTCGTACCCGATCACGTCGCCCGCGCACGCGACCCCCGTCCGATCCCCCTGGGCGACGTCCAGCTGCCCCCGCAGCACCGCGCAGAGATGCACGCGCTCGGGGTCGCCGTCCGCGATCGCCCTCACCGTCCGGATCATCGTGTTGGCCGCCGCGGCGATCCGGAACACACCGAGCGGCCCGAGCTCGTAGCCCGACATCGTCGCCCAGAACTCCCCGTTCACGGCACTGCGGATCTGGAGTGGGTGGTAGACGCCGCTCGTCGACTCCGACCAGAACTCGAGCCGTTCCGACGCGGGCACCACCGCGGTGTCGATCAAGAGCGGCAGACGGTCCGGCGTCGAGGTGGTCGGCATTCCCGGTGCGATTGTCCCGCGTGGGGCACGGAAGGGCAAGGCCCGTCGCCGGGCGCGCCGCGGGCCGAGGACGGGCGCTCACGCGGCCGCGACCCCGTGGAGCTGCCGCGTCGCGATCCGCGCGCCCTCCGCCAGCGCCTCGAGCTTCGCCCACTGGATGCTGGGGTGCACCCGGCGGACGAACGCGCCCTGGGCGAAGCCGCAGTCGGTGCCGCCCATCACTCGCTCCGGCCCGACCAGCCGCGCGAGCCGGACGAGGCGCTCGGCGACGAGCTTCGGGTGCTCGACGACGTTCGTGTGGTGCGTGACGACGCCGGGGACGAGCACCTTGCCGTCCGGCAGCTCCACGTCCTCCCACAGCCGCCACTCGTGCTCGTGGCGCGGGCTCGCCTGCTCGATGAGGTAGTAGCGGGCACGCACCGAGAGGACGAGGTCGATCACATCCGCGAGCGGCGGGTCGTACACGTGGGGGCCGTGCCAGCTGCCGAAGCAGACGTGGTAGCGGACACGCTCCTCGGGGATGTCCCTCAGCGCGTGGTTGAGCGCCTCGATCCGCAGCGCCGCCCAGCGCCGGTAGTCGGCGACCGAGCCGCCGAGTGAGAGGATCGAGTCGTACTCGTGCATGAGCACGGCGTCGTCGACCTGGAGCAGGAACCCGGCCTCGACGATCCCCCTGTACTCCTCGTGCAGCGCGTCCGCGACTGCGAAGACGAGCTCCTCCTCCGTCGCGTAGTGCTCGTTCCGCAGCCAGTACACGCTCGCAGGCGCGACCACGGGCAGGAACGCGTCGGCGACCTCGGCGTCTTCGAGGGCGCGGTGGAGGCGGCCGATGTCCCGCTCGAGCGCGGCGCTGTCGTACGTGATCGGCCCCGTGCAGAACCAGAGCTTGCTGCGAGCCTGCGGCGGGTCGTCGGCGCCCCCACCGTCCTCGGCCATGTGCACGCGGTTCTTCGTGGCCCGCGCGAACGCCGCGTCGTGCTCCGCGTAGAACTCGGGGAACGCCTGCCGGTCGCGGCTCGGCGGGAGCATCGAGCCCTGGTCGATCGGGACGAGGCGCTCCTCGATCCCGCCCACGCGGCCGTAGAGGTACGTGATCCAGGTCGACTTCCCCATCTCGCCGTCGTTGACGACGTCGATCCCCGCTGCGGCCTGGCGGCGGACGACGTCACCGACCGCCTGGTCGAGGATCCGCTCGTACGCTTCGGCGTCGAGGCCCTCACCGCGCTCCTGCGCGGCCAGGACGTCGAGCAGCTCGTCGGGGCGGACGAGGCTTCCGGTGTGGGTCGTCAGGATCCGGTCCATCAGAGCTCCCTCGCGGTCAGGGCGGAGACGTGGTCGACGGTGACTCCCTCGTCAGACTGCGCATTCGAACACCGTATGTCGTGGGCCTCCGTCTCAGGGCTGTTCGCCGGCGAACAACCCGGTGTGCTCTCCGAAGTAGCTCGAGACGAGCAGGTCGTTGTTCGAGCGCAACTGCTCCGCCGGACCCTCGAGCACCAGCTCGCCGTGTGAGAGGACGTAGCCCCGATCGGCGATCGTCAGCGCGAGCTCGATGTGCTGCTCGACGAGCACCACGCCGCAGCCACTCTCCTCGGCGTACGCACGGACGACGGGCAGCAGGCTCTCGACGATCACCGGCGCGAGGCCGAGGCTCAGCTCGTCCAGGAGCAGGAGCGCGGGGCGGCGCGCGAGCGCCCTGCCGACCGCGAGCATCTGCTGCTCACCGCCCGACAGGAGGCCGCAGCGGCGGTCTCGGAGAGGCTCGAGCGCGGGGAAGTACCGGTATGCGACCGACGCGTCGAGGCGCTCGCGGCGGTAGCCGAGCCGCAGGTGCTCGGCGACCGTCAGCCCGAAGAAGAGGCCTCGCGAGTCCGGGACGTGCGCGATGCCGAGACGCGCGCGAGCGCTGGGGGACACCTTGCGTAGATCGCGCCCGCCGAAGCGGACCGCGCCCTCGAGCGGGGAGACGAGGCCGGAGACGGCGCGCAGCGTGGTCGTCTTTCCCGCCCCGTTCGCGCCGAGCAAGGCGACGATCTCGCCCGGACCGACCTCGAGGTCGAGATCGCGGACCACGGGAGCGCCGTCGTAGCCGACGGTCAGCCCCTCGAGGCCGAGCACGGAGTTGCTCAGGTCGACACCTCGCGCTGGGCGCGCTCCTCGACGGCCGCGGAGGCGACGCCGCCGCCGAGATACGCCTTGACGACGAGTGGATCGCGGCGCACCTGGTCGGGCGTCCCGGCCGCGATCACCTTCCCGAACTCGAGCACGACGATCAGGTCGCAGATGGTCAGCACCAGGCCCATGTCGTGGTCGATCAGAAGCGTCGCGGTGCCCGCGTTCGCGATCTGCCGGAGCCGGCGTCCGAGCTCCTCGCTCTCGTGGGTGTCGAGGCCGGCGGCGGGCTCGTCGAGACAGAGCAGCCGGGGCTGCATGGCGACCGCCCGTGCGACGCCGACGAGCTTCCGTTGGCCCTGGGTCAGCTCGCTCGGCATTGCCTCTGCGAGCGTCCCGATGCCGAGCAGGTCGAGCGCCGCGCTCGTCGCTGCAATGTCGCCTGCGGGGCGACCGACGAGCTCCGCGGCGAGCGCAAGCCAGGACGGGCGCTCGGCCGCGACCATGAGGTTCTCGCGCACGGAGAGGTCGTCGAACAGCTCGGTGCTCTGCCATGTCCGCGCGAGTCCGCGGCGGGCGCGTGCATGCGGCGGGAGCCCCGCGAGGTCGCGCCCGTCGAGCTCCGCACGACCCGTGTAGCGGACGAAGCCGGTGACGGCGTCGACGAAGGTCGTCTTGCCGGCCCCGTTGGGACCGATCAGCCCGACGAGCTGGCCCTCTTCGACGGCGACGTCGACCGCGTCGACGGCGCGTACGCCGCCGAAGCGCACGGACAGCCCGGTCGTCGAGAGGACGGACGTCACGAGCCCCTCACAGGCGCGGGTGACGGCGCAGGCTCGTCCTTTCGCCTCGCCCGTGCCTGCCCGGTCCGGTAGAAGGAGCCGGCGACGCCCTCCGGGTTCTGGATCAGCGTGAAGATGAGCACCACGCCGCCGAAGAGCAGGAACCAGTTCCCGGAGAGGCCGAACCACCTGTCGAGCGCGTACGGCAAGAGTCCCTGCGCGGCGATCAGCCCGGCGAAGACGGCACCCGAGACGAGCGTGATCCCGCCCGCGTAGGCGAACGCGATCAGGCTGAGCGCGAGGGGGACGCTGAAGCGATCGGCGCTCACGGAGCCGAAGTTGTACGCGTACAGCGTGCCCGCCACCCCCGCGATCAGCGCGCTGATGCCGAACGCGATCAGCTTGACGTTACGGACGTCGATCGCCGCTCCCGCGGCGGCGCGCTCGTTCGACCGGACGGCCAGCATTCGCTGGCCGAGGATGCCGCGCCGCACCGAGATCACGAGGAGCGAGAGCAGGACGGTGCACGCGAGCGCCACCCAGCCGAACACGGGGCTCGGGAGGTTGCCGTCGAGGCCGCGGAACGACGCGCTCGGCCCGAGGTTGAGGCCGAAGAGCTTGGGGTCCGGCACGGGCGAGCCGGTGGCGCCGCCACCCCAGGTGGGGTTCACGAAGCCGAAGTTGAAGACCGCCACCGCAGCGGCGATCGTCACGACCGCGAGAGCGACTCCGCGCACGCGCAGCGCCGACACCGCGGTCACGAGGCCGAGGAGCACGGCGGCGGCGATCCCGGCGAGCGGCGCGAGCGGGAAGCCGATCCCGGCATCGACGGCCAGATGCGACACCGTGAAGCCGGCGACCCCGGCCAGCGCGAGCTGGACGACCGAGATCTGCCCGACGAAGCCCGTGATGACCACGAGCGAGAGCGCCATCACGATGCCGATCAGCGAGTTCGTGAGCGCCTGGCGGAAGTCGAACGGAAGCACGACGAGCGCAATCGCACACAGCAGCGTCGACGGAATCGCGAGCGCATACGCGTGCTTCGGGCGAGGCACGTCCGGGAGGCGCTGCTCGACGAGCTCGCCCCGCGTCGGCAGCGAGGCGCCCCGCAGGAACATGGCCGAGACGATGAGCACGAAGACGAGCAGCTCCTTCACACCCGGCCAGGCCACGCTCTGGCTCGTCGGGAACCAGGACTTCGTCGAGGCGTACTCGATCAGGGACTCGGCGGCGCCGATGGCGAGGCCGCAGACGCAGGCGATGGTGAAGGAGGTCAGCCTGGCGAAGAGCGCGGCCGCGAGCGCCGGCACCACGAGGAAGGGGAGCGTCGTCGTGTCGAGCGCCGCGACCGAGCCGGCCAGGATCCCCAGCGTCCCGAGCAGGAGGCTCGAGAGGAGCGAGTTCGCCAGCGACAGCTCGTCCGGGGACAGGCCGGCGATGCGAGCCGCGACGTCGTTCTCCGACGCCGCGCGGGTGGCGAGCCCGAACCGCGTCCAGCGGTAGAGCGACCACAGCACGGCCGTGAGCGCCACCACCATGCCGCTCAGGACGAAGGCGGAGAGCGGCACTGCGCCGTCGAGCAGGCGGATGACCTTGATCGGGATGATCGTCGGCTGCGGGTGCTGCGACGTGCCGAACGCGAGCAGCATCGCTGCCTGGAGCGTGAGCAGAACGCCGAGCGAGGCGACGAGCTTCGCGAGCGGTGCGGCCGTTCGGAGGGGCCTGAAGACGACGAGCTCGATCGCCACGGTGACGAGGACGACGACGACGTACGTGAGCACGACGGCGACCGTGGTGCCCACCGTGAAGCCGAGCTCGCCCGTGCGAAGCGCCCAGAACGAGAACCCGGCGAGCATCGCGATCGCGCCCGCGGCCAGGTTGATGTAGCCGGAGCCCCGGTACGTGACGACGATCGCGACCGCGATGGCGGCGATCGTCGCCCCCGTCCCGAGGCCGAGCAGGATGAAGAGCAGGATCTCGTTCACGTCGCGTTGCGAGTATCACGCGGCGGGGCCGGCCAGTCGACCGGCCCCGCCGGGTGGGGATCTTCGTGCGTGCCGTCAGCCCGGAAGCGGGCCGATCCAGCCGGATGCGCGCTTGAACTGGAACTTTCCCTGGTAGGTGAACGCCTGGAACATGTCGTTGCAGATCGCGGGCGCGTCCTTGTACTTGCCGCACTGGAGCTTTGGCGCTCCGAGCGCGAGCGGGCCCCTGAACGCCTTCGCCCGTGCCAGGACCCGCGCCGGCTTGATGTTCGCGACGTTCTTCGCCCCGGCCTCGTTGAGGAACCGCACGGTCGTCAGGAGCTCGGAGAACGCAACGATGTGCCACGGGTCGGGCGCGTTCTTCTGCGCCTTGTAGCGCTTGATCACCGCGTCGTAGGCCGGCATGCCCTTGTCGGTCTTGTCGCCGTAGAGCGACGACGCGATCGCGTATGTCCACTTCGACCAATCGCCGAGCGCGTCGATCACGGTCGAGTTGAGACAGAGCGGGGCGGTCATGATCTTGCGCGAGTTGGTGATGCCGAGCTGCTGCAGCGACTTCGCCTGGTTCGCGCAGTCGGCCGCCGAGCCGTACGGCGCGATGAAGTCGGCGGTCGTCGCCCCGACGGCGGTCAGCGGCGCGGTCAGGTCGGACTGGCCCTGTGTGTAGCCGACCTGCTTCGTGTCGATGCCTGCCGCCTTCAGACCGGCTGCGATGACCTGCCCGGACTCGGCGAGGCCCGGCGCGTTCGGATAGATGACCGCGGCCGTCTTCGCATGGAGGACGTTCTTCGCGTAGTTGCCGAACGGCAGCAGGATGTGCGGGCCGTCGCCGAAGAGGACGACGGCGGTCTTCGAGGCTCCGTCGACGGGAGTGACCGCGACGCCCGTGACGATGGGCTTGCGACCGCGCACCGTCGCGAACAGCGACTGCGCGCCCGTGGCGACGGCGCCCGTCGCGATCACGGAGATCCGCTTGTCGTTGACGAGCTTCTGGCCGCAGGTCGTGCCTTCCTCTTCGCTCGACTTGATGAAGCACTGGACGAGCGCGACCGGATGGCCGCCGACACCGCCGAGCACGTCGTTGACGTACCTCACGGCCAGCTGCGCGCCGGCGGTTGCCAGCCCGCCGATCACGACCTGGCCACCCTGCTGGTTGACCCAGCCGATGTACACCTTCGACTTCTTCGGGTCGGCCTTCCCGCGCTTGCCGTGGACGTACTTGACGTAGTTCGTCACCGCCGCGCCGGCCGTCGGCGCCGCAGAGCGGTCTGACTTCGCCGTCGTGGCGGAGGCGGCGATCGCCGCCACGAGTGCGACAAGCGCCGCACCCGCGAGCACGGCACTACGACCAAAGCGATTCATGACTCTCCTTCCACGTGACACCTGACTTCGTCGTCGCTGACACGGTGCGCGCGACCGGGATTGGGATCGGACGAGCGGGCCTGGTTCGCGTACGCACGAATCAAGCAGATCAGCACCAATGTTGTCAACAATTTCTCCAGCAAAGTTGCCGCGGCGACCCGACCCTTCAGAGGGCGCCGCGGCTCGCCACGTCGATGTCCCCCGGGATCAGCCGGCGCCGCACGGACTGCGCGACGTTGAAGAGGTGGCGGCGCATGGCCGCGTCGGCGTCGTCGGGACGACCCCCGATGACCGCGTCGACGATGGCGTCGTGCTCCTCCACCGACGCCGCAGAGCGCCCGGGGATCAGGATCGTGCGGTACTGGTAGCGCACCGTCTGGGAGTGCAGTGCGTGGATCAGCCGCTTCGTCGTGCTGTGCCCCGAGAGCTCGAGCACGGCAGCGTGCAGGTCGGCGTTCGCGTCCGAGGCGCCGAGCAGGTCACCGCGCTCGAGCAGTTCGCGCTGCCGCGCCAAGCACTCCGCCAGTCGTGTCTTCCCCGCCTCGTCGATCCGCTCCGCTGCCTGCCGTGCGGCCAGGCCTTCGAGCACCGCCCGCGCCTGGAGGATCTCGACGGCCTCCTCGTTCGACACCTTGCGCACGCGAGCGCCGCGATGCGGCTCGCGCACGACGAGGCCGTCCTGCTCGAGCCGGATCAGCGCGGTGCGGACCGCCCCTCGCGACATGCCGAAGGTGGCGCTGACCTCCACCTCGACGAGACGGGCACCGGGAGCGATCTCCCCGCTCACGATCGCCGAGCGGAGCGCGTCGTAGCTCGAGCTCGTCTGCATGCTCATGGTCGCAATCCTGCCGGAACGTTGCGAAGATCGTCAACAATCCTGCGCACGCGGCGTCCCGAGGAGCCCCGCTTGTCGCTCGTCCTCCGGCGTCAGAACGACGCCCTTAGGCCTCGCGGGCCGCGGCGACTTTGCAAGACTTCGCCGCATCCCGCGACCCGGTCGGGCAGGTGAACAGGAGGAGGCTGGAAGATGGCTCGCACGAGCGCTCCGGTCATCATCGTCGGTGGCAGCCTCGTCGGTCTTTCGACGGCGGTCTTCCTGGGACACCACGGGGTACCCTCGGTCGTGCTCGAGCGCCACCGTGGCACCGCGATCCATCCGCGCGCCGCGCTCGTCAACCAGCGCGCGGTCGAGGCGTACAGAGCCGTCGGCCTGCAGCCCGAGATCGAGGCGGCGGCCGCGCGCGAGTTCGTCCAGAACGGCGCGATCGTCTCCGTGGAGAGCCTCGGCGGCAGGGAGCTCGACTGGTACTTCCGCTTCATCAACGAGGGCGTCGAGCACATCAGCCCCTCCCCGCGGATCTTCATCACGCAGATCGGTCTCGAGCCGGTCCTCCTGGGCGCCGCGGAGCGGCTCGGGGCGAGCATCCGCTACGCGGCCGAGGTCGTCTCGTTCGACCAGGACGCAGACGGGGTCGCCGTCGTCGTCCGGCCGCGGGACGGCGGAAGCGAGGAGACCCTGCACGCCCGCTACCTCGTCGCCGCCGACGGCGCCCACAGCCCGACCCGGGAGCGGCTCGGGATCCGCCGGCTTGGGCACGGGAGCTTCTCGGACAGCATCACGATCTACTTCAGGGCCGACGTGCGGGCGCTGATGGGCGACCGGAACCTGAGCGTCGTGTACGTGTTCGGCCCGACGCTGCAGGGGTTCTTCCGCTTCTCGATCGACCTGCAGGCGGGGTTCCTGGTCGTGAACTCGACGGTCGCCGCGGACGGCACGAAGTCGGTCCGGATCGGCGAGGACATGAGCACCCCGACGTGCATCCGGTACGTGCGCGAGGCGCTCGGCGACCCGGACCTCGCGGTCGAGGTCGAGAGCGTGCAGCGCTGGTCGGCCACGGCGGAGTACGCCGAGCGCTTCCGCGACGGGCGCGTGTTCCTCGCGGGAGACGCCGTGCACGTGATGCCCCCCACGGGCGGCTTCGGGGGGAACTGTGGCATCCAGGACGCGTACGACCTCGCCTGGAAGCTCGCGTACGTGCTCGGCGGGCGGGCGGACGAGCAGCTCCTCGCGACGTACGACGCCGAGCGGCAGCCCGTGGGCGCGTTCACGACCGAGCAGGCCTACACGCGGTACGTCCTGCGGCTCGACCCCTCGCTCGGGAAGGAGGAGCTGATGCCGATCGTGGACGAGGCGGCCGTCGAGCTCGGCTACCGCTACCGCTCTCCGGCCGTCACCGGTGTCGCCGACGACGAGTCGTGGGAGGACCCGCGGGCTCCCACGGGGAGGCCGGGCTTCAGGGCCCCGCACCTCGTCCTCCGCGCCGGAGGGGAGGAGCGCTCGACGCTCGACCTGTTCGGACGCGACTTCGTCGTGCTCGCGGGCTCCGCGGGCGGCGCGTGGTGCGACGCCGCACGCCGCGCAGGCGAGGCGTGTGGAGCCACCGTGGACGCCTACCGCGTCGGGGTCGACCTCGCCGCGACGGCGGACGGCGATCTCGAGGAGCTGTACGGGACGGGGCCCGAGGGAGCGGTGCTCGTGCGCCCGGACGGGTTCGTCGCGTGGCGCGCAACCGGTGCGGGCGGGAGCCCCGAGGCCGAGCTCGGGGACGCGCTCGCCGCGGCCCTCGGCCGCTGACGCGACGCGCGAGGCACCGCGCGGGCGAGAGGGCGACGGGGGACACGCCGCTACGCTCGCGCGGTGAAGGTCGTCACGATCGTCGGCAACCGCCCGCAGCTCGTCAAGGCGGCGCCGCTGTCCGAGGCGATCCGCGCGGCCGGGGTCGACGAGGTCGTCGTCCACACCGGCCAGCACTGGGACGACGAGCTGTCGCAGGTCTTCATCGACGAGCTCGGCCTCGACGAGCCCGCGTACCGCCTCGACCTCCGCACGGCGGACGTCGCCGCGCTCACCCCCGCCGTGGGGGGCGTGCTCGCAAGAGAGCGGCCCGATCTCGTGGTCGTGCTCGGCGACACGAACTCGACGCTCGCGGGCGCACGCGCCGCGCGGGCGAGCGGGCTGACGCTCGCGCACGTCGAGGCAGGGCTGCGGAGCGGCGACGTCTCGATGCCCGAGGAGCGCGCACGGATCGAGGTGGACGGGCTCGCCGACCTGCTCCTCTGCCCCGACGAGCGGTCGGCGGCCACGCTGCGGGCCGAGGCGGTGCACGGCCGCATCGAGGTCGTGGGCGACGTGATGGCCGACGCGACTCTCCGCTTCGCGCCGCTCGCGCGGGAGCGCGTGCCTCCGCCGCACCCGCCGGCGACGTACGTCGTCGCGACGATCCACCGCGAGGCGAACGTGCGGCCGGAGCGGCTCCGGCGGATCGCGGACGGCCTCTCGCGCGTCGAGGAGCCCGTGCTCCTGCCCGCGCACCCTCGCACGGCGGCGACGCTGCATGGGGAGGGCATTCCGCTCGGGCCGAACGTCGAGCTGCGCGGGCCGCTCGGCTACCTCGCGTTCGCGTCGGCCGCCTCGCAGGCACGGGTCGTCGCGACCGACTCCGGCGGGCTCCAGAAGGAGGCGTACTGGTACCGTGTGCCCTGCGTCACGATGCGCCCCTCGACGGAGTGGGTCGACACGGTGGCGGCCGGGGCGAACACGCTCGTCGACGACGACCCGGAGGCCATCGTGGCGGCCGTCCGGGACGCGAGGTTCCCGGACCACGCGCCCACACTCTACGGCGACGGCCACGCGGCGGCCCGCATCGCCGCGCTGCTCGCCGGAGTGCATGATGCAACGACTCTCTGAGAGGAGGCAGTGATGACCGGCACGCTCGTGCACTTCGAGCTCCCCGCCGCCGACACCGGGCGGGCAAAGGGGTTCTGGAGCGGTGTCTTCGGGTGGGAGTTCGGCGAGTCCGCGATGCCCGGGATGGAGTACTTCATGGTGCGCACCGGCGAGAACCAGGGCGGTGCCGTGCAGTCGTCGGAGGGCCCGTTCCGAATCGTCGTGTACTTCGACACGGACGACATCGACGCGTCGATTGCGAAGGTGCGCGAGCACGGCGGCACCGCGGACGAGCGGATGCCGATCCCGCACGTCGGCTGGTTCACGCATTGCGCCGACACCGAGGGCAACGCGTTCAGCCTCTTCCAGAGCGACGAGTCGGTCACCGGATAGAAGCGGCGGGCGAGGAGGCGTCAAGTTGCAGTTGCAACTTGCGCTCTCCCGCCTCGCATGTGACGCGGTGTGTCAACGCCACCCCCGCCGCTACGATCCCGCCTTGTGAACGGCCCGGAGACCACATCCGCGGCGGGGCTCGACCCCGCCGCCCGGGCGGCGACGACCACGGGCACGCCGACGGGTGCGTACGAGATCGCGATCGTCGGCGCAGGCTACGTCGGCGTGCCGCTCGCGCAGGTCTTCGCGGAGGCGGGCAGGCGGGTCGTGCTCGTCGACGTCGACGAGGCCCGCGTCGCGCAGCTACGCCGTGGCGAGAGCTACATCGAGGACGTCCCCTCCGAGACGCTCGGCCGGCTCGTCGAGGAGCACGGGCTGGGCGCGACGACCGACTACGACGTGCTGCGCGACGTCGCCGCGATCCTCGTCGCGCTGCCGACCCCGCTCACCCGGCAGCGCGAGCCCGATCTCTCGATCGTGCTCGGCGCCGGCGCCGAGATCGGCCGTCGGCTGCGGGCCGGCCAGCTCGTGGTGCTCGAGTCGACGACGTACCCGGGGACGACGCGCGAGGAGCTCATGCCGATCCTCGAGCGCGAGTCCGGGCTCGCGGCGGGGAGGGACTTCCACCTCGCGTTCTCGCCGGAGCGGGTCGACCCCGGCCGGGTCGACTGGACGACGAAGACCGTCCCGAAGATCGTCGGTGGGATCGACGACGCGTCCACGGAGGCGGCCGCGGCGCTGTACCTGTCGGCGGTCGACGAGGTGCACCGCGTCTCCTCGCCCGACGCGGCGGAGCTCACGAAGCTGCTCGAGAACATCTTCCGCTCGGTCAACATCGCGCTCGTCAACGAGCTCGCGCAGCTCTGCGACCGGATGGAGATCGACATCTGGGAGGTCGTCGACGCCGCCGCGACGAAGCCGTTCGGGTTCATGCCGTTCCAGCCCGGGCCGGGGCTCGGTGGGCACTGCATCCCGATCGACCCCTTCTACCTCACCTGGAAGGCCCGCGAGTTCGACTTCTCGACCCGTTTCATCGAGCTCGCGGGCGAGGTGAACCAGAACATGCCGTACTACTGCCGCTCGAGGGTTTCGCAGGCGCTGAACCACGGGGCGCGCAAGTCGGTCGCCGGCGCACGGATCCTGGTGCTCGGCGTCGCCTACAAGGCAGACATCTCGGACTGGCGCGAGTCCCCCGCGGTGAAGGTGATCGGCTTGCTCCAGAACGCCGGCGCCACGGTCGCGTACCACGACCCGCACGTGCCCTCCTTCCAGGCGGACGGCATCGCGCTCGACTCGGTCGCGCTCGCCCCGGCCGACTACGACGCGGTCGTGATCGCGACCGCCCACACGGGCATCGACTACGCGCAGCTCGTGCGGGACGCCAACCTCGTCGTCGACCTGCGCAACGCGACCGGCCGCGCGGGCATCACGGACGGAAAGGTCTGGAAGCTGTGACGTGCCCCGGCCGAGAGCCCATCTGCGGCCCTGCCGGCCGCGACGCTACGCGCCCCTTCGCCGTCGCCGCGCGTGCGTCTCGCGGGGCATCGCCTTGCGGGTGAGCTTCTGGACACGCCCTTGACCCGCGTCGCCCACGCCGGGGTCGGAGGCTGGGGAAGGAACGTCGCCCGGGTCGTGGGCGAGCTTGCGGAGCTCGCGTGGATCTGCGACGTCGACGAGGGCCGCCGCGAGGAGTACGCGCGGCGCTACCCCGAGGCCCGGACGACCGCCTCGTTCGAGGAGATGCTCGCGGACGACGGCGTCGACGCGGTCACGATCGCGACGCCCGTGCCGACCCACCATGCGCTGGCCAGGCAGGCGCTCGAGGCCGGCAAGCACGTCTTCGTCGAGAAGCCCCCCGCGATGCGCGGCTCGGAGATGGAGGAGCTGCTCTCGCTCGCGCAGGAGAGGAGCCTGGCGCTGATGCCGGGCCACCTGCTGCTCTACCACCCCGGTCTCGTCCGCGTGAAGGAGCTCGTCGACGCGGGCGAGCTCGGCGAGGTCGCGTGCGTGTACGGAAACCGCCAGAACCTCGGTGTGATCCGCTCGAACGAGAACGCGCTCTGGTCGCTCGGCGTCCACGACCTGTCCGTGATCCTCTGGCTGCTCGGCGAGGAGCCGAGCGAGGCGGTCGCGTACGGGATGGACTACCTCCAGGAGGGCATCGAGGACGTGGTGTTCTGCTTCCTCCGGTTCCCCTCGGGCAAGGTCGCGCACATGCACCTCTCGTGGCTCGACCCGCACAAGATGCGGAAGATGACCGTGGTCGGGCGGGAGAAGATGGTCGTGTTCGACGACATGGAGCTCGAGCGGAAGGTCACGATCTACGAGAAGGGGCCGTGGGAGCCCGCGGAGAGCTACGGCGAGTGGCGCACGCGGACGGGTGACATCTACAGCCCCAAGATCGCGAACGACGAGCCGCTGCGCCTCGAGCTCGCCCACTTCCTGACCCTCGTCCGCGACGGCCCCGGCGACCACCGCGAGGCGCTCGACGGCCTGGCGGTGGTGCGGACGCTCGACCGGCTGACGGAGAGCCTCCGCGATGGCCGCTGAGGTCCACCCGACCGCAGTCGTCCATCCGGGGACGGTGCTCGGGGACGGCGTGCGGGTGCTCGAGCACGCCGTGGTGGGCAAGCAGCCGACGCTCTCCACCCGCTCCACCGCCAGGCGGGAGCCGCTCGCACCCACCGTCGTCGGCGACGGCACCGTGATCTCGACGGGCGCGATCGTGTTCGCGGGCTCGACCCTCGGCGCGCGGGTGATCGTCGGCGACCAGTCCTGCGTGCGGGAGCGCGTCACGGTGGCGGACGACGTCGTGATCGGCCGGGGCGCGCTCGTCGAGAACGACACGTCGATCGGCGCGCGAACGCGCATCCAGGCGGATGCCTACGTGACCGCGTATTCGACGCTCGAGGAGGACGTGTTCGTCGCGCCGTGCGTCGTCACGACGAACGACAACTTCATGGGCCGCACCGAGCGTCGACTCGAGCTGATGCGGGGCCCCACGATCCGCCGCGGCGCGCGCGTCGGCGGCGGCGCGATCCTCTGCCCCGGGATCGAGGTCGGGGAGGAGGCGTTCGTCGGCGCCGGCGCGGTCGTGACGAGGGACGTGCCCGCGCGGACGGTCGTCGTCGGCAGCCCGGCGCGCGTGCTGCGCGACGTCCCCGACGACGAGTTGCTCGGCGCCTAGCGGACGCGGACGATCGAGAGGCGGTAGGCGACCGGCGCCGGGGTCGAGTCGGTGAGCCGTACCTGCAGGTCGTACCAGCCGTCCCGCGGCGCCGTGAAGCCGAGCCGTTCGCGCCTCCCGGGCCGGTTCGAGAGCCTGATCCGCAGATCCTGGCGGGCGAGGTCGGTGACCGAGACCGTGGACGGCCGCCAGAGGGCGAGCACGACGTCGCTCGAGCCGGCGGCGGCGAGCGACGCGTAGAGCTTCTCGCCGCGGCGCAGCCGGACCGCGTAGACGTCGTCCTGGTCGTCCCAGAAGTCGAGCGAGGCCCGCACGAGCCTCGCCTTCGCCCCCGCGGGGAAGTAGAGGCGGTAGGCGTCGGCTCCCGCGTCGTCGTTCGGCTCGTAGGCGTCGCGCGGCGGAAGCGGGCCGGCGAGCGCCTCGACCGCCGCGGCGATGTCGAGCTCCCCCCAGCCCGTCAGCGGGTCGCGGCCGAACCGGCAGCCTCTGCACCCCGACGCGGGCGAGGCGTCGGCGGCCGAGCGCTCGATCAGCGTCACGACCTGCTCCGGACGGAGGGACGGGCGCACCCCGAGCAGGTCTGCCGCGGCCGCCGCGACCTGGGGCGCGGCGAACGACGTGCCCTCGGGCGGCCGGAACTGGGGCGTCGCGCACGGGGTGTACCCCTGGTCGGAGCACTCCGGCCGGTCGGAGGTGAGCCGCCGGGGGAACGTCGAGAAGATGTCCTCGCCCGGTGCAGCGACGTCGTTGTAGACCGCGTCGCGGTTCGAGAACGACGGCGATCCGCCGCCGCGCGTGAGTGCGCTCACCCCGATCACGTGCGGCAGCGCCGCGGGGTAGCTGGCGAACCGCCAGGGCGTGCGGGGCGCCTGGTCGGCGTTCCCGACGGCCGCGACGACCACCGCCCCGTGCCGCACCGCGTACGCCACCGCCTGCTGCTCGAGCCGCGAGAACGTGTCCTGGCTGGGGTCTCCCGGGTCGCGGAGCCCGCCGAGCGAGATGTTGATCACCCGCGCGCCGTGGTCGACCGCCCAGTGGATCGCCTTCGCCTCGGCCTCCACCGAGATCGTCCCGTCGTCGCCGACGACCTTTGCGACGAGCAGCTCCGCCCCGGGGGCGAGCCCCGCGATGCCGGTCGAGTTCTCGAGCTCGGCGCCGATGATCCCGGCGACGATCGTCCCGTGGCCCCGCGTGTCCTGGGCGCTCCCGCCGACGAAGCTCTTCGCGCCCACGATCCGCGGGACGAGGTCCGGATGTGTGAGGTCGATCCCCGAGTCGACCACCGCGACCCGTACCGGTGCGAGCGGCGGAGGGGCGTCCCACGCGTCGTAGGCGTGCGTCGCCGCCGCGTACCACTGGCGACCCGCGAGCGGGTCAGTGGGGGCGAACGCCAGGCGCCGGACGACGTCCGGCTCCACCCACGCGACACCGGGGACGCCGCGGAGCGCCGCCGCGGGAGCCTCCACCGTGAGCGCGCCGAGCCCGTCCAGGATCTCCGCCGGGTGTCCCGTCGCCGCCTCGACCGCCGCCGCCACCCTCTGCGGGTCGGAGCCCGGCTCGACACCCACGTGCAGCCGCCCGGCGAGAGACGGTGCGGGAAGCACGAGCGCGGCGATCACGGCGAGCACCCCGAGGGGGGCGCGCAGGGTCACGCCGCGATCCGGAAGGTGAGCATCGGCCCGCCGGCGCCGTCGGCGGTGAGGCGGAACGTCGTCGTGGTCGTCGTGCGAATCCTGATCGCGAACGTGCCGTCGGGCGTCGGGGCAACCCGGGCCACGGTGACCCAGTCGCCCGCCGGGGTTCGCCGCTGCACGGCGGCGCCCGCGACGTCCCGTGCGAGCCCCGTCAGGCGCACGACCCCCGCGGGCCGCGCCCCGGCGGCGGGACGGTCGAGCCGGAGGACGCCGACGCGGAAGTCGAGCGACTTGAGCCCGAGCCGATTGCGGACGTCCGTCAGCCGCTCCTCGGTGGTCGCCCCCGAGGTGGTGGTCACGCGCAGCGCCGCGGGCGAGCCCGGCGTCCCGGGCTCGAACGAGACGTCCGCGACGGCTCCCGGCAGACCGAGTCTCCGAGCGAGCTTCGCACCGCCCATGACCTGGGTCTCCCAGCGGTGGTTCGGCGAGAGCTCGTCCCAGGGGTCGTCGACCGAGACGAGGTACGGGAGATCCTCGCCGAAGACGTCGAGGGCGCTGAGCGTCCTGCCGCCGCTCGACGAGAAGTAGAACGTCTGCGCGGGCGCGCCCCCGAAGCTCAGGATCTGCCCGCGCGTCTCCGTGACGGCACGGGTCGGGCCCGGAGCCTCGGCCTGAGCGCCGTAGTAGAGCTGGCTGCGGGCGTCCGAGTAGAGGTCGAACGACCGTCCCGCGACGAGGTTCGCGACCGCGTACGTGCGAGCTGCGACCGCCTGGGCCTTGAGGGCCTCGGGTGGCCAGTCCTTCGGCATCTCCCCCGGGACCACGCCGAGGAGGTACGACTCCAGCCCGACGAGGTTCACGAGCTGCAGCTTGCCCGCCGCCTTCGTGATGCGGAGCGCGCCCCGGTAGGTCCTGTCCCCCACCGTGAGACGCCCGCGGCCCGCCGCGCGGAGCGTCACCGGGCTCTGGAGCTGCCCGGCCGGCGCCCCCGGCACGCTTTTCGGGCGGAGGCCCGGACCGAGCGTGAGCGTCCCGCCGACGCGCGCGCGGCTGCCCGCTCCGTCCACGAGCGCGATCCCGGCAGGGGCCGTCACTGAAACCGAGGAAAGCCCGTCGCCGACGAGGATCCGCAGCTTCGAGGGGACCGCGACCGGTGAGCTGCCGAGCGACGTGCCGGGGTAGTAGTACGCGAGGATCGAGCGGTAGTCCCGTCCCGCCTTCGCCTGCCCGAACGCGCCCCACTGGCTCATCCCGACGCCGTGCCCCCAGCCACCGCCGGCGAGCACGAACGTGGTCGGCGATGCGGGCGCCCCGCCCGAGGAGCTTCCGACGAGGCTGAGCGCTACGACGACCACGGCGGCGAGTGACCGACCCATGTCCGATCCCTGTCTAGAGCGGTTGTGGGCCGTCAGGCCTGCAACCGCTCTGCGTACTGCTCCTCGTAGTAGCGGCGGTACTCCCCGGACTTGATCGGCTCCCACCAGGCGCGGTGCTCGCGGTACCACGCGACGGTCGCGGGCAGCCCGCCCTCGCCGAACGAGTGCTCCGGCGCCCAGCCGAGGGCGCGCAGCTTCGCGTCGTCGAGGGCGTAGCGACGGTCGTGGCCCGCCCGGTCCTCGACGTGCCTGACGAGCGACGGATCCGCGCCCGTGAGCTCGAGGATCCGGTGGGTCACCTCGAGGTTCACGTGCTCCTCGCCGCCGACGTTGTAGATCTCGCCCGGCGCGCCCTCGCGCAGCACGAGCTCAACGGCCGCGCAGTGGTCCTCGGCGTGCAGCCACTCGCGCACCTGGCCGCCGTCGCCGTACACCGGAAGCGGCTCGCCGTCGAGCGCGTTCGTCACGAAGAGAGGGACGAGCTTCTCGGGATACTGGTTCGGCCCGAACGTGTTCGCCCCGCGCGTGATCGAGGCGCGCACGCCGTAGGTGCGCACGTACGCCAGCACCTGGAGGTCCCCGCCGGCCTTCGCGGCGCTGTAGGGGCTGGACGGCCGCAGCGGGTCTCCTTCGACCGACCTGCCGCCGGCCTGGAGGTCGCCGTACACCTCGTCGGTCGACACCTGGACGAAGCGCGCGTCGTGGGCACGTGCCCACTCGAGCAGCGTCATCGTGCCGAGCACGTCAGTCGAGACGAACTCCTTCGGGCCGAGGATCGACCGGTCGACGTGGGTCTCCGCGGCGAAGTTCACGATCGCGGCGCACCCGGCCGCGGCCCGTGCGACCGCCTCGGGGTCGGCGATGTCGCCGACGACGAGCTCCACGCCGGTGCCCTCGAGGTTGGCGGGGTTCCCGGCGTAGGTCAGCTTGTCGAGGACGACGGCGTCGTCCCCGCCCGCGACGAGCCGCCTCACGAAGTGCGAGCCGATGAACCCGGCGCCGCCGGTGACGAGCACGCGCATCCGCAGAAGGGTAGCGGGGCGCCCCGCACCGACAACGGCGTGCTACGCGGGCCCGCGGGAGAGCTGCTCGAGGCAGGCTCTCAGCCCGTCCCGCCAGTGCGGGAGCACGGGTGCCGCCTTCTCGCTGCGCAGGATCGAGACCGCCGGCCGCGCCGCGCGCGCACCAAGCTCGGCGGACGTGATGCGCTGCACCCGGCACGCCAGCCCCGCCTCCTCGAACACGGCCTCCGCCAGCTCGGCCCAGGTGCAGTCGCCGTCCGCGGCGAGGTGCCAGACACCGAAGGGCGACCCCTGCCCGACGAGCGTCCGCGTCGCGGCCGCGAGGTGCCCGACGTACGTCGGACAGCCGCGCTGGTCGTCCACGACCGACACCTCGTCCCGTTCGCCGCCCAACCGCAGCATCGTGCGGACGAAGTTGTGTCCAGTCTCCGAGAACAGCCAGGACGAGCGGATCACCCAGGCGCGGTCGCCGGCGGCGGCCTCGCCGTGGAGCTTCGTGCGGCCGTAGGCCGAGAGCGGGCTCGGCGAGTCGGACTCGACGTACGGGACGCCCTGTCGCCCGTCGAACACGTAGTCGGAGGAGTAGGCGACGAGGGGCGCGCCGAGCGAGGCCGCGTGGCGCGTGCCGCCGACGTTCGTCGCGGCGGCGTCCTGCGGGTCCTCCTCCGCCCCGTCCACGTCGGTCCACGCGGCCGTGTGCAGCACGAGCTCCGGCGCCCAGGGGAGCGGCGGCGGCTCGTCGCGCACGTCCCAGGCTCGGCGGTCGAGCGCGAGGACGTCGTCGTCCGAGAACCCGGCCCGGAGCGCCCGCCCGAGCTGGCCCCCCGCGCCGGTGATCAGGGTGCGGCGTCGCGCTCGGAGAGGATCGGGGTCGTCGTGCTCCACAGGTGTGCGATGCGAGGGTCGTTCCACGCGACCCCGTGCTCGTCGGGATCGGCGGGGTCGTACTCCTCGGTCACGTGGTAGCAGAACAGGAGGTCGGTGAGCGCCTCGAAGCCGTGGGCGTGCTGTCCGGGTACGTAGATCGCGACCGGGTTCTCGTCGCCGATGTCCTCCACGAAGGTCTCGCCGCTCGCGCGGTCGAGGACAACGACGCGGGCCGTTCCCGTGAGGCACGCGAACAGGTCGTCCTGGCCGCGCTCGTGGTAGTGGAGGCCCCGGATCACGCCGGCGCGCGAGGAGCTGAGGTTGGTCTGCACCATCGGGCGCGGCAGCGCGCTGTCGCGGCGCAGTTCGCAGAACCAGCCCCGCTCGTCCTCGAACCGGACCAGCGGGATCCGGCGGACGCCCGCGACGCTCACGCGTTCACCCCGGTCTCCTCGACGCGCCGGCCGATCTCCGCGAGGTGCCGCCAGTGCTTGCCCGCGTCCTCCCACCAGCCTTCGACCTTGACGACGTCGAGCCGGCCCTCGTGCGCGTAGTGACGGTTGACGTCCGTGATCTCGAGCTCTCCGCGACTCGACGGCTCGAGCGCTGCGATCACGTCGAAGACGTCCGGCGGGAAGCAGTACAGCCCGACCACCGCGTCGTTCGAGGGGGGCGCCTCGAAGCGGGTGTCGACCACGCCCGCCTTCTCGACGATGTCCGTCACCCGGCCCTCCCCGTCGTACGCGACGACGCCGAAGTTCTCCGGGTCGGGCACCTCCTTGACGAAGATCTGCGCGCGCCCCGACCGCCCGGCCCACGCGGCGATCGCGGCCGCCTGACCGCGCTCGAAGATGTTGTCACCGAGCACGACGACGAGGTGCTCGCCCTGTGCGAAGTCGCGCGCCATGCCGACGACCTGCGCGATCCCTCCCGGCCTGGTCTGCACCTTGTAGGTGAGGTCGAGCGAGAGGAGCGGCTGCTCGGAGCCGCGCGCGACGACCCTGCCGTCGCCGAGCAGGTCGATCATCTGCCCGGCGTGGCCCTGTCCGGTGACGACCAGGACGCTCTCGACGCCGGCGCGCTCGAGGAGCTGGAGCGGGTAGTAGATCATCGGCCAGCTCCCGACCGGGAGCAGGTGCTTGTTCGCGACCCGGGTCAGCTCTCCGAGGCGTGTCGCCTCGCCCCCCGCGCAGACGAGTCCCTTCATGACGGGCGATCGTACTGGTGGGGCACGGCCGGCGGTCAGCGCCCCGCGCGGCGCGCGCGCGCCTCGGTCTTCCGGCGCCGCACGCCGGGCACCGCACGGACCGCCGCCACCCAGACGTAGCCCAGCGTCCCGATCACCGCGGCGAGCCCGAGCACGATCCGCTTCACCGTCGACATGACCATCAGACTAGAGACGCGCGGGGCGGGTAATACTTCAGGGACCTTCCCGAGACGAAAGGACGGCCGCGATGGCGAAGACGCAAGCGGCGAAGATGACGGATACGTTCGAGGCGGTCAAGCCGTACCTCGAGCGCGCGCTGCGCGACGACGAGTTCCGCAAGGACCTGAAGGACGCGCTCTCGGCTGCGCGGGAGCTGTACGGACCGCTCACCAAGGGGAACGGCGTGGCCGCGTCGGCCCGCACGCTGGCGACCGACAAGAAGGCGCAGGAGCATCTGAAGCGTGCGCTCGACGATCTGGCGAACGCCGCCGGCACGCTCCAGGGCGCGAAGAAGAAGAGCCGCAAGGGCCGGAAGATGCTGATCCTGGCCGGGATCGTCGCGGGTGCGCTGTACAACCCGTGGACGGGCCCCCAGACCCGCGAGAAGCTCCTCGACATGATCGCGGGCAGCGACGACCTGGAGCCGCTCGAGACGTACACCGCTCCGGACGCTGCGCCGCCGGTGAACGGCGACCCGGCGGAGCCGGCGACCGAGGAGCCGGCCGCATCGGGCTCGTCGGGCAAGGGCGGCACCAGGGCCTCGAAGAGCTAGCTGGGCCGACGACTACGGGTTGGAGCGGGCCTCGCGGGTGGCGAGCGCCCGCTTCAGCGCCCCCGGCACGAGACCGCTCGAGGTCGAGATGTCGCTCGCCTCGAGCAGAACGGCTCCCGCGCGCGCGAGCGCGACGGGAGCACCGCCGGCGGTCGGGAGGTAGCGGCGTCCGGACGCGAACGACACGTCGGCGGCGCGGCGCCAGGCGACGAGGAAGGGGTACGGGGCGACCACGCCGTCGTATCCGAACCGGATCAGGTCGACGGGGTGGATCTCGAAGTGGAGGTGCGAGACGCCGCCGTCCGCGTCGCCGGAGTGCCCCACGAAGCCGAGGACGTCGCCGGCCCTCACGTTCAGCCCCGCCACAGCCAGGGGGGAGTAGGCGCTCAGATGCGCGTAGTAGAACTCGTTCCCCGCCCGGTCGCGGAGCCACAGCCGCCAGCCGCCGATGTCGTTCCACCCGACCGAGAACAGCGTGCCGTCGGCGACCGCGAGGATCGGGGTGCCGAGCGGGGCGACGAGGTCCTCGCCGTGGTGCCACTTGCCGGCGACGTCCCCGCGATATGCGCCGAAGGTGTCGCCGAACGCCGCCGGCCCGTAGAGCGGGAACACGTAGCCACCCTGACTCAGGCGGGCGGTCACCTCCGGAGCGGGCTTCACGAGCTCGGGCGGCGCACCGGGGATCGAGTGCCCCGGCTCGCGCGGCGCCGAGGGTGCCGGCCTCTGCGCGGGCTTCGGCGCCGCCGCGCGCTGACCGGGGATCGACTGCGGCGCGGTGCGGGGCGTGACCGGGCTCACGGTCGTGCCGTGGGGTGGTGGCGCAGCCGGCGTCGGCACGGCCACCGCCTCGGCCGTCGCAAAGCCCACCACGAGCTCCGACCCGGCGGGCAGGCCCGCGTGCTCGGCGATCAGCCGCACCCGGAGCCCGGTGACGGAGCTCTGGGCGGAGCGGGGCTTGGCGGACGTCGAGGAGCTCGACTCGCCGAGCACGTCGAGCGTGCCCCAGTCCGCAAGCGGCACCTGGAGGCTCGTGGTCGCGTTGACGGGCTGCCCGAGCACGACGAGGCCGCTGATCTCGGACGAGCCGACGTCGCCGGTCGCACCCGCGGCGCCGGCCGCGGCGCCCGCGCGGACCGAGACGGACTGGGCGACGATCTCCCCGCCGAGGAGCGAGACCGCGATCGCGCGCACGGCGCCCTCCGCGGACGACGAGGTGCCCGCCTGCGCGGTGACGCTCGCGGTGGAGGCCCCGATCCTGAGCGCCGACCCGTCCTCCGGGTACGAGAACGGCCCGCCGGCGCTCGCCGTCGGAGGCGCCTCGAGACGCTCCGTCGCGCTCGCCGGCTGCCCCGGGAGCGTGACCGACGCCACGAGTGCGGTCGCGCCGGTCGTCGTCGCGGTCGGATCCTCGGGCGCGGCGCCGGCCACGCCCGCCACCGCGACACCGAGCACGAGGGCGAGCACGAGCGGTGCGCGGGTGCTCCTCACGACACGTCAGGGTAGCGCCGCGCCGGGCGGGCGCCCGTGAGAGCCAGCCTGAGGGCGACCACGAGCAGCAGCACGCCGAACGCACGGCGCAGGAGATCTTCGTCGATCCTCGTGGCGATCTGCACCCCGAGCTCGGCGCCGACGATCGAGACGCCCCCCACCACGAGCGCGGCGCGGGCACGGAGGTTGCCGTATGCGCGCTGCCGGTAGGCCCCCGCCGCAGCGGTCGGGACGATCGCGAGGAGCGAGGTCGCCGACGCCTCGACCTGGCCGAGGCCGAGGAGGAGCAGCGTCGGCACGAACAGGATCCCCCCACCGACGCCGAAGATCCCGGAGAGTACGCCGGCGGCGAGCCCGAGGCAGAGACCCGCGGCGATCGCCCATGCGCTCACAGGGCGAGCAACCGCACGCCGATCACCGCGAGCAGCGCCGAGAACGCGAGCGTCAGCGCGCGGCCCGAGAGCCGCTGCTGGAGATGCGTCCCGAGGAGTGCGCCCCCGACCGCCGGCAGCCCGACGAGCAGCGCGTAGCCCGGGCGCACCTCTCCCCGGACGGCGTACAGCACAGCGCCGGCCGTCGCCGTAACGAGGATCGCCCCCAGGGACGTGGCCGCGGCGGCGTGCGTCGGCAGCGCGGCCAGGGCGATCAGGAGCGGCACGACCACGATCCCGCCGCCGACCCCGAAGACGGTCGAGAAGACGCCGGCGACGAGACCGATCAACGCGAGGCGGGTCGTCATCGAGGGGCGGGTTCGGGGCGCACCCGCCGTATCCTAGGTCGCCCATGAGCGACGACCTCCTGCAGCGGCTGGCGGCCGACCCCGGGCGGGCCGCGGTCCTCCTCGACGTCGACGGGACGCTCGCTCCCGTCGTGGAGCGGCCGGAGGACGCGCGCGTCCCGGAGGGGACGCGTCGCGAGCTCGCGCGGCTGGCAGCCCGGTACGCGCTCGTCGCGTGCGTCAGCGGGCGCCCCGGCACGGACGTCGAGCGTCTCGTCGACGTGCCCGGTGTCGCCGTGGTGGGGGAGCACGGGCTCGAGCTCGCGCCCGACGCGGCCGGCTGGGCCGAGCGCATCTCCTCGTTCGCGGCAGGCGTCGACTGGCCCGCGGAGCGGAAGCCGCTCAGCCTGACGTTCCACTTCCGCCGTGCCGACGACGAGGCGGCGGCACGGGCGTACCTGACGCGGGTCGAGGCGGCGGCCCGGGCGGAGGGGCTCGTCCCCCGCTGGGGACGGATGGTGCTCGAGGTCCGGCCTCCGGTGGCCGCCGACAAGGGAACCGCGGTCGCGGCGCTCCTGACCCGCGCCGCGCTCTCACGGGCGCTCTATGCGGGCGACGACACGACCGACCTGGACGGGTTCGCCGCGCTCGAGCGGCTCGAGCTGGGCGTGCGGGTCGCGGTCGACTCGCCGGAGGCGCCCCCCGAGCTCCTCCAGCAGGCGGACGTCGTCGTCGACGGCACGGACGGCGTGCTCAGGCTCCTCGAGGGGCTCTAGCGCGCGCGTCCGGCCGGCGGGCGCCGGGACGGCGGCTCGCGATCTCGCGCCACGGCCGCGTGTTCAGCACCTGGCCCTTCGTCAACCACGCCCGCCGCGCCTGCGCGACGCCCAGCTCCCGGTAGCCGAGCGCGTTCGTCGAGTGGGCGTCGGTCGTGATCGGAACGCGCACGCCGGCCTCGCCCGCGAGCCGCGCGTGGACGTCGCGCATGTCGAGCCGGTCGGGCTGGCTGTTGATCTCGAGCGCGGTGCCGGTCTCGGCGGCACGGGCCACGACCAGCTCGACGTCGATCTCGGCCCCCGGTCGCCGGTTGAGCTTCCGTCCGGTGAGATGGCCGATGCAGTCGACGTGCGGGTGGTCGAGCGCGGCGAGGAGCCGCTCGGTCGGGCTCCGGTCGAAGGCCGCGTGGAGCGAGGCCACGACCCAGTCGAGCTCCGCGAGCAGCTCGTCGGCGACGTCGATCGAGCCGTCGGAGCGAATGTTCGCCTCGACGCCCCTCAGGACGCGGAAGGGCTTCACGCGCTCGTTCACGCGCTCGATCTCGTCCCACTGCGCCTCCATGCGTCCGTCGCGGAGGTAGTGCGAGTGGTCGGTCAGCGCGAGGAAGCGATCGCCACGCGACCGCGCGGCCCGGGCCATCTCCTCGATCGACCCGCGGCCGTCGGCCGACCAGGTGGAATGGCAGTGCAGCTCGCCGACGAGGTCGCCGGGCGAGACGAGCTCGGGCAGCCTTCCGTCGCGCGCCGCCTCGAGCTCGCCGCCGTTCTCGCGCAGCTCGGGCGGGACCCAGCTGTAGCCGAGGAACCCGTACAGCTCGGTCTCGGTGCGGAACCGGTGCAGCTCGCCCGTCTCGACCACGGTGACGCCGTACTCGGAGACGGAGAGCCCCCGGCGCTGCGCGTCCTCCCGCAGGGCGACGTTGTGGTCCTTCGAGCCGGTGAAGTGCTGGAGGAGGCTGCCGAAGTCCTCGGGCGGCACGACGCGCAGGTCGAGCCGGAGCCCCTGCTTCGTCACGACCGTGGCCTTCGTGTCGCCCCGCGCCGCCACCTCGAGCACCCACGGGAGCTCGACGAAGTGGCCGATCAACGCGGCCGGGTCGCTCGCGGTGGCGATCACGTCGAGGTCGCGGAACGTCTCCCGGCCACGGCGGACGCTCCCCGCCTCGGACACCTCGACCGCGGCCGGATGCTCGCGGAGCGCCCGGACGACCTCCCGCACGACGGGGAGGCCGGCCCCGAGGAGCCCGCGTCGCTCCGGCGCGGGGCCGAAGCCCTTCGCGAGCGCGTCCAGGATCTTCTCCTCGCTCTTCGCCCCGAGGCCCTGGAGCGTGCGCACGCGCTGCTGCTCGGCCGCCTCGCGCAGACCGTCGAGGGTGGTCACGTCGAGCTCGCGCCAGATGCGCGCCGCGGTCTTCGGGCCCAGCCCCGGAAGCCGCAGGAACTGGGTCACCTCGTCCGGGACCTCGGCGCGGCGCTTCTCGAGCGCCGCCATCTCACCGCTCTCGGTCAGCTCGACGATCTTCGCCTCGATCGTCGCGCCGATCCCGGGCAGCTCCTTGGCTCGCCCGGCGAGCGCGAGCTCGGAGATCGACGACGCCGTCTCGCGGATCCGCGTCGCCGCCCGACGGTATGCGAGCACCCGGAACCCCTGCTCTCCCAGGACCTCCGACAGGTCGGCGAGCTCGTCGAGGGCGTCGGCGACGTCGCTGTTCCGCGGGAGCGGCGGCATCCGCCGATCATAGGTTTGTTCGCCGAGCGGGATTCCGCAGAAGCGGAATCCCGCGGCTTGATCCCCGCCTGCGGCGGGGCAGATCTCTGCAGGCGGCGGCTCCGCCGCGGCAACTCCTTTCAGCGGTCGGCCGGGGCTGCTCGTCGTCACACGCACACTTCGTCGCGTCCGGTGGGCAGACTCCGGGGGTGTCCGTGAGGGCTGTCGTCTGCGTGCCGACCTACGACGAGCGGGAGAACGTCGAGCCCCTCGTGCGGGCGCTGGGCGAGGTGCTCGACGTCGAGCGCGACCGCGTGCTGGTGATCGACGACGGCTCGCCCGACGGGACCGGCGAGATCGCCGATCGCCTCGCGGGCGAGCTTCCCTGGCTGCAGGTGCTGCACCGGACGCGCAAGGAGGGGATCGGCCGCGCCTACCTCGCCGGCTTCTCGCGCGCGCTGGAGACCGACGCGCAGCTCGTGCTCGAGATGGACTGCGACTTCTCGCACGACCCGGGCGACGTACCGCGCCTGATCGCCGCCTGCGAGGACGGCGCCGACCTCGCGCTCGGCTCGCGCTGGGTCGACGGCGGCGGCACCGAGAACTGGGGCGTCGTGCGCAGGGTGATCTCCCGCGGCGGCTCCCTCTACGCGCGGCTCGTGCTCGGCGTCTCGGTCCGCGACCTGACGGGCGGCTTCAAGTGCTTTCGGCGTACGGTGCTCGAGACGATCGACCGGGACGCGATCGCCGCCCGCGGCTACGGGTTCCAGATCGAGGGGACGTACCGGGCGCTCCGGGCCGGATTCCGCGTCGTCGAGGTGCCGATCACCTTCGTCGACCGGCGGGTCGGCGAGTCGAAGATGAGCGGCGCGATCGTCCTCGAGGCGATGCGCCAGGTCCCCGTCCTGCGCTGGCAGGCGTTCAGGGGCCGCCTGTAGTGACGGCCGGCGCACCACGGAGCAGAGCGAGGAGGACATTGTGTTGATTCAACACAAGCGGTGTCCGACCACCCCCTCCTCCGAGGGTCAGGCGGCGCGGTGATCGACACCACCGACGCGAGCTTCGGGCGGGACGTCCTCGAGTCGGCCGTCCCCGTCCTGGTCGAGTTCACCGCTCCGTGGTGCCGCCCGTGCCGGGCGATCGAGCCCCATCTCCACGCGCTGGAGGAGGCGCATGCCGGCCGCCTGCGCGTCGTGCGGATCGACATCGACGCGAACCTCGGCGTGCCGTCCCGCTACGGCGTGCTCTCCCTGCCGACGGTGATCGTGTTCGCACGGGGGGAGCCGGGCGAGACGATCCACGGCCCGCAGCCGCGCCGGCGCTACGAGGAGGCAGCGGCGCGGGCGCTCGCCGGGACGGCGCCCTGAGCCAGGCCGTCTCCGCCTGGGATCCTCTGCTCGACGCGGCCGAGGTCGCCTACCGCGGGATCGTCGAGGGTCGCGCCGGCCGCAGCGAGCCGTTCCCGGCCGGGCTCCACCCCGACGTCGTCGCCGCGCTCGCCGGCCACGGGATCGAAGGCGTCTACGCCCACCAGGCGGAGACCTGGGAGGCGGTCGCGCGCGGCGAGAGCGTGGTCGTCACGAGCGGCACCGCCTCCGGAAAATCGCTCGCGTTCTCGCTCCCCGTGCTCGACGCGATCGCACGGGAGCCGGGTGCGCGCGCCCTCTTCCTGTATCCGACCAAGGCCCTGACGCAGGACCAGGGGCGCTGGCTCGCCCGCCTCGGCCTCCCCGGCCTGCGGCCCGCGATCTACGACGGCGACACGCCGATCGGACAGCGCGCACACGTCCGGCACACCGCGAACGCGATCCTCACGAACCCCGACATGCTCCACGTCGGCGTCCTCCCCCACCACGACCGGTGGGGCGACGTGCTCCACAACCTCCGCGTGGTGGTCGTCGACGAGGCCCACGTGTACCGCGGCGTCTTCGGGTCGCACGTCGGCAACGTGCTGCGGCGGCTGCGGCGCCTCGCGCTCGCGTACGGCGCCGAGCCGGTGTTCGTGCTCGCGACCGCGACGATCGCGAACGCGGGCGAGCTGGCGGCAGCGCTGACCGGGCTCGACGTGCGGGTCGTCGCGACCGACACCTCGCCGCGGGCGGAGCGCGAGGTCGTGCTGTGGAACCCCGAGCTCCTCGACCCCGAGCTCGGCGTCCGCGCAAGCCCGCTGGGAGACGCGAGCCGGCTCGTGGCGGGCCTCGTCGAGCGAGGGCTGCGGGTGATCTGCTTCACGAAGAGCCGCAAGGCGGCCGAGCTGGTGCACCGCTTCGCGAGCGACCGGCTCGATACCGCGACGGCGCGGCGCCTGGCGCCGTACCGCGCCGGCTACACGCCCGAGCAGCGCCGCGAGATCGAGCGCCGCCTCGTCGAGGGAGACCTGCTCGGCGTGACCGCGACGGATGCGCTCGAGCTCGGCATCGACATCGGCTCGCTCGACTGTGCGATCTCCGTCGGCTTCCCGGGGACGGTGGCGTCCCTGCGCCAGCAGTGGGGCCGCGCGGGGCGGCGGTCCCGCGGTCTGGCGGTGCTCGTGGCGAGCGAGGACGCGCTGGACCAGTTCTTCGTCGACCAGCCGCCCGCGCTGCTCGAGCGGACGGCCGAGGCGGCGCTGATCGACCATGCCACCCCCCGCATCCTCGACGGCCACGTCCTCGCCGCCGCATACGAGGGGCCGCTGACCGAGACGGACGCCGCGGTGCTCGGGCCCGAGGCGCTCGAGCGGGCGGCGCTCCTGCCCGAGCTCCGGGCCACCCCTGCAGGCTTCGTCTGGCGCGGCCGCGACACCCCGGCGGCCCGCGTCTCGCTCCGCTCCGGCGACCAGGAGGCGTTCCTGATCGTCGAGGAGGACACGGGCGCCGTGCTCGGCACCGCCGAGCGGGAGCGGGCCTTCTCCACCGTCCACGAGGGCGCCCTGTACCTCCATCTCGGCGACCAGTACGCGGTGACGGCGCTCGACCTCGAGACGCGGACCGCACTCGTGCGGCCGGTCGCCGTCGACTGGTACACGCAGGCGCGGAAGGAGACGCGGACCGAGATCGCCGAGCCGCTCCGCTCCCGGCACGTGGCGGGCGTCGAGCTCCACCACGGCCGGGTCGAGGTCGCGGAGCAGGTGATCGGGTTCCAGCGCAAGGCCGTCGCGGACGGGAGCGTGCTCGACGCGACCCCGCTCGAGCTCCCCGAGACGTCGTTCGGGACCGAAGGGGTCTGGTTCTCGCCGGACGACTGGCTGCTGGAGGGGATCGACACGATGCCCACGCTCGTCTCGGCGCTCCATGCGTCCGAGCACGCGCTGATCTCGCTGCTGCCCCTGTTCGCGATGTGCGACCGCTGGGACATCGGCGGGCTGTCGACCAACGTCCACGAGCAGACGGGCCGACCCACGATCTTCGTCTACGAGGGCCACGCGGGCGGGGTCGGCCTGACCGAGCGCGGCTTCGACTGCTTCGCGGAGTGGGCCGCCGACACCGCCCGGCTGCTGGCGCGCTGCCCGTGCCGCGCGGGCTGCCCGTCGTGCGTCCAGAGCCCGAAGTGCGGCAACCTCAACGAGCTGCTCGACAAAGCCGCCGCGCGCACCCTGCTCGAACGGATGACGGGCTAGCGGTCGAGCCCGGCGAGCGCGAGCTCGACGGCGTCCGCGGGCGTCGCGGCGCGTCGCACGCCGGCGACCTCGGGGCCGCCTTCCAGGACGACGACCGGTCGGCCGAGACGCATCGCGAACCCGATCTCGGCGAGCGTGCCCCAGCTTCCGCCGACGGCGATCACGGCATCGCCGGACGCCGCGACGGCGAGGTTGCGGGCGTGCCCGATCCCGGTCACGACGACGTGGTCGGCCCACGGGCTCGCAGCGGCGCGCGACTCGCCCGGCAGGATGGCGATCGTCGTCCCGCCCGCCTCCCTGGCGCCCCTGAGCGCCCACGACATCACCTCGTCGAGCCCTCCCGTGATCACGACACAGCCGCGCTGGGCGAGAAGCCGACCGACCTCGGCGGCGACCGCCTCGTGCTCGCTCCCGCTCCCGATCACGGACACCTGTGTGCGCACTCCCGTCACGGAAGAAGCAAAGCGCCGGGGCCGGACGGGTCGGCCCCGGCGCATCCGTCGCCGCGCAGTCCCGTGCACGCCGTTCGGCGGCCGGCGCTTGCGCGCGGTGCCCCTCCTCTGGTTGCGTTCGTCCAGTACGTCGACTCGGCCGGAGCGGATTGGAGCACGTCATGACCGTCGAGCGGAGAGAGGCGCGAGGAGGCACGCTGGTCGTGGGCGGCGGCTTCGCCGGCGCCTACGTCGCGCGCCTGCTCGGGAGGCGCGGCGCGACGATCGTCAACCCCGACAACTTCATGCTCTACACACCGCTGCTCCCCGAGGCGGCCGCGGGGACGCTCGAGCCGCGCCACGTGGTCGTCCCCCTCCGCCAGATGTGCCCGCACGCCGAGCTCCTGCTCGGCCGGGCCGTGAGCCGGGACGCAGCAGCGAAGTCGGTCGTCGCGGAGACGTTGGGCGGGACCTTCGAGATCGCCTACGAGCAGCTCGTGGTCGCGCTCGGCGCCGTGCCACGCACGTTCCCGATCCCCGGGCTCGCCGAGCATGGACGCGGCTTCAAGGACGTCGCCGACGCGATCGCGCTGCGCAACCGGCTGCTCCGGGCGCTCGAGTCCGCCGCGGCGCGGATCGACCGCGAGGAGGCAGAGCGGGACCTGGGATTCGTCTTCGTCGGCGCGGGCTACGCGGGGGTCGAGGCGCTGGCCGAGCTGCACGATCTCGCGCATGACGCCGTCCGGCGCTCGTATCCGGAGTTGCGGGGCGTGCGGCAGCGATGGGTGCTCGTCGACATCGCGCCGCGCATCCTCGCCGAGATCCCTCCCAAGCTCGGCGAGTACACCCACCGCTACCTCGAGCGGCAGGGCGTGGAGATCCACGTGGAGACGACGCTCGAGTCGTTCGACGACCGCGGCGCGGTGCTCTCGGGCGGGGTGCACGTCCCCGCCCGGACGCTCGTGTGGTCGGCGGGCGTGCGCCCGAGCCCCGACCTCGAGCGGCTCGGGCTCCCCCTCGACGAGCGGGGCCGCGTCCCCGTCGAGCCGACCCTCCGGGTGGCCGGGGCGGCCGACGTGTGGGCGCTCGGCGACGGCGCCGCGGTGCCGAACACGCGCACGCCCGGCGAGCTCGACCCGCCGACGTGCCAGCACGCGCTGCGACAGGCACGACGGCTCGCGAAGAACCTCTCCGGCCCGCCCAAGCCGTACGGCTACCGGATGCTCGGCCAGGTCGCGACGCTCGGGCGCTACAAGGGGATCGCGGAGCTCCCCGGCCTCAGGCTCCGCGGGTTCCTCGGCTGGTTCGTCGCCCGGACGTACCACCTGTACGCACTGCCGACCTTCCGCCGCAAGGTCCGCGTGGTCACGGACTGGACGGTGTCGCTGTTCTTCCGCCGCGACATCGTCGAGCTCTCCGCGCTCGGCCACCCACGCCGCCTCGACCCCTGAGCGGCGGCCCCCCCGGGGCGGTGGGTGTGCGGCCGACGGCGAGGGGTTGCGCCGTCCCTCGCCGAGATCGGCGGGCGCCGGCCGGCAAGGTACAAGTTGTAACTTGCAGGGTCGTCCGGCGCGTGATTTGGACGGCTCGGGGGCCGCGCATCAGGGCCGTGCGGCGCAGGGCTGGATCTTGATTCGCTGGAGGGTTGCCGGCGCGTCCGTGGACGGCTTGGAGGCATGGGGCGGACGGCGCAGGCGGCGCCTCGACCGGAGGAAGCGGAACCGAGTGTGGGCGCCCGTGGCTGCCGCCGTCCGGGAAGCAGCGTGCGGGCGGCCTTCCGCACCGGGAAGGCCCCTGAAAACGACGCCGTTGGAAGGGGCTCGCCACGGTGGGCCCTGCGTACGAGCATCGCGCCCGGAGGCGGTCGCGCACCCACGTGGAGGTGGGCGGAAAGGCCGACGGTTCGAGCGCGAAGGGCCTCGAGCCTTCGGTACGTCCCCCGAGCGCTTCGAATCTCAGCGCAGGGCGCGAAGCGCGGCGCCGAGCGACTGGCCCCCCTCGAGCACGCGCGCGAACAGATCGCCCTCGCGCGCCACGCGAGCGCGCACCGCGTCCATCGTGAACGCGAGCGGGTCGAGCCCGGGGCGGACCTCGTCCCACCGCAGCGGCGTCGAGACCGGCGCACCCGGCCGGGGCCGCACCGAGTAGACCGACGCGGTGGTCTTCCCCGGCCCGTTCTGGTTCGCGTCGACCAGCACGCCCTTGCGCTTCGCCTTCGTCCATTCCGTCGTCACGAGACCCGGATGGGCACGCGCGAGCGCGCCGGCGACGATGGCGGCGAACTCGCGCACCGAGGCGAAGTCGTGCCGCCGCGCGACCGGGACGAGCACGTGGATGCCGCGGGAGCCGCTCGTCTTCGGGACGGACTCGAGCTCGAGCACCTCGAGCGCCTGCCTCACCAGCAGCGCCACCTCGAGCACCTCCACGAAGCCCGCGCCCTCGGACGGGTCGAGGTCGAACATCACCCAGTCCGGCCGGTCGGGCCGGTCGACGCGCGACGCCCAGGCGTGCATGTCGATGCAGCCCATGTTCACCGCCCACAGGAGCGCGAGGTCGTCGTCGATCAGCGCGTAGTCGATCACGCGGCGCTCGCCCTCCCTCGTCGAGGCCGGGAACGGGGCGGTCGCGATCCAGTCGGGGATGTGCGAGGGGGCCTGCTTCTGGAAGAAGCTCTTGCCCTGCCAGCCGTCGGGGTAGCGCTTCATCGTGAAGGGCCGCTTGCGCAGGTGGGGGACGAGCACCTCGGCGACGTCGCGGTAGTACGCGAGCAGGTCGCCCTTCGTGATCCCCTCCTCCGGCCAGAACGGCTTGTCGAGGTTGGAGAGGCGCAGGGTGCGACGGCCGCGGCGGATCTCCGGCTCGATCGACGGGCGCTCCACCGGCACATCGTCGCGGATGCCCAGGTACACCGGCGCGCGGAGCCGCCCCTCCCGCGTCTGCTCGGCGTAGGTCACCTCCGCGGAGAGACCCGGCTCGACCCAGACCACGTCCTGCGCGCGCACGCGCGGCATCTTCGGCGTGTCCACCAGCGGCGAGGTGCGACGCTCGAGCGGCTCGAGCAGCGTCCGCAGACGCTCGACCTCGTCGTCTCCGATCCCCGACCCCACGTTGCCGGCCCAGTGCAGCCCGTCGGCCTCACGCCGGCCGAGGACGAGCGCACCCAGCTTCGCCCGCCGGCCCGACCCGCGCGTGTAGCCGACGACCGGGAAGTCCTCCTGCGCGCGGAGCTTGACCTTCTGCCACTCCGGCGTCCGCCTGCCCGGCCGGTACGGCAGGTCGGCGCGCTTGGCGACCACGCCCTCGAGCCCCTGCGCCTGCGCTGCGTCGAGCAGCGCTTCCCCGTCCTCGAAGGCGGGCGAGAGCCGGACGGCCCTGACCGCCGGGTCGAGCAGTTGCTCGAGCAGCGCGCGCCGCTCGCGCAGCGGGCGCCGATAGACGGGCTCTCCGTCGAGCTCCAGCAGGTCGAAGGCCATCAGCACGAGCGGCCCCGAGCCGCGCTGCAGCGCCTCGAAGCGGGCCGTCCCGTGCTCGTCGAGCGCGACGACCTCGCCGTCCAGGACGGCGGACGGAGTGCGCACCGCCTGGGCCGCGGCGCGGGCGACGTCGTGGAAGCGCTCGGTCAGGTCCTTGCCGTTCCGGCTCGTGAGCCGCGCCTCCCCGCCCGAGACGGCCACGATCGCCCGGTAGCCGTCCCACTTCGGCTCGAACAGCCATTCGGGCCCGGCCGGCAGCCGCTCCGTCAGCGACGCGAGCTGCGGGTGGAGCGGCTCCGACGCGTCCTCCGGAGCGTCCTTGCGGAGCAGCAGCCAGTTCTGCTCCTTGCCGTCGAGATGCGCGGGGACGAGCGTCCAGACGCCCCGGGCCCGCTGCCCGTGCAGCCTGAACGTGAGGCCGCCGTTGCGCTTCTCCTCGAGCAGCTCGTACGTCCCGCGATCCCAGATCTCGACCGTCCCGGCGCCGTACTGACCGGCCGGGATCTCACCTGCGAACGACGCGTAGTCGAGCGGATGGTCCTCGACGTGGACGGCGAGGTGCCGCTCCCCCGAGCGGAGCGGGAGCCCCTTCGGCACCGCCCAGCTGGCGAGAGCGCCGTCCCGCTCCAGGCGCAGGTCGTAGTGGAGCCGGCGTGCGTCGTGGCGCTGGATCACGAACAGCGGCCCGCTCCCGGAGCCATCCCCGCCGAACGGCTCGGGAGTTCGTGACGGATCGCGCTTGCGCCGGTAGTCGCCGAGGCTCGTCATCGGCCCATGATCTCGGTTCGGGCGACTCGGCGGCGACCGCCGTTCTCACCGCTCCTTAACACGATCTGCGCCAACGCGGCGAAAGCCCTGCAAAACACGCAATTACGATCCGGGGATAAGCCTGTGGAAAGTGTGGAGAGCTCGCGAGACGGGGCTACACGTGCGCCAGCACGCCCATCGAGCGGAACTTCGCGCGACGGCTGCGCCGGAGCTCGTCCGCCGGGACGTCGGCGAGCTCGTCGAGGTGCGCGACGAGCGCCTCGCGCAAAAGCGCCGCCGCCTCGTCGTGGTCGAGCTGCGCGCCCCCTTCCGGCTCGGGCACGATCCCGTCGATCACGCCCAGCTCCAGGCAGTGCGCGGCATCGGGCTTGAATGCGGAGGCCGCTTTCGGCGCCTGCTCCGCGTCGCGCCAGAGGATCGACGCGCAGCCCTCGGGGGAGATCACCGAGTAGATTGCGTTCTCCTGCATGAGCACGCGGTCCGCGACCGCGATCGCGATCGCCCCGCCGGAGCCGCCCTCGCCGATCACGATGGCGACCGTGGGGATCGCGAGGGTCAGCATCAGCGCCTGAGACCGAGCGATCGCGCCGCCCTGCCCGTGCTGCTCGGCGAGCATGCCCGGGTATGCGCCCGGGGTGTCGACGAGCGTGACGAGCGGGAACCCGTGGCGCTCGGCGAGCTGCATGGTGCGCATCGCCTTGCGGTAGCCCTCCGGGTACGCCATGCCGAAGTTCCGCACGGCGCGTTCCTTGAGGTCGCGTCCCTTCTGGTGCCCGACGACCGCGACGGTGCGGCCTTCGAGCGAGCCGATTCCGGCGACGATCGCGCTGTCGTCCATCCGGCCCCGGTCGCCGTGGAGCTCGAACCAGTCGTCGAGGATCCGCGCCACGTAGTCGAGCGTGTACGGGCGCTCGTCGTGCCGTGCGAGCTTCACGAGACGCCAGATCTCCTCGTCCGTCGAATCCTCGCGCAGGCGCTCGAGCTGACGCTGGAGCCGCTCGAGCTCCGCGGACAGCTTCGTCCCGCGCAGGAGCTTCACGCCGGACAGCTGGGCGAGCCGGTCGCGCAGCCCGAGCTCGGCGTCCTGGGTCACGTCCGGGCTCCGAAGAGGCGAAGGAGCCGGGCGAGCGTCGAGCGCAGCTCGGCACGCGGCACGACCGCGTCGACGTGGCCGAAGCGGAGGTTCGACTCCGCCAGCCCGAAGTCGTCCGGGAGCTTCTCCCGCGTCGTCTGGGCGACGACCCGGGGCCCCGCGAACGAGGTGAGCGCGCCCGGCTCCGCGAGGATCACGTCTCCGAGGCTGGCGAAGCTCGCGGTCACGCCGCCCGTCGTCGGATGCGCAAGCACGGAGAGGAGCGCGCCGCCGGAGTCCTGCAGCTCCCCGACCGCCGCGACCGTCTTCGGCAGCTGCATGAGCGCCAGGATCCCCTCCTGCATCCGCGCGCCGCCCGAGGCGGAGACGGAGACGACCACGCCTCGCTCCTCGGCGGCCCGCTCGCACGAGCGGGCGAACCGCTCGCCGACCACGCTTCCCATCGAGCCGCCCATGAAGGAGAAGTCCATCGCGGCGATGCGGCAGGGGTGTCCCTCGACGGCCGCGCGGCCCGTGAGGATCGCGTCGCCGAGCCCGGTCCCGACCTCCGCCTCCGCGAGCCGCTCGGTGTAGGGCTTCAGGTCGAAGAACTCGAGCGGGTCGGCGGAGCGGAGGTCGCCGTCCTCCTCCTCGAACGTCCCGCCGTCGGCGAGCTGGCCCACGCGTTCGCGCGCCCGGACGGGGAAGTGATGACCGCAGTGCGGGCAGACCCGCAGGTGCTCGGCGAGCTCGTCGTCACGGTAGTGCGACCCGCACGTCGGGCAGGTGTTCGGGTGCCCTTCGCCGCCGCGCCGCTCGGGCTCCGCGTGCTTGTGCTCGATCGAGACGTCGATCTGGCCTGACGACATCGAGGCATCTTAGAACCTGTCGGGTCACAGCCCGGCCGCGGCGAGGAATTCCGCCACGTGACGGTACTCCACGCGCGAGGAGAGCCCCGTGATGCCCATGCCCGCGACGCGCGTCCGGCGGGCGACGTCGCCGATCACCGCGGCGACCTCCGCCGGCGACGGCCCGCCGGGCACGGGCATGAAGCTCGGCACGGCGCCCGGCTCGAGCACGTCGACGTCAAGTGCGACGTACGTAGCGTCGGCGCCGTCGAGCGCACGCCCCAGGTCGTCGTCGATCCGGTGCTCCACGAGGTAGTCGCGCTCCGGCGGATCGAGCTCCCTGGCGCCCACGAGCGCGACGTCCCGGGGTCGGACACTGCCCTCCTCGATCGCCATCCGGAGCGGCATCCCCCACAGGTCTCCGGACGGCGACGTCTCCGGCGTGTTGAGGTCTCCGTGGGCGTCGAGCCAGACGACGGCGAGACGGTCGTGCCTGGACGCGAGCCCGCGGATCGCGCCGACGTGGGCACAGCAGCAGCCACCGAGGACGAGCGGCCGGGCGGGGAGCCCGGCGGCGAGTGCCGCGGACTGGTCCTCGAGCGTGTCGGCCGCGACCACCAGCGCCTCGGGGTACGGGAGGTCGGTTTCCGCCGCCCCGGCCATCGCCTCCCCGCCGTCGCCCCAGGCGCGTGGGACGCGGACGAGCCCGGCGCCGTACGGGGTGCCGCAGCTGTGGCACTCGTAGCCGTCGTCGAACGCGACCGCGGTCAGGGTGCGGCAGTGCGGGCACCGGGCCCGGAGGGCGCTCATGGGCCAACCTCTGCCGGGCCATCAGCGGGGAGGGGTGCTGGGAACCGGGAGGTTTCCCACCTTCTCCAGAAGAAGGGGGCGAGCCACAGGCGAGCGACGCTCACCCCGCGATTGTCGCGGACCTCGGCGTCCGGCTGTCCGCTGCGGGCCGGAGCTCTCTCTCCCACACGTCCGCCTGCCACAGCACCGCCATCCCCGCCCGCTCGTAGAGGCGCGTCGCGCCGGTCGGGTTCTCCGTGTCGACGCCGAGGGCGACGGTCGTCTCCCCGGCCTCCCGGAAACGTCGGAACGACTCGCGGAGCAAGGCGAGCCCGAGCCCGCGCCTGCGCCAGCCCTCGCGGACCCCGAGCATTCCGATCCAGCCCCAGTCGCCGTTCCGCTTCGCGTAGTTGAGCGAGAACGCGACCACCTCGTCCCCCGCCCAGACGACGGGCACGAGAGACGGATCGACGCGCGGAAGCACGAAGGCGCGCTCTCGCCACTCGTCGTACACGCGCTCGACGTGCCCCCACTCGTGGGCGAAGGCCTCCTCCTGCGCGGCGTGGAGCTGCCTGCCGTGGAGCTCGAGGTCGAGTGGCCGGAGCTCGACCACCGTCGGCCACACGGGTGCCGGGTGGGAGTCGGTCACGTCGACCACCATGCGGAAGAAGCTCCGTGCTCGCTCGTACCCGCGGCCGCGGAAGAGCGCCGGCGCGTGCTCGTCGCCGACGAGGTGAGCCGCCTGCAGGACGATCCGCTCCTCGTCCGGCCAGTCAGCCCGGAGCTCCAGCGCCCGATCCTCGAGCAGTTGGAGGAGCACGCTCCCCACGCCCCGCCGGGTCAGCTCGGGATGCACGTAGGCGTCGCCGACGAACCGGCCCCCCTTCCGGTCGAGCAGGTGCGCGACCCCCGCGAGCCGACCGTCGAGCTCGACGAGCCACGCGTCCCGGTCGAGGTCGAGGCGCTCCCAGTCCTCGCGCAACTCGCTCGCGGTCCAGTCGGACGCCCCCCAGACCGCGACGTCCGACGCCTGGAGCAGCGAGAGCGCCTCCGCGAAGCGCTCGTGTGTCGGTCGCACGACGATCATCGCGCGCCACCCTAGGCGGGACCCGCGCCGGGGACGGTGCGGACGGCCGTACTGTTCGTGGATGCGGATCCGGCCGATGTCGCCCTCGGACTGGCCCGCGGTCGCTCGGATCTATGCGGCTGGCGTGGCGGGCGGCGTCGCGACGTTCGAGACGGAGGTGCCCACGTGGCAGGCGTGGGACGCAGCGCATCTCGGGCAGCCGCGGCTCGTCGCGGACGACGACGAAGGTGTCGCGGGCTGGGTCGCGGTCTCGCACGTCTCCCGCCGCCCGGCGTACCGCGGGGTGGTCGAGCACTCCGTCTACGTCGACGAGCGCGCCCGCCGCCGGGGGGTCGGTCGCGCGCTGCTCGAGGCGCTGGTCGCGGCCGCGCCGGCGAACGGCATCTGGACGATCCAGACCTCGATCATCGACGCCAACGGCCCGAGCCTGAGGCTGCACGAGGCGGTCGGCTTCCGTGTCGTCGGGCGGCGCGAGCGGATCGGACAGCGCGCCGGCGTGTGGCGCGACACGCTCCTCCTCGAGCTGCGGCTCCCGTGAGAGGCGCCGTCAGTCGTGCCAGCGGCGGAACACGACGCAGGCGTTGTGGCCGCCGAACCCGAAGGAGTTGGAGACGCCGATCTCGACCTGCTGCGCGCGCGCCTCGTTCGGGATGTAGTCGAGGTCGCACTCGGGATCCGCGACCTCCTGGTTGATCGTCGGCGGGAGGATGCCGCGCTCGAGCGCGAGGATCGTGAAGCAGGCCTCGACCGCGCCCGCGGCACCCAGGCAGTGGCCCGTGGCGCCCTTGGTCGAGGAGATCGGCGTGCGGTACGCCTGCTCCTCGCCGAGCGCGAGCTTGATCACCCGGGTCTCGGCGCTGTCGCCGACCGGCGTGGACGTGCCGTGCGCGTTGACGTACCCCACGTCGCCCGGGGGGATCCCCGCGTCGGCGAACGCCATCTCGAGCGCGCGCGCGGGGCTCTGCCCCGTCGGATCGGGGTCCGAGACGTGCGTCGCGTCGGACGAGAGGCCGTACCCGAGGAGCTCCGCGTAGATCTTCGCGCCGCGCGACCGTGCGTGCTCGAGGTCCTCGAGCACGACCATCGCGGCGGCCTCGCCCATCACGAAGCCGTCGCGCTCCGCGTCGAACGGGCGGGAGGCCGCGCGGGGATCGCCGTTGCGCCGCGAGATCGCGCGCATCGCGCCGAAGCCCGCGATGCCGACACGGGAGACCGGCGCCTCCGTGCCGCCGCAGATCATCACGTCCGCCCTGCCCAGCCGGATCGCGTCGAGCCCGTCGCCGATCGCCATGTTCGAGGCGGCGCACGCGGTGCACTCGGAGAGGAGCGGCCCCTTCGTCCCGAGCTCCATCGACACCCACCCGGCCGCGAGGTTGGGAATGATCTGGACGATCGAGAACGGGTTGACGCGGTCGGGCCCGCGGTCGTCGAGCACCTGGATGCAGGCCTCGAACGACTTCAGCCCGCCGATGCCGGTCGCGACCGCAGCTCCGACCCGGTCGGGCTCGCGCGCGATGTCGAGCCCGGCGTCGGCCTCGGCCTGTCGCGCTGCCGCCAGCGCGAGGTGCGTGAACCGGTCCATGCGGCGCGAGGCCTTGTAGTCGACGTAGTCCGTCACCTCCAGGTCCTTGACCTCGCAGGCGAAGTCGACCGGGAAGCCCGTCGCGTCGAACTGGGTGATGGGGCCCGCACCGGACTCGCCGGCCACGAGCGCCGTCCACGAGTCCTCGACCGTCGTCCCGAGCGGGCTCACCATGCCGAGCCCCGTCACGACGACGCGCCGCCGGCCGTCGGGCCCCGATCCGTTCTCGCTCATGGCGGCCACGCTACATCCCGAGGCCGCCGTCGACGAGGAGCACGGCCCCCGTCACGAACGCGGCTTCGTCGGCACAGAGGAACCGGACGGCGCCCGCGACCTCCTCCGGATCCGCGAGGCGGCCGAGCGGGGTGGCGTCGAGCATCGCCTTGGTCGCGTCCTCGGGGATGACGTCTGTCAGCCGCGTCCGCACGTAGCCGGGGACGACGACGTTCGCCCGGACGTTGCGGCTCCCGAGCTCCCGCGCGAGGGACTTCGTGAACCCGATGATGCCCGCCTTCGAGGCCGCGTAGTTCGTCTGGCCCCAGTTGCCCCGCAACCCCACGATCGACGAGACGTTCACGATCGCGCCGCCGCGACGCTTCATCATCGGCCGAGCCGCCGCCCGGCAGGTGTAGAAGACGGACGAGAGGTTCGTCTCGATCACCTCGTGCCAGTCGTCGTCGGACATGCGTGCCAGCACGCCGTCGCGGGTGAGCCCGGCGTTGTTCACCAGGATGTCGACCGCGCCCGCGTCCTCGACGAGCGCCTTCGCCGAGGCCGCGTCCGAGACGTCTGCCTCGACGGCCCGCCCGCCTATCTCGACGGCGACGGCCTCTGCCTGCTCGCGGCCCGAGCGGTACGAGACGACGACGTCCGCGCCCGCGCGGCCCAGCTCGAGCGCGATCGCCCGTCCGATCCCCCGCGAGCCGCCCGTGACGAGCGCGACCTTCCCGTCGAGCGAGGCGAAACTCCCCGCGCTCATCGCGAGGCGAGTGCTTCCTTGGCCTTCTCGAGGCTCGCCAGGTCGTTGACCGAGATCGTGCGCACGCTGCGGTCGATGCGCTTGACGAGCCCCGAGAGCACGTCCCCGGGCCCGATCTCGACGAACGTCGTGACCCCGTCGCGGACGAGCTCGCCCGCGGCCTGCGTGAACCGCACGGGCGCGGTGAGCTGGTCGATCAGGAGCGACCCGAGTCGCTGTGCCGGCTCGATCTTGGCCGTCACGGTCGACATGAACGGCGCCACCGGGTCGGAGAACCGGATCCGGTCGATGGCCGGCTTGAGACGGTCGGCGGCGCGCGCGACGAGCGGGCTGTGGAACGCGCCGGAGACCTTCAGCCGGATGGCTCGTCGTGCGCCGAGGCTCTCGGCCTCGGCGCAACATTCCTCGACGGCGGCGCTCTCGCCCGAGACGACGATCTGTCCCGGACAGTTGTAGTTGGCAGGCCAGACGCCGAGGATCTTCCGGCAGAGCGTCTCGACGTAGTGGTCCTCGAGACCGAGGATCGCCGCCATCGAGCCGGGTCGCTGCCGTGCGGCCTCCGCCATCGCGAGGCCGCGCTCGCGCACGAGCCCGATCGCCTCGCCGGTGCCGATCGCGCCGACCGACGCAAGCGCCGCGAACTCGCCCACCGAGTGCCCGACCACGACGTCGGGCTCGATCCCCTCCTTCCGGACGGCCGCGAGGATCGCCAGGCTCGTCGCGACGAGCGTCGGCTGCTGCACCTCCGTCTCGACGAGCTCGGCGAGCGGGGACTCGAAGCAGAGGTGGGCGAGATCCATCCCCGTCGCCTCCGAGCCGACCCGGTAGACCTCCATCGCCTCGGGCACCGCCTCGGCGATCTCCCGTCCCATCCCGACCGCCAGCGAGCCCTGGCCCGGGAAGCAGAACGCGACCCTCATGCCACGCTCCCTTCGCTCGCAGTCCACTCGAGCAGCGCCGAGCCCCACGTCAGGCCCGCGCCCATCCCGGTCATGAGGACGAGGGCGCCGTCGCGCAGGAGTCCGTCGGCGCGCGCGTCCGCGAGGGCGAGGGGAATCGACCCGGACGACGTGTTGCCGAACCTGTCCACGTTCACCACCGTTCGCTCATCGGGGACGCCGAGCTTACCGACAGCGTGGTCGATGATCCGCTTGTTGGCCTGGTGGGGGACGTATACATCCACCTCGTCGATCGTCTTCCCGCACTCGTTCAGCACCGCGGTGGCCGAGGAGACCATCACGCGCGTCGCGAACTTGTAGACCTCCCGGCCGTTCATCTTGAGCAGCGCCTCGGGCTGCTCGAACACCCGCGAGCCGCTCCCGGGAAGCTGGAGGTGGACGCCGCCGGCGCCGTCCGCGCCGAGCTCGAACCCGAGGAAGCCGCCCCGTGCGACCGGCTCCATCACGACCGCGCCCGCGCCGTCCCCGAACAGCACCAGCGTCGACCTGTCGTGCCAGTCGAGAATGCTCGAGAGCACGTCCCCGCCGACCACGAGCGCACGACGCGAGAGACCCGACGCGAGCATCCCGTAGGCCTGCGCGAGCGCGTACATGAAGCCCGTGCACCCTGCGAGCAGGTCGTAGGCGGCCGCGTCGGGCGCACCCAGGGCGTCGGCCATCAGGGCCGACGAGGTCGGGAACATCATGTCCGGTGTGACCGTCGCGCAGATCAGGAGATCGATCTCCGCCGCCTCGGCGCCCGCGTCGGCCAGCGCTGCGCGAGCGGCGGGCAGCGCGATGTCGGTGAGCGCCTCGCCCTTGCTCGCCATGCGCCGCTCGTGGATCCCCGTCCGCTCCACGATCCACTCGTCGGTGGTGTCGACGTAGGCTGCGAGGTCGTCGTTCGAGACGACGCGGTCGGGGACGTGCACCCCGAGCCCGGTGATCCCGATGCGGACGCCGTTCGCGGAGCCGATCACGGGTGCCTCCTCGACACCCGGCCTACCGCTCCACCGCGAAGGTGAGCGTGCCGCGGGCCGCAAGCTGCGTCCCGACGTGCGCGGTCGCCTTGCCGCGCCCGATCGGGCCGCGCACCTGGTCGATCTCGCACGAGAGCGTCAGCGTCTCACCCGGCGAGACGACGCGCTTGAAGCGGCAGTCGTCGATCCCGGCGAAGAACGCGATCCGCCCCCGGTTCTCCTCCTCGGCGAGCACGGCCACCGCGCCCGTCTGGGCCATCGCCTCGACGATCAGAACGCCGGGCATCACCGGCCGCTCGGGGAAGTGCCCCGGGAACCACCAGCCGTCCTCCGGGACCCGGTACGAGGCCGAGACCCGTGCGCCGGGGACGAGCTCGACGACCTCGTCGAGCAGCAGGAACGGGTCACGATGCGGAAGAATCGACGCGATCGTGTCCCGCCCGAAGGGAGGGGTCGGGGTCACGGGTGCCGCTTCCGGTGATGTGGCCACGTCCGTGGTGTGTGAGCGGCAAGCCGGGCCAGGACGCAGGAAGTCCCGATACCTGAAGGTATCGGGGCGACCGAGGACGACGCATGGCGCCGCCCCTCGCACGCCAGGGACCTGGAGGGCATTGCCGGAATCGGCACGGGTCGAGTGTACTCGGGCAGGTGGCCCTCAGCGGCGGCGGAGCACGGCCCGGTTGCCCGCTTCGTCGCGTGCGACGACGACGAGCGTTCGCAGTCGCCCGATCCCGCGGAGACGGACCGTGCCCGGTTCCCGCACGACGAGCCGGCGGAGCGCCCCGTTGGCGCGCACCACGAGCGTGGCGGGCTCGGAGACGCGGAGCACGGCGGGCGCCGACGAGACCACGCGCACGGCCGGCGGGTTCCGGTCGAGCCTCACGGGGAGCTCCATCCGGGAGGTGCCGACGGCGTCGACGGACTCGACCGAGACCACGTAGTCGCCGTCTCGCGCGCGGCCGATGCGCTTCGAGCCGTCCCAGCGCGCAACCTGCGTTCCCGCGTCGAACGACCCTGCGAGCGGCGTGGCGACCCACGTTCCCTCGCGGAGGATCCGCACGGTGATGCTCGCGGGCGCGGTCAGCGGCACCGTGACCGTCAGGGCATCGCCGCGGCCGTCGCCGTTCGGAGTGAAGGACGACGCGCCGAGCGCGACCCGCCCGAGCGTGCGCGTCACGAGAAGCGGCACGTCTGCGACGGCCTGCCTGCCGCCGGTCGCCTTCGCCGTGAGCCGGATCGTGTACGTGCCGTCCGCGAGCGCCGGGGCGCCGACCGTCACCGTCCGCTCCCCCACCCGCCGCCAGCGGGGCGCGGCGGCCTGCGCGACGGTGGCGCCCGACCCGTCGAGCAGGTCGGCACTGACGTTCGCGTCCGCGCTCAACGTGAACACGACGTCGGCGGTGTCGGCCTGCCCGTCGCCGTTGGGGGAGATCGTCACCGGTCCAGGGCGAGCGGCGGCGATCTGCAGCGCCGCAGTCGCCTGGGTGCCGAGCGTCCCGGCGGCGGGCGTGATGCCCGGCGCCTCGATGCGCCAGCGCGCGCCGGCCGGGATCGGACCGGCGGGGCGCCACGTCCAGTCGACGCTCGTGCCCGTCCCCGTGCCGCGCCCGAGCTCGTTGCCGGCCGGGCCCGTCACGACTGCGCTCCAGGCGAGTGAGGAGGAGAGCCGGGCCGTGAAGCGGATGCCGCCGCCCTCGTCCGGCGCGGCGAGCGGCGCGTAGAGCTTCGGCAGGCCGAGCGCCGCGACGCGCTTCGCGATCGACGGCAGCATCGTGTAGAGCCGCTGCCCGGGACACTCGGTCAGGCCCGTGTCGCGATGGCCGGAGATCGCGCGGAGGAGCACGGGGATCCCCGCGTTGAAGCGCTCGTTGCCCGACGAGATCGCGCTCAGCGTGGAGAGCGGGTCGACGTGCCCGAGGTCGAGGCGCCACGCGAGGGTCCTCACGAGCGCGTCGACGGCGGCGGGGGGCGGGTCGGCGGTGCGGAAGTCGCCCAGCACCGCGATCCCGAACGACCCGGTGTTGAAGCCCTTCGCGTGCGCGCCGACGACGTTGCGCTCGAGCCCGCCGTAGCGACCCTCGTAGACCGTCCCGAAGCGGTCGACCAGCGCGTTGTAGCCGATGTCGTTCCAGCCGTTGCCCTCGACGTGGTAGACCTCGATCCCGCGCACGATCGCCGCCGCCTGGAGGGGCCCGTAGTCGTTCGTCCCGGCGGTGTGGTGCACGAACGCCATCCGGAGCCCGTCGGCGTAGACGGGCGGGGCACGGCGGATCGACTCGTCGGCCTGCCAGGCACTCCGCGGCACGATGCGAGGCGTCCCGGCGGCCGCGGTGACCCTGAGCGGAATCTTCGAGATCGGGCTGCGCACCGTCAGCGCCTGCGCGCGCGTCACCCGCCCGCGGGTGCGAACCTCGACGCGGTCGGCGTTCCCGACCCAGACGGGCGCGCCGAGACGCCAGCCCCGGGTCGCCCGTGCCTCGGCGCTCGAGGCGTCGGGCGCGTCCCCTTCGTCCTCGACGACCGCCCGCCACGCCGACCAGCTCCCTCCGGCCCGTCTCGTGCGCAGCTCGAGCGTCCCCGGGCCGCGCCAGTGGATGCCGACGAGCTGGAAGGGCGTCAGCGGCGCGCTGGCGCTGAGCGTCCGCTGCCCGCCGACCGGGAGCTCGTGGATCTCCAGCGACGCGAGGCCCGCCACGGCATGGCCGGGCCAGGCGAGGGCCACGAGCAGAGCGAGGGCGAGGCGCCTGGGCATGCGACGGGAGACCACAGTGACGCAGGACGCCTTCTCCGGCAAGGGCCGCGCCCCTTCCCTCACGGAATGCTTACCCGGGCGCCGTTTCGCCGTGGCTACCCGCCGCTGGTACATTCGAGGGGTCGTGAACGCGGGCCTCGGGCGAGCGCTCGGAACCTTTCTCCTGGGAGTCGTGGCGGCGTTCGTTCTCGTCGGAGCCGCGCCCGGAGCGACCGGTGCGCCCAGGGTCCTGGTCGTCGAGTTCGACAACGACGTCAACCCGGTCACGCAGGATTACCTCGTCGACGAGATGCGCCGTGGCGTCGACGGCGGCTACGCGGCCGTCGTGATCGAGATGGACACGCCCGGCGGGCTCGGCTCGTCGATGCGTGCGATCGTCAAGGAGATGCTGGCGGTCCGCGTCCCGGTCGTGGTCTACGTCGCGCCGTCGGGCTCGAGCGCCGACTCCGCCGGCGCCGTGATCGGAGAGGCCGCAGACGTCCTGGCGATGGCGCCGCAGACGAACATCGGCTCCTCGACCCCGATCTCCGCGACGGGCGGCAACCTCGGCTCCGACCTGCGCAAGAAGGTGATCAACGACGCGGCCGCGTACGTCGGCGAGCTGGCGCGCGAGCACGGGCGGAACGCGGAGAAGGCAGAGGCGATGGTGCGCGACGCCGCCAACTACGGAGCCCGTGAGGCACTGGACGTCGGCGTCGTCGACCTGATCGCGCCGTCGGTTCCGGCGCTCCTCGACCAGATCGACGGTCGCAAGACGGTGCCCAAGGGCCTCGTCCTCCACACCGCCGGCGCCGAGGTCGAGCGCGTCCAGATGTCGTTCTGGAAGCGGGCGCTCGACCTCCTCATCGACCCGAACGTGATCGCGCTGATGCTCTCCCTCGGCCTGCTCGGCATCGTCGTGGAGCTCTGGAACCCGGGCTTGATCCTGCCGGGCACCGTGGGAGCGATCTCGCTGATCATCGGCCTGTACGGGCTCCAGGTGCTGCCGGTCTCCGTGGCCGGGCTCCTGATGATGCTCTTGGCGGCGACATTCTTCGTCGCCGAGGCGTTCGTGCCGAGCCACGGCGCGCTGACGCTCGCGGGGGGCATCACCTTCGTGCTCGGCTCCCTGCTGCTCTTCGACCCCGCCGGACCGGCGTACCAGGTATCGCTGTGGACCGCGCTCGGGATCGCCGGCGGGCTCGCCCTGTTGATGGGCCTCGCGCTGTCGCGGGTCATGAAGGCCCGACGCAACCCGGTGGAGGTCGGCCCGTCGCAGCTCGTCGGTGACGAGGCGGTCGTGAAGCGAGAGGGCTGGGTCGCCGTCGGCGGCGAGCTGTGGCGCGCCCACGCGCCCGACGGCCGCCCGCTCGTCCCCGGCGAGCACGTCACGGTCGAGTCCGTCGAGGACGGGCTCGAGCTCGTCGTAGGATCCCCCCAAACGACCGAAAGGGCCTGATGTCTGCTGCGCTCATCGTCCTCGCCGCGATCGTCGTCGTGCTGCTCGTCATCCTGTTCGCGGCCGTGAAGGTCGCGCGGGAGTACGAGCGCGGCGTGATCTTCCGCCTCGGCCGCCTGCTGCCGCAGCCGAAAGGGCCCGGGCTCTTCATCCTGATCCCCGTGATCGACCGGATGGTGAAGGTCGACCTGCGCACGGTGACGCTGAACGTCCCCCCGCAGGAGGTGATCACGAAGGACAACGTGCCCGTGCGGGTCAACGCCGTCGCGTACTTCCGGATCGTGGAGCCGAAGGCCGCGATCGTGCAGGTCGAGAACTACATGGTCGCGACGTCGCAGATCTCGCAGACGACGCTCCGCTCGGTGCTGGGCCAGCATGTGCTCGACGAGCTTCTCTCGGAGCGCGACAAGATCAACCAGATCCTCCAGTCGATCATCGACGAGGCGACCTCGCCGTGGGGGATCAAGGTCTCGATCGTCGAGGTCAAGGACGTCGAGATCCCGGGCGACATGCAGCGGGCGATGGCGCGTCAGGCCGAGGCCGAGCGCGAGCGGCGCGCGAAGGTGATCTCGGCCGAGGGCGAGTACCAGGCGTCGGAGCGCCTGAAGGACGCCGCGGCGGTGATGGCGAAGGAGCCGATCACGGTCCAGCTCCGCTACCTCCAGACGCTGCTCGAGATCGGCGCGACGAACAACTCGACGATCGTGTTCCCGATCCCGATCGAGTTCCTCGAGACGCTGGGCCGCGGCGGCACGCCGGCCGGGTAGCCGGGCCGCGGACGGAGGGGCCTACTCGGCCGCCGGCGGCTCGTCCGGGAGGACGGCGTCGCCCTCCGCGAGCTCGTCGTCGTCGTCCGCCCCGATCACAGGCGCGAGGCTCGACACCTGCTCTCCCTCGCGGAGGCGCATCACGATCACGCCCTGGGTCGCGCGACCCGACCGCTTGATACCGTCGACGCCGGTGCGGATCACCGTGCCGCCGTCGGAGATCAGCATCACCTGGTAGCCCTCGCGGACGATCCGGGCGCCCGCGAGGCGGCCCTTGCCCTCGACGAGCTGGGCCGTCTTGACGCCCATCGTGCCGCGCCCCTTGACCGGGTAGTTGGAGACGCGCGTGCGCTTCCCCCACCCGTTCTCCGTCACGACGAGCAGGTCGGCGTCGTCGGACGCGATGTCGACCTCGATCACCTCGTCCCCGGCGCGGAGCTTCATCCCGGCGACGCCCGAGGCGGGGCGGCCCATTGGGCGCACGTCCTGCTCACCGAACCGCACCGCCTGGCCCATCCGCGAGACCATCAGGATGTCGTCGTCGCCGTCCGAGAGGCGGACGCCGATCAGCTCGTCGTCCTCGCGCATCCTGAGCGCGATGATCCCGTCGGCCTTGAGCGGCGTGTTGTACTCGAGGAACGCGGTCTTCTTGACGATGCCCTTCTTCGTCGCGAACACGAGGTACTTCGCCTCCTCGAAGTTCCGCGTGGCGATCACCGCCCGGATCTGCTCGTCCTGGCGCAGCGGCAGCAGGTTGACGATCGCGCGGCCCTTCGCCTGCCGCGAGCCGAGCGGGAGCTCGTGCACCTTGAGGCGGTAGACCTTGCCCACGGTGGTGAAGAACAGGATGTAGTCGTGGGTCGAGGCGACGAAGAGGTGCTCGATGAAGTCGTCGTCCTTCATGTCCATCCCCATCACGCCGATCCCGCCGCGGCGCTGCTCGCGGTAGGAGGTGACCGGCAGCCGCTTCACGTAGCCCGAGCGGGTGATCGCGATCACCATGTCCTCCTCGGCGATCATGTCCTCGAGCTCGAGCGAGTCCTCGCCGGCGACGATCTCCGTACGGCGGTCGTCGTTTCGCCCGTAGATCTGCTTCACCTCGAGCAGCTCCTCGCGGATCAGCGCGTCGATCCTCCCCGGGTCGCCGAGGATGGCGCGCAGCTCGGCGATCCGCTCCCGCAGGTCGGCGTGCTCGTCCTCGATCTCCTTGCGCGCGAGGCCGGTGAGGCGCGCGAGCCGCAGGTCGAGGATCGCCTGCGCCTGCTCCTCCGAGAGCCCGAAGGTCTCCATGAGGCCGGTCCGCGCCTCGTCCGTGTCGCTCGAGGCGCGGATCAGGGCGATCACCGCGTCGAGGTTGTCCAGCGCGACGAGGTAGCCCTGGAGGATGTGCGCGCGGCGCTCGGCCTGCCGCAGCTCGTGCTTCGACCTGCGTGTGACGATCTCGCGCTGGTAGTCGAGGTAGTGCCGGATCAGCTCCAGCAGCGAGAGGGTGCGCGGCACGCCGTCCGCGAGCGCGACCGCGTTGTAGCCGAACGTCGTCTGGAGGGCCGTGTGCTTGAAGAGCTTGTTGAGGACGACCTGGGGGATCGCGTCGCGCTTCAGCTCGATCTGGATGCGCATCCCCGTCTTGTCCGAGTGGTCCGCGAGATCCGAGACCTCGGTGATCACCTTGTCGTTGACGAGGTCGGCGATCTTCTTGATCACGCCGGAGTCGCCGCCCTTCTTGACCCCGTACGGCAGCTCGGTGACGACGATCGCGCTCTTGCCGCCCCGCAGCTCCTCCACGTGCGCGCGGGCCCGCATCACGATCCGGCCACGCCCGCTGCGGTACGCGTCCCGGATGCCGCTGCGGCCGACGACGATCGCACCGGTCGGGAAGTCGGGGCCCTTCACGTGCCTCATCAGGTCGTCGACGCCCGTGTCGGGCTTGTCGATCAGCTGCACGACGGCGTCGATCGTCTCGCCCAGGTGGTGCGGCGGGATGTTCGTGGCCATCCCGACCGCGATGCCGGTGCTTCCGTTCACGAGCAGGTTCGGGAAGCGGGAGGGGAGGGAGAGCGGCTCCTTGCGGGACTCGTCGTAGTTCGGCCCGAAGTCGACCGTGTCCATGTCGATGTCCCGGAGCATCTCGGTCGCGAGACGCTGGAGCCGGCACTCCGTGTACCGCATCGCGGCCGGCGGGTCGTCGTCGATCGAGCCGAAGTTGCCCTGCCCGTCGACGAGCGGGTGGCGCAGCGAGAACGGCTGGGCCATCCGCACGAGCGTGTCGTAGATCGCCGTGTCGCCGTGCGGGTGGTAGTTGCCCATCACGTAGCCGACGACGTTCGCCGACTTCTTGTACGGCCGGTTCGGCTGCATGCCCGACTCGTGCATCCCCCACAGCACCCGGCGGTGCACAGGCTTGAGGCCGTCCCGCACGTCGGGGAGCGCGCGGCCCACGATCACGCTCATCGCGTAGTCGAGGTAGCTCGAGCGCATCTCCTGCTCGAGCTCGCGCGGCTCGACCCGGCCTGCCCCCAGCGGCTCGGTCACGTCACTCACGGGTGTCTCTCCTGCGGAGAGCCACCTGGAAGATCTTCTGGGTGATCCGCATAGCGGAGCACCCACCAATCAGACATCGAGGAACCTCACGTCCCTGGCGTTCTGCTCGATGAACTCGCGCCGTGGCTCCACGGCGTCGCCCATCAGCATCGAGAAGACGGTGTCCGCCGCCGCGGCGTCCTCGACCTCGACCCGCAGCAGCATGCGATTCTGCGGGTCCATCGTCGTCTCCCAGAGCTGCTCGGGGTTCATCTCGCCCAGCCCCTTGAAGCGGCTGATCTGCATGCCCTCCTTCGCGAGCGCCAGCGCCTCCTCGCGCAGCGCAGAGAACGTGTCGGCGGTGGCCTGCTTGCGTCCGAAGGCGACGGTGTACGGAGGCAGCCCGACGACCTCGGCCGTCTTCCCGTACGCGCGCCTGAGCGCTGCGTAGGCCGGGTCCGCAAACAGCGACGCGGGGATGTCGACGAAGCTCGCCGAGCTGGTCTCGACCTCGACCACCTTGATCCGGAGATTCGCCTCGAGCGACTCGGCGACGGTCAGCTCGTAGCCGTTCGGCGGCATGGCGGCGACCGCCCGGGCAAGTCCCTTCGCGTCGCCCGCGTCGCCCTCGACGATCCGGTGCTGGACGACGAACGAGGCCGCGGAGCCGTGGTCGGAGGCGAGCTTCGCCTGCCACGCCTCGACGTCGCCGAGCTCGCGGTTGAACCGGTTCCAGCGGGCCTCGGTGAACCCGAGCTCCGTCCCGTCCCGGTCGACGACCGTCATGTCCTTGATCCGCTCGCGGGCGAGCAGGTCCTCGAGCTGGTGGTCCTTCTCGAAGTACAGCTCCTGGCTGCCGAGCTTCACCTTGTAGAGCGGCGGGACGGCGATGTGGACGTGGCCCCGCTCGAACAGCTCCGGCATCGTCCGGTAGAGGAACGTCAGCACGAGCGTGCGGATGTGCGCGCCGTCGACGTCGGCGTCCGTCATCACGATGATCCGCCCGTAGCGGAGGTTCTCGATCGTGAACTCGTCGCCGAACCCGGTGCCGATCGCCGTGATCATCGCCTGGATCTCGTTGTTCGAGAGCACCTTGTTGATGCGGTTCTTCTCGCTGTTGATGATCTTCCCGCGGAGCGGCAGGATCGCCTGGTAGGTGCGGTCGCGGGCCTGCTTGGCGGAGCCGCCGGCCGAGTCGCCCTCGACGATGTAGAGCTCGCACAGGTCCGCCTCCTTGAGCGAGCAGTCGGCGAGCTTCCCGGGCAGGGACGAGTTCTCGAGCGCGCTCTTGCGGCGCGTCAGCTCGCGCGCCTTGCGCGCCGCGAGCCGGGCTCGCGCGGCCGAGACCGCCTTCGTGATGATCTGCCGGGCCTCGGTCGGGTTCTCCTCGAGGAACTCCGCGAGCCTCTGGTTGACGACCGTCTTGACGAGGCTCTCGATCGGCGGGTTGCCGAGCTTCGTCTTCGTCTGCCCCTCGAACTGCGGGCTGCGCAGCTTCACGGAGATCACGGCCGCGAGCCCTTCGCGGACGTCCTCGCCCTCGAGGTTGTCCTCCTTCTCCTTCAGCAGCCCCTTGTCGCGCGCGTACCGGTTGAGCGTCCCGGTCAGCGCCGCGCGGAAGCCGGAGAGGTGCGTGCCGCCCTCGGTCGTGTGGATGTTGTTCGCGAACGAGAACACAGACTCGACGTAGGAGGTGTTCCACTGCATCGCGACCTCGAGCTGGCCGTCCTCGTTCTCGCCCTCGAAGTACACGACGTGCTTGTGCACGGGGTCCTTGCCGGAGTTCACGTGCGCGACGAAGTCGCGGATCCCGCCCTCGTAGTGGAACTCGACGGTCTTGCCCTCGGGTCGCTCGTCGACGAGCACGATCCGCAGGCCCGCGGTGAGGAACGCGGTCTCGCGGAGCCGCTGCGCCAGAGTCGCGGCGGAGAGCTCGATCTCCTCGAAGATCTCGCGGTCGGGCAGGAAGGAGATCGTGGTGCCGGTCTGCTTGGTCGTCCCCGTGACCTCGACGTCGCCCTGCGGCACGCCCCGGGTGAACTCCTGCCGGTAGACCTTGCCGTCCCGGTGGACCTCGGCCACGAGCCACTCGGAGAGCGCGTTCACGACCGAGACCCCCACCCCGTGGAGGCCGCCCGAGACCTTGTAGCCGTCGCCGCCGAACTTGCCGCCGGCATGGAGTTTCGTCAGCACGACCGTGAGCGCCGACAGCCCCTGCTCCTCCATCACGTCCACAGGGATGCCGCGGCCGGCGTCGCGGACGGTGACCGAGTCGTCCGGGTGGATCGTCACCTCGATCAGCTCGTTGTGGCCCGCCAGCGCCTCGTCGACGGCGTTGTCGACGACCTCGTAGACGAGGTGGTGGAGGCCGCGCGGGCCGGTCGAGCCGATGTACATCCCGGGTCGTAGCCGGACGGGATCGAGGCCCTCGAGCACCGTGATGTCTTTGCCGGTGTAGGCGGTTTCGGTCATGCCCCTCCTGGACAGGAAAATGCCTGCAAAACAGCGGTTTTGCGGGCTTGGTCAAGTATATCAGACCGGACGGCCGCCGCGGCTCCCGGCGAGGCCCGCCGCGACCGCTCTGCGCACCGCGTCGCGGAGCGCGGGGTCCTCGATCGCGGCGCTGACGGAGGCCGCGGTCGCGGCCTCCTCCGCGGTCGGCGCGGGCTGGGCTCGCGGGGCCTCCTCCGGCGCCGGCGGGGCGGGCACCGGGCCCGGCGCGAACCGGAGCGCGGGCGGGGCGGCGTTCCCGAGAGCGGCCTCCAGCTTGGCGCGGACCTCGCCCTCCATGCGGCCGAGCTCGAACGCCCACGTCGAGGAGACCGTGGTCACGTGCAGCGTCCCGTCGCGGGCGAGGCGCTGGGGCCAGGCGGCGCGGGCGACCGCGGCGCCGACCGCCGCGGGCCAGGCGCGGGTCACCTCCGCGAGCAGGCCCGCATCCGGGACGCCCGAGCGGCGCAGCGCCCGGCGGACAGAGCCGTCGAGCCGCTCCATCAGGCCGCCCGCACAGCGCCGGGCGTGACCGCGAGGAGCTGGGCGGGTGCGAGCGGGAGCGCCTCCGCGCCCGTGGCCGTGACGAGCGTCTGGCCGCTGCTGCCGAGCCGGCTGGAGAGGAGCCGGCGCCGCTCGGCGTCGAGCTCGGAGAGCGCGTCGTCGAGGAGCAGCAGCGGTGGGACGCCGCCCTGCTCCGTGAGAAGCTGCGCCTCGGCCAGGAGGAGCGAGAGCACGGCCAGGCGCTGCTCGCCCTGGGAGCCGAACGTCCTCAGCTCCCGGTCGCCGGCGACGAGCCCGATCTCGTCCAGATGCGGCCCGAGCCCCGTCGTGCCCCGCTCCACGTCCCTCGCGAGCCGCTCGTCGAGCGCAGCCCGGGTCGGCGCCTGCGCCTCGTATTCGAGCCCCGCGGCCTCGAGGCCCAGCTCGGCTGCGCGCTCCGCGAACGCGTGCGTGAGGAGCTCGACGACCTGCCGTCTCGCCGCGACCAGCTGCTCCCCGAGCGTCACGAGCTGGCTCGTCCACGGGTCGAGCGCGTCCGCGGCGGACGCGCCCGTCGATACGCGTCGCAAGGCGGCGTTCCGCTGGCCGAGCGCGGCTCCGTAGGCGGCGGGCAGGTCCGCCCTCGCTGGGAGGACGCGGGCGAGCACACGGTCGAAATACGCTCGCCGTGCGGACGGCCCGCCCTTCACGACCGCGAGCCGATCGGGAGTGAAGACGAGCGTGTGCATCCGCCTGCGCAGCTCCTCGGCCGACGAGACGGCCGCGCCGTTCAGCCGGATCCGCTTCGGCTCGCTGCGCGAGAGGGTCGTCTCCGAGCGGACGTCGACCCGTCCCCGCCTGCCGCGGATCGCCACCCGGGCGTCGTGGGCGTCCCGGCGGACGATCTGCGCGTCGTGCCGTGTCCGGAACGACAGCCCCTGCGTGGCGAGGTGGACGGCCTCCAGCAGGTTCGTCTTCCCAGCCCCGTTCGGGCCCGTCACGAGCACGAGTCCGGGCTCGAGCGCCAGCTCGAGACCCGGGTAGGAGCGGACGTCGCGCAGCGAGACCTCATCGACTATCACCCCACCCTGCTCGGGTCCGCTCGAGACTCGCGCGTATCAGCCGGCCAGGCGGATCGGCATGATCAGGTACCAGAAGCTGTCTCCCTCGGCACTGATCAGGCCGGGCCGGAGCGGGTTGATCAGCTCGAGCTTCACCTCGTCGGCGGTGACCGACTCGAGCCCCTCGCGGAGGAACTCCGCGTTGAAGCCGATCTCGAGAGGCTCGCCCGTGTAGCGCACCGCGAGCGACTCGCTCGTCTCGCCGACGTCCTGGCTCTGCGCCGAGATCGTGAGCTCGCCCTCGGCGAAGCGCAGGCGGAGCGGCGTGTTGCGCTGCGCCATCACCGCGGCGCGGCGGACGGCCTCGAGCAGCTCGGCGCGGTTCAGCTCGAGCTCGACCTCGAACGCCTCGGGCCGCAGCTGCGCGACGTTCGGGAACTGCCCGTCGATGCGGCGTGTGGTGAGCCATGCGTCTCCGGCGCCGAAGATCACGTGGTTCTCGTTGATCCCGAGCTGGATCGTGTCGGCTCCGGCGGCGACCCGTCCGAGCTCGTCGAGCGCCCGGGCGGGGATGATCGCCTCGAGCTCCGGGCCCCCGCCTTCGAGCTCGGTCTCCTTCACCGACATCCGGTAGGAGTCGGTCGCGGCCATCGTCAGCTTCGCGCCCTCGAACTGCGCGAGGATCCCGGTCAGCACCGGGCGCGACTCGTCCCGCGACGCCGCCCGCGACACACGCTGCACGGTCTCGAGGAGCGCGCCGGCATCGATCGCCTGAAGCGGCACGTCGACCGACGGCAGCCGCGGGAAGTCCTCGACCGCGAAGACGTTCAGGCGCGACGAGTACGAGCCGGACTCCACGGTCGCGACGCCCTCGTCGGGCCGGTAGGCCAGGGTCACTTCGCCCGTCGGCAACAGGCGCACGATGTCGCCGAGCAGCTTGGCGGGGACGACCAGCGCGCCGTCGCCCTCGACCGTCGCCCGCACCGTCGTGCGCAGCGAGAGCTCCATGTCCGTCGCCTCGAGCTCCAGCAGGCCGTCGGCGGCACGGATCCCGACACCGCCCAGCACCTGCACGGTGCCGCGTGACGACGCCGCACGCGAGACGAGCTGCAGACCCGCTGCGAGCTCGTCGCGATCCACGGTCACCCGGGTGCTGCTGGAGCCGACCTCCACGATGTCGGTTTCCATCATGTCTTTTCTAAACCTTTCGTCGTAGTACATAGGGAGTGTGGACGACGGGGAAGACGGACGAAAGCCGTGCTGGGGAGCGGAATTTGGGTGTGGGTCCCGGGTGACGAGTTGTCCACCGGACCGACAGTCCCGACCGCCGGGGCAGTGACGAGTCGGCGGTCATCCACGATGTTTGATCCGCGCGGTGAGGTCTTGCACGAGGTTGTACACAGCCCTGTCCTCGGAGATCATCCGCGTGATCTTCGCGTTCGCGTGGAGCACCGTCGAGTGGTCCCGCCCGCCGAACTCCTTGCCGATCTTCGGCAGCGACGCGTCGGTCAGCTCCCGTGAGAGGTACATCGCGACCTGGCGCGGGTAGGCGACGGCCTGTGAGCGCCGCTGGCTGCAGAGCTCCTCGACGGAGAGGGAGAAGCGGTCGCACACGGCCTCCTGGATCGCCGCGATCGTGACCTCGGGGACGCCGCCGTTCGAAGGGAACAGGTCGCGCAGCACCTGCTCGGCGAGCTCGACGTCGAGCGGCAGGCCCGTGAGCGAGGAGAACGCGACGACGCGCGTGAGCGCGCCCTCGAGCTCGCGGATGTTCGTCGAGACGCGGCCGGCGATGAAGGTCAGCACCTCAGGCTCGTGCATCGCGATGCCGTCGGTCGTCACCTTCTTGCGGAGGATCGCGATGCGCGTCTCGAGGTCGGGAGGCTGGATGTCGGTGATCAGGCCCCACTCGAACCGGGAGCGCAGCCGCTCCTCCAGCGTGGCGATCTCCTTGGGCGGCCGGTCCGACGAGATCACGATCTGGCGGCCGGCCTCGTAGAGCGAGTTGAAGGTGTGGAAGAACTCCTCCTGGAAGCGCTCCTTGCCCTCGAGGAACTGGATGTCGTCCACGAGCAGGACGTCGTAGGCGCGGTAGCGGTGCTTGAAGCCCTCGATCCGCTTGTCCCGCAACGAGTTGATGAAGTCGTTCGTGAACGTCTCGCTCGTCACGTACCGGCGGGTGAGTCCCTTCGAGTGGTCGCTGACGTACGCGCCGATCGCCTGGAGGAGATGCGTCTTGCCGAGTCCCGTGCCGCCGTAGATGAAGAGAGGGTTGTAGGCCTGTGCCGGAGCCTCCGCGACCGCCAGCGCCGCCGCATGCGCGAACCTGTTCGACGATCCGATCACGAAGTTGTCGAACGTGTACTTCGGATTCGCGCCGAGCTGCGGCTCGGCCGTCGGGGTCGCCGTGCGCGGCAGCGCCTCCGGCGGCTCGGGTGCCTCCGCGACCGTGAGCACCACCCGAACCTCGTGCCCGAGCACGTCTCGCGCCGCCGCGCGCAGGAGGCCGAGGAAGTGGCTCTCGATCCACTCCCTCGTGAAATCGTTCGGCACGACCACGACGAACGCCTCGTCGCTCAGGTGCGCCCCGCCGGCGGCACCGAACCAGGTCGCGTGGGTGGTCTCGTTGAGCGTTTCGTGGAGACGCCGGGAGACGTCGTTCCAGAGTTGCTCGGCAGTGCGATCGCCGGCGTGCTCCAACGCGGTGCTCGACGCTCCTCTCGGGGTCGCGGGAGGCGCGAGCATACCACTGCCCCGGACAGCCGTCAGCCTCGCAAAGACACAGTCTCGTGGCCGTAAAAACGACCGATTTACAGGACTTTCGCTGATCTCCACACGACTCTCCACAGGTGTGGACAATGCCCGGCGTGGCGTCGTCTCGGGCGACGGTCGTGCCGCGTGAGCAGCCATTTCACAGCTCCGCCGCGGCGGACCGGGTGTGGATAACAGGGGCCTCCGGCCCTCATCTATACTCCGCGCTTCGCCGTGCCCGCAGGGTGCGGGCACCAACGTCGCGAAGGCTTCTCTCCTGCCGTGAAGCGCACCTACCAGCCGAACGTCCGCCGCCGCAAGCGCAAGCACGGGTTCCGCGCCCGCATGTCGAGCCGCGGGGGACGCGCGATCCTCAAGCGCCGCCGCGCCAAGGGCCGGAAGCGCCTCTCCGCGTAGCGGCCTCGTGGAGCGCCGCCACCGCCTGTCCCGGTCGCGTGACTTCGACGCGGTCTACCGGCAGGGGCGATCCGTCTCGACGCGGTCGCTCACGCTGCACTGGTTCGCGCGCGAGGACGACCCGGACGGCTCCCCGCGCGTCGGCCTGGCCATCCCGCGTGCGGTCGGGTCGGCGGTCGCGCGCAACCGGCTGAAGCGACAGCTCCGCGAGGTCTGGGTGGAGCTCTCCGCCGGCGCACCGCCCGGCCGCGACTACGTCCTCGTCGCCCGGCCGGGGCTCGCCGAGCCCGCGGGCACGCGTGGCCACGAATGGCTGGTGGAGCAGGTCCGCGAGGTTCTCGGCAAGGTGAGCGCATGAGGTGGCTCGGGATCGCGGGGGTGCAGGCCTGGCGGTACACGTTCGGCCTCCTGACCCCGCCCGGGACCTGCAAGTACCACCCGAGCTGCTCGACGTACGCGATCGAGGCCTTCCGCGAGCTCGGCCTCTTCCGCGGCGGGATCGTCGCGGGGTGGCGGCTGCTGCGCTGCAACCCGTGGAGCCACGGAGGAGTCGACCATGTCCGTGACCGGTCTCTCTTCCGGCCGCGCGGGGAACGGAGCCGCGCGTGATCGTCGGCTTCGCCAACCCGCTGCGCCCGATCGAGAACCTGCTCACCTCGCTGCTCGAGTGGTTCCACGGCACGGCCGGGCTCTCGTGGGCCTGGTCGATCGTCGCGCTCGTGGTGCTCGTCCGGATCGTGCTGGTGCCGGTGATGATCCGGCAGATCCACTCGATGCAGAACCTCCAGGCGCACGCGCCGGAGATGAAGGAGATCCAGCAGCGCTGGAAGCACGACAAGCAGCGGCAGAACGAGGAGCTGATGAAGTTCTACCGCGAGAACAAGATCAACCCGGCGTCGTCGTGCCTGCCGATCGTCCTCCAGATCCCGATCTTCATCTCGCTCTTCTACGTCCTCAAGGACTTCGAGCGGGAGATCTTCCCGAGCTATCCGGGCTCGAGCCTGGAGTTCCTCGGCCTCGTCGACATCACGGAGCCGACGATCGACAGCTGGGGCCCCGTCCTCCTGGTCATCTACGTGGCGAGCCAGCTCACGTCCTCGTACTACATGTCGATCTCGATGCAGAAGGCGCAGCGGATCCTCCTGCTCGTGCTGCCGATCGTGTTCATCCCGTTCATCCTGCGGTTCCCCGCGGGCCTGATGATCTACTGGATGACGACCAACCTCTGGACGACCGGGCAGGGCTTCGTCACGCGCCGGCTGATGCCGAAGCCCGACCTCTCCGCGCTCAAGCGGAGCTCGCGAACGCCGCCGAAGGACGAGCCCGCGCCGGCGCAGACGTCCAAGGGGCGAGCCGGCCAGAACCAGCCCGCCCAGCCCGCCGACGGCTCGGGCCGCGTCGTCGCCGGGCCGCCCCGTCGCGTCAAGCGCAAGCGGAGCGGCGGAGGCCGCCGCCGGTGAGCGAGGAGCGCCCCGGCTCCGCGGAGGAGGCTCCACCGGAGGCGTCTGCCGAGACGGCCTTGCCGGAGGCGCCTCCCGAGATGCTCTCGGTCGAGGCGACCGGCGAGACCGTCGGCGAGGCGAAGTGGGCGGCCCTGCGAGAGCTCGAACGCACTGTGGCCGGGCTCGACCGCGACAGCGTCCACTTCCAGGTCGTGAGCGAGGGCGAGCGCGGCCTGCTCGGCGTCGGCTACGCACCCGCCCGGGTCGTTGCGACCGTCTCGCGTCCCTCCGCCGGTGAGGTCCCGGAGGAGCTCCCCGTCGAAGGCGAGTCGGCGGTCGTGCGCGAGCTCCTCGAGCGAGTCGTCGCGACGCTCGCCCTCGACGCCAGGGTGCGGGTCGAGGAACAAGGCGACGAGGTCAGGGCGACGGTGACCGGCGACGACCTCGGGGTGCTGATCGGGCGTCACGGCCAGATGATCGACGCCCTGCAGTACCTCGCGAACGCGATCGCGCACCGGGCGGTCGGCGAGGAACGCCGCCGGATCGTGGTCGACGCCGCCGGGTATCGCGCCCGCCGGAGCGCGACCCTGGAGGGTCTGGCCCGGCGGAGCGCAGAGCGTGCGTCAGCGGCCGGCCAGCGCGTGGAGCTCGACGCGATGAGCGCAGTCGAGCGCCGGATCGTCCACGAGGCGTTGAAGGACGATCCCGAGGTCTCGACGGTCAGCGAGGGCACCGAGCCGAACCGCTACGTCGTCGTGGTCCCGCGCCGCTCTGCCGACTAGCGGTGTCCGACTCGAGTCGGACACCATCGAGCGGCGCGTCCGGAGCGGCGCATGCGTCCGACTGACGTCGGAGACGGCCACCTCCTCGACCGCTGGCTGGCCGAGGTCGTCGCGACAGCGGGCCTGACGGCGCTCCGCGACCCGGCCGACGCCCGCCGCGTGCTCCTCGACGACGCGCTCCGGGGAGCCCCGTTCGTGGCAGGCGAGGAGGGCCCCATCGTGGACGTCGGCTCGGGCGGCGGCACGCCGGGGATCCCGCTCGCCGCGACCTTCCCCGGCCGCCCGGTCACCGTGCTCGAGGCGGAACGTCGCAAGTGCGACTTCCTCGAGCGGTGGACGGCCGAGCTTCCGAACCTCGACGTCGTGTGGGGACGCGCGGAGGAGCAGCCGCTCGAGCGCTACGGCGTCGCCGTCGCGAAGGCGCTTGCGCCGCCGCCGACCGCGGCCGAGTGGTGCCTTCCGCTCGTCCGAGTGGGCGGCGCCGTCCTGCTCTGGGTCGGCCCCTCGGCAGACGAGGACGCGGTCGCCGCCGTGGCCCAGCGGCTGGGCGGCTCGCTCGAGGAGAGCCTTCCCGGATTCCTGCTCCTGCGGAAGCTCGGCCCGACCCCGCCGGGCTTCCCCCGCCGTCCAGGCATGGCGCGGAAGCGCCCGCTCGCCTGACGGCACGACACAAGGACTGCGCCGCGCCGCCGCGAAAGGGCTGGTTGGTGGGCGAGGACGATCGTCTGGTCAGACTCGAGGCCGCCGCGCTCCTGTTCGAGTCGGCTGCCGACGAGCTGGAGCTCGCGGGCGCCCACGCGCGCCGCGCCGCCGAGCACTTTCGGGAGGGCGAGGTGCCGCGGGGCACCGCCCACGCGTGGGCCGCCATCGGGCACCTGAAGACCGGAGAGGAGAGGCTGCTCGTACAGGCGCAGGAGCACCGCCAGCGCTCCCTGCTCTGACCCGGACGCGTCCGGGTCCCGGAGTAGCCTGATCCCGTGCGCGGGAGGATCGTCGCGGTAGCGAACCAGAAGGGCGGAGTCGGCAAGACGACGACCGCGATCAACCTCGCCGCCTGCCTCGCCGAGGCCGGCGAGCGCTGCCTGCTCGTCGACCTCGACCCGCAGGCGAACGCCACCTCGGGTCTCGGGCGTCGCGCGAACGGGCACTCGACGCTCGATCTGCTGGACGGCGTGCCGCTCGGGGAGCTGACGATGCCGAGCTCGTTCGCGAACCTGGATCTCGTTCCCGCGCGTCCCGAGCTGGCGGCGACGAGCGTGCAGCTGTCGGCCCTCGCGGGCGGCGAGCGGTACCTCTCGGAGGCGCTCGCCGGCGAGGCGACGGACGCCTACGGATTCGTGTTCCTCGACTGTCCCCCCGCCTTCGGCCCCCTCACGGTGAACGCCCTCGCAGCTGCCGACCGGGTGCTCGTGCCGGTACAGGCCGAGTACTACGCGCTCGAAGGCCTGTCCCAGCTCCTCGGCTCGATCGACCTCGTGAAGCGGAGGCTGAACCCGCAGCTCGGTGTGGCGGGGATCCTGCTCACGATGGTCGACGGCCGGACGCGGCTCTCGGCCGAGGTCGAGGCGGAGCTGCGTTCCCACTTCGGCGGGCTCGTGTTCGCGACCACCGTGCCCCGCTCGATCCGCCTGGCGGAGGCACCGAGCCACGGCGTTCCGGCGATCGCGTACGACCGCCGCTCGGCCGGGGCCGAGGCCTACTGGAAGGTGGCGATGGAGCTTGTCGAGCGCGCCTGACGCGCCTGCGCCGCGCCGCGGCCTCGGCCGGGGCCTCGAGGTGCTCGTCGGCGGAGCCGAGCCGGGCGACGCGGAGCTGATCCGGCTGCCGCTCGACGCGATCCATCCCAATCCGCGGCAGCCGCGCCGCCGGTTCGAGCCGGAGGCGACGGCCGGCCTCGCGTCGTCGCTCCGCCACCAGGGCGTCCTGCAACCGGTGGTCGTCCGGCCCCGCGCGGCGGGCGGCTACGAGCTCGTCGCCGGCGAGCGGCGGTGGCGGGCCGCGCGCGAAGCCGGCCTCGCGACCCTCCCCGCGCTCGTGCGAGACACCGACGACCGCGAGACGCTGCTCCTCTCGCTCGTCGAGAACGTCGCCCGGGAGGATCTCTCGCCGGTGGAGGAGGCGCGCGCCTACGCGGCCCTCGTCGACGAGTTCGAGCTCTCGCTGGGCGAGGTGGCGGAGCAGGTGGGCCGCTCCAAGGCGGGGGTCTCCAACCGGCTGCGCCTGCTCGAGCTGCCCGAGGAGGTGCTGTGGATGCTCGCGCGAGGGGAGCTCACCGAGGGGCACGCACGGGCGGTGCTCGCGGTGCCGGACGACGGCGCGCGGGTGCGACTGGCACGGCGGGCCTCGCGCGACGGCCTCACGGTCAGGGCCACGGAACGCGCGGCGCGGGAGAGCGGAGGGCGCCGCCGGCCCCGGTCCTCGCCCGTCGACCCGGCGCTCGCGCAGCAAGCGAGGGACGCCGCCGAGCGGTTGACGGGGCTTCCGGCACGTGTCTCGGCCGGCAAGCTCGAGCTGCTGTTCGGCGACGAGACGCGCCTCGCCGAGCTCGTCGAGACGCTCGAGGCGCTCTAGGCCGCCGGGCTCCGAGGCGGCTCCCCCTCTCCGGTACACTCGTCGGCCGCCGGGCGATTAGCTCAGTCGGTTAGAGCGCCGCTCTGATAAGGCGGAGGTCCCTGGTTCGAATCCAGGATCGCCCACCTCTGCACGGTGCGGGCCGCGGCGGCGCGGTCGCCGTGGCGTGTCCCGCGTCGAGGGCCGTGTCTACACTGAGATGCGGGCCATGCAGGAGATGACGGTCTACGGCGTCAGCTTCGACCTCGTCGGCAAGCAGCCGATCGTGCTCCTGCGAACGGCCGAGGGACGGACGTTCCTGCCCATCTGGATCGGGCATCCCGAGGCGGCCGCGATCCTGATGCGCCTCCAGGGCCAGGAGCCGCCGCGACCCCTCACGCACGACCTCACGTGCTCGATCATCGACTCGCTCGGTGCCGCAGTCGAGCGGGTGACGGTGACCGAGCTGCGCGACAGCACGTTCTTCGCCCAGATCACGCTCGTCAGCAACGGGACGGAGATCGAGATCGACTCCCGTACGTCCGACGCGATCGCGATCGCGCTGCGGGCGGACGCGAAGATCTTCGCCGCGGACGACGTGATCGACGAGTCGGGCGTGCAATTCGAGGGCGACGAGCCCGACTTCGCCCAGGCCCGCGGCGTGATGAGCCTCGGGGATGTCGACCTGAACGAGTTCCGCCAGTTCCTCGACACCGTCTCGCCCGACGAGTTCGCGACGGGCGAGGACGAGCCGGACTAACCCGTTCGCCCGCCCGGCTCGCCGAGCTCGTGCTTGGTGAGGTCGAGCAGCTCGCCGACGAGCCGGTCGAGCCCGTGCGAGGACAGCGGCCCCGCGTTTGTCGCGTGCAGGGCCTCGCGCAGCCGCCGTTCCCGCTCCGGGTCGAGGCGATCGGCTCCGCGCTCCTCCTTCAGCCGCCACAGCTCGGCGACGAGGCCCAGCCTCCGGTTCACCGACTCGACGATCGTCCGGTCGTTCGCGGCGATCTGCGCGCGCAGCTCCTCGAACCGGTCGTCGCGGGACGTCACGCCGCCACCGCCGCGAGCAGCGCCACGCCGTTGAAGAGCGCGTGGAGCATGATGGTGGGATAGATGCTCCCCGTCTGGAGCCGGAGCCAGGCGAGGATCAGTCCGAAGATCGTCAGCACCGGGAGCGCGACGAAGAGCCCGTGCGCAAGCCCGAACGCCAGCGCGGTGACGACCACCGCCGCCCCGGTCCCGTAGCTGTCCCGGACGGCGGCGAAGCCCAGCCCTCGGTAGGTGAGCTCCTCGACGACCGGCGCGACGCCCACCACGACCACGAAGTTCGCGACGAACGGCGCGGCGCGCCCGGGATCCCACCCGTTCGGGACGAGACCCTGCTCCTTCCCCGCCTGGAGGAAGATATTGAGCACCGCCCCGATGACCCAGATGGCGGCGAGCGCCATCCCGAGTCGCGCAGCGGTCCAGCGCCACGAGTCCGGCCGGACGAGACCGAGCGTCGCCGGCGCGATCCCGCGCGCGATCGCCAGCACCACCCCCAGGATGATCGCGTACTGGATGAGCCCCCCGACCGCCGACGACCAGCGGTAGAGGAGGTCGTCCGGCGGGTCGCTCGAGTCCGCGAGATTCGCGGCGTACGACAGCGCGGCCAGGACGGTGACGAGCACCGTCCACCCCACGAGGCGCGGTTTCGGGACCTCGGTCAGGCGACCCAGTACCACAGCGCCCATCGAACCACGTCGACCGCGAGCGTCGCGCCGAGAACCGCGACGACGACGGCGTGCACGCGCCGGTCGCGGCCCAGCACGGCGAGCGCGGCGAGGCACGGGAAGGCCGCGAGCGCGAGGCGCGGAAACGAGTAGAGGCCGCCCAGCCGCTCGGACGGGAACGCCATGGGCAGCGCGAGCGCCGCCAGCGCGTAGACGCCGTAGGCCGGCCCGAGGATCCGCCACGCGAGCAGCGCGAGCGCGACCAGCCCCAGCGCGAGCGCCGGGCCGAGCACGTCCCCCTCGCCCACCGCCTGCACCAGGCCGCCGAGCGGTCCGAGCGGTGCGAGCGAGCGGTCCCAGACCCGCTGGGCGTCGAGGAACGCGAGGCCGTGCCCGATCCACGCCTCGAGCACGAGGGGGAAGGCGCAGAACATCACGAGCGGGACCGCGAGCAGCGCGAGCGCGCGGCCGCGCCGCTCGGCGCGCCACGCGAAGAGCGCGAGCGCCGGGAGCAGCGCGACACCCTGCGGACGCGTCAGGAGCGCGAGCCCGGCCGCGACGGCGGCCCAGCCCAGGCGATCGCGCTCGGCCAGCACGAACGTCCCGATTGCGAGAGCGAGGAACAGGGCCTCGGCGTAGACGGCGCCGAGGAACAGGGAGGTGGGAAACAGTGCGAGGTACAGCACCGTCCGGCGAGCGTCCGGCGCCCCGAGCCGCGCGCACACGAGGTCGTAGAGGAGGACGAACGCCGCCGCGCCCGCCGCGAGCGAGACGAGCACGCCGGCGAGCAGGAAGTGGGCGTCGAGGAGCCGGCCCACGCCGCCGACCAGGGCCGGGTAGAGCGGGAAGAACGCGGGTGTGCTGGAGGGCCACCGGTAGCCGCCCTCCGCGATCCGCAGGTACCAGTCGCTGTCCCAGCGCGCCCAGACGTCGACGGCGGCGCCGAGCTCGTGGAGCCGGGGGCTGTCCCAGCGACCCCTGGCCGGGTTCAGGTGATCGCCGAACAGCACGACGGTGCCGGCGGCGAGCGCCCAGAGCGCGAGCCTGCTCGAGACGAAGATCGCGAGGGGGACTCTCGCGGCATGGCGACTCGGCGAGACGTCGTCGCACGAGGCCCCGGCCGCCGGCCGCGTCGCTACGACGCCGCGCACGGAGCCGACGATAACGGCTCGCCGTGCTTCGGGCGAGGTGCCTGCCCGCGCGCGGAGAACGTGGGAGGTGGCATGGCTACCATCGCGCCATGAGCCCCTCGCGGCGACCGCGCCCGAGGCGCACTCCTGCGCCGGCGCCGCTGCGCCCGCGCCGCCGCCGGCCGAGAGCGCGCCGCCGCGGACGCGTCCTGCTGCTCGTGGCGGGGCTCGCGGTCCTCGTGGCCGCGGGGATCGCCGGCGCGACCGCCGTGGTGGCGCTCGCGCCACGGTGCGACCTCTCCGCCCTCCGGCCGACGAAGATCGGCCAGAACACGTTCGTGTACGCCGCGGACGGCTCGCTGCTGGGCTCGATACCCGCCGAGCGGAACCGGCAGGTCGTCCCGCTCGCGCGCATGTCGCGATGGCTGCCCCTCGCGACCGTCTCGATCGAGGACCGGCGGTTCTACGCGCACGGCGGCATCGACGCCGAGGGCATCGCGCGCGCGCTGTGGCGCGACCTGAAGGCGGGCCGCGTCGTCGAGGGCGGCTCGACGATCACGCAGCAGCTCGTCCGCACCCTGTACATCTCGAGCGAGCGGACGGTCGAGCGCAAGGTGACCGAGGCCTGCCTCGCCGTGAAGCTCGACGGGCAGTGGTCGAAGAAGCGGATCCTCGCGACCTACCTCAACTCCGTCTTCTACGGGAACCTCGCGTACGGTGCGGAGGCGGCGGCGCACACGTACTTCTCCCGCTCGGCGAGTCGCCTCACGCTCTCGCAGGCGGCACTGCTCGCGGGTCTCACCCAGGCACCGTCGGCCTACGACCCCTTCGTCGACCCCGCCCGCGCGGTCGCGCGCCGGAACGAGGTGCTCGGCGCCATGCTCGGGCAGGGCGTGATCACGAAGAAGCAGTACGTGCGCGCAAGCCGGAGCAGGTCGCCCGGCCTGCGGCCGGGAAACCTGTACGAGGAGATCCGCGAGCCGTACTTCTTCGGCTTCGTCCGGAACGAGCTCGCGCGCGAGTACGGCCCCGACACCGTCCGCTCCGGCGGGCTGCGCGTGTACACGACCATCCAGCCGCGCCTGCAGCGCCTCGCCCGCGAGGCGATCTCGGGCACGCTGACGAGGAAGGACGACCCGGCCGCCGCCCTGATCTCGATCGACCCGGCGAGCGGCGCCATCCGCGCCATGAGCGCGATCGTCCCCGGCCGGGCGAACAACCAGTTCAACCTCCTCTCCCAGGCCAGGCGTCAGCCGGGGTCGACCTTCAAGACCTTCGTCCTCACCGCGGCGGTCGAGCGCGGGATGGACCCCGACTCCACGTACTACGTCTCAGCGCCGTTCACGTACCGGCCGGATGACACCGGCAGCTGCGAGGACGAGACCTGGTGGTGCGTGAAGACGTACGACTCGAGCTACACGGGCTGGACGTCGGTGACCAGTGCGACGCTCCGCTCCGACAACACGGTCTACGCGCAGCTCACGCTCGACGTCGGCCCAGAGCGCGTCGCCGCCACGGCCCGCAAGCTCGGCGTGCGGACGCCGCTCGACGTGAAAGGGCAGTTCGTACCGGCGATGGGCCTCGGCTCGATCGCCGTCTCGCCGCTCGACATGGCCTCGGCGTACGCGACCCTGGCCGCCGGCGGCATCTACTCCGAGCCGACTGCCATCCGCAAGGTCGTGCTGCCGAACGGCAAGCTCGACACCCGCTGGGCGAGCGACCGGAAGCGCACCCGTGTGATCCCCGACGGGGTTGCCTCCGTGGTGACGAGCATCCTCGAGGACAACATCCACTACGGCACGGGGACGCGCGCCGCAATCGCCGAGCCCGCGGCCGGCAAGACGGGCACGACCGACGAGCACGCCGACGCGTGGTTCGTCGGCTACACGCCCGCGCTGGCGACCGCCGTGTGGATGGGCTACACGCGCGGGGAGATCCCGATGCTCGACGTCCACGGCATCTCCGTGTCGGGAGGGAGCTTCCCGGCGGAGATCTGGCGCCGGTTCATGTCTCCGGCCCTCGCGGGGCACCCCGTCCTCTCGTTCCCCGAGCCGCGCCAGCCCGCGGTGTTCGCGACCTGGCAGCGCGGGCCGAACGCCCTGTCGTACGACCCGTACTACGTGGCTCCGACGACCACGACCGAGCCGACAGACACCCAGGGCGGCGCGACCACCTCGAAGGGGACGCCGGGGAACGGAACGCCGGCGGGAGCCGGCCGAGCGAACAGCCCGTGAGGCCCGGTCCGGCGCTCGCCGCCGGCCTCCTGACCCTCTGTCTGGTCGGCGCAGCCTCGGCCCTCGCCTGGCAGCACGACTCCCCGCTCGTCCCACTGAGCGGAGCGTCGACGCCGGCGGGCTCCGCGTGGCCCTTCCTCGTTCTGCTCGCGTCCGCGTTCGTCGCCTACGTGGTCGGACTCGCGCTCGCGCGTCGCGGGCCGCTCGCGCTGCGCGCGGCGGCGGTCGTCGCGGTGCTCGTGCAGGCCGTCCCACTCGGCGCGCCGCTGCTCCTCTCGACCGACGCATGGACGTACTGGGGCTACGGGTGGATTGCCGCGGACGGCGCCGGCAATCCGTACGTCGACCCACCGTCGGCGTTCCCGGAGAGCCCGGCGGCGCCCTACGTGGGCGCAGCGTGGCGCGACACGACCACGGTCTACGGACCTGCGTTCACCGGGCTCTCCGAGCCCGTGGCCGACGCGGCGGGCTCGTCCGCCGACGCGGCCGCCTGGCTGTTCAAGGCCCTCGCCGCGGCCGGCGTGCTCGCCGCCACCGCGGCCGTCGCCAACGGGGCGAGACGACCCGCGCTCGCCGTCGCGTTCGTCGGCTGGAACCCCGTGCTCGCGATCCACGCCGCCGGCGGGGGTCACAACGACGCGCTGGTCGGCGGCCTCGCCGCGCTCGCGGTCGCGCTCGCGCTCCGCCGGCGGCACGAGCTCTCGGGCGCGGTCTGGGTGCTGGCCGTGCTCGTGAAGTGGGTTCCGCTGCTGTTCCTGCTCCTCGCGGCGCTCGCGGCCCGGGCGCGCGCCCGGCCCGTCGGCGGCCGCGGCATCGTCCTCGCGGTCGCGCTCCTCGGCGCCGCCGCCACGTGGGCGTACGGGCTCGACTGGCTCCGGGCGGCAGAGCCGCTCGCCGCCAACGCGGCACGCGAGACGAGCTACGCGGTGCCCGCGCGGCTGGAGCAGCTGGGAGCCCCGCACGCGCTCGCGCTCGGGCTCGCGCTCGCCGGGCTCGCGGGCGGGCTGGCCGTGCTCGCGCGGGAGGCGACCCGGGGGCGGGCACGCCTCGGGCTCGCGGCCTGTCTCGTTCTCGTCACGACGCCGTACCTGGCGGTCTGGTACCTCGCGTGGGCCGTCCCGCTCGCCGCGACGGGCGAGGATCGGACGGCTGCGCTGGCCGCCCTCGCGCTGACGGCGTACCTCCTCCCGCAGACGATCCCTCTCTAGGAGCCGCGCCGCAGGACGAGGACGCCGTCCTCGTCGAACACGACCCGGAAGCGTCCACTCGCGCGGAGCGTCGCGAGGGCGGCGCGGAACTGGTCCGCCCGGCCCGTCTGGTCGCGGTAGCTGGGCCGGGTCGTGTCGACCGCGACCCAGTCCGCCTCCCCGAGCACCGGGAAGCTGAAGACGCGCCGGCGCTCGGAGAGATGTGCTCCGAGGGTGTTCGTGGCGCTCACCGGAGCGGCCGGCGGAACAAGGCGCAGTGCGCGCGCGGCGACGTCCGCATGGTGGCCGACGACGTGCTCCCGCGCACCGAGGCCGGAGCCGAGCGGCACGTGGCTCCACACCGGGAGGGGCCCGAGGAGCAGCCCGGCGACGAGCGTCGAGACGACGACGGCCCTCCCCTCTGGGCGCCTGGCCCACGCAAAGCGCCGCCGGAGCCGCGCGGCTCCGAGAACGGCGGCGACCATGAGCCCCGGCAGGGCACCCGCCGTGTAGTGGAAGTGGATCGAGGTCTGGCTGCGCGTGTCCGAGAGGAGGCTCAGGGCGAGCTCGGGGAGAGCCGTGAGCGCGGCGAGGGGCGCGAGGAGTGGAAGCGCGAGGAGCGGCAGGAGGAGGTCGGCCAGGTACGCGAGGTCGCGGCCGTGGGTGGCCGCGGCCACGATCGTCCCGGGGTCCGTCACCGCGGTCTCGAGAATGCCGTGGGGCGACCCGCCGATCTCGGTGTAGCGGCCCTCGAAGCGAGACGCTCCCGAGATCGAGTAGTGGGGGATCACGACCGCGATGGCGAGCGTCGTGATCGCGACGCCTCCCGCCGCGACCGCGAGCCCGGCTCGCCGGCGCCCCGGGCGGAGCGCGTACCAGAGACCCATCGCCGCGACCACCAGCCCGATCTGCTCTTTCGTCAGACACGCTGCAAGCGCCACCGCCGCGAACGCGACCAACCGGTCCTCGTCGAGGAACCAGAAGCCCCAGAGGAGCAGAGGAGTCGCGACCGCGACCGCGTGGAAGTCGTCGAGCACGAGCCACTCCGTCGCCGGGTGGAGGAGGTATGCGAGCGCGAACCCCGCGGCGGCCCAGTCCGACCCCAGGTGCTTCCTGCCGAGCAGGAACACGGGCACCGCCCCGGTGGCGACCGCCGCCGCCTGGCAGACGAGCAGGAGCGAGGCGTCCGGCCACAGCCACCAGAGAGGTGCGACCACGACGAGGATCGGCTCGAAGTGGGCTCCGAGCCTCGAGATCTGCGTCCCGGGGAGCCCCGTCACCGACAAGACGTCGCCGTGCGCCGTCGACCAGACCGTCTGAACGGCGTTGCCCAGGTCGAAGCGACCCGTCCAGAACGCACGGTGCTGGAGCACGGCGAGCGCCCCCAGTCCGGCCGCGAACGCCGTCGAGCCGGCGGCGACGAGCGCCGCCGGGCGGGGACTCACGCGCCCACCGCGGCCTCGAGCAGCGACCGCCAGCGAGCACCGAGCACCGGCTCGGACGCGTGCGCCATGTAGGTCGCCCGCCCCGCGGCCGCGAGCGTCGCCGCGAGCTGCGCGTCGTCCGCGAGTCTGCGGACGGCCTGGGCGAGTGCCTCTGCGTCACCGGGTGGGACGAGCAGCGAATCGAGCTCGTGCGTCAGGAGCTCCCGCGCCCCGGGCGTATCCGCCGTGATCACCGGCCGGGCGGTGGCGAGCGCCTGGAAGACCTTGTTCGGGATCACTCGCGCCGCCTTCGGCCCGGTGCCGAAGATCCCGAGCGCACACCCCGCAGTGCGATACGCGTCCGCCAGGGATTCGTAGGCGATCCAGGGGATGTGCTCGACGTTCGGCGGGCGCTCCCGCAGGAGGGATGCGAGCTGTCCGTCCCCCGCCACGACGAACGGGACCTCAGGGACGAGTGCCGCGGCTGCGAGGATGGTCTCGATCCCGTGGAGGGGAATCAGCTTCCCGACGAAGAGGGCCCGGAACGGCCCGGGCTCCGCGTGCGCCGGCCGGAACAGCGCGTCCTCAGCACCGACGAGCGCGACCTGAACACGGTCGGACGGCAGCTCGAAGGCGTCGCGGAAGTACATTGCGTGCGCCTCGGTGTCCGCCACGACAAGGTCTGCGGACCGGAATGCACGTCGGTCGAGCGCCCGCAGCGCCGCCGCGACGGGGGACCGTCGGGACACGAGGCGGCGGTCCCCGACCACCGTGTCCGCGAGCGAGACGAGGGGATTGAAGACCACGGGTCTGCCGGCGGCCACCCGGCGGGCAGCGGTCATGTCCGCGTGACCCGGATAGCCGACCACGATCACGTCGGCGTCGGCGTCGTGCAGCCGACCGAGCGCGACCTCGGCCCGGACGAGCCTCGCAAGCGTCCGAGGGCCGGGCGCCCAATTGTGGCGCCCGAAGACTCCACGGTGGCGCTCGACGACCGTGACCCCCGCGTCGCGCAGGCACGAGATCACCTGCGTGTTACGCGGCGATGTGCGGTCGTACGTGCCGAAGTAGAGCGCGTTCACCCGCGTGTCAGCGCAGGATCTCGTCCACGAGCCCCGACGGTCGGTTCTCGAGCGCGCGCATGCGCTCGCGGTGCTGGCTCGTGACCAGCTCCGAGAGGAGGCCGAGCGAGAGGAACTGGATCCCGACCACGACGAGCAGGACGCCGAGCAGCAGAAGCGGTCGCCTCCCGATCGGCTCGCCCGTCAGCTTCACGATCGTGAGGTAGACGAGGATCGCGGCCCCGATCGTGCCGAGCGCGAGCCCAAGCCCGCCGAACAGGTGGAGCGGCCGGTGCCGGTACCGGCTCATGAACGACACCGTCAGCAGGTCGAGGAACCCGCGCGTGTACCGGTCGAGCCCGTAACGGCTGCGGCCGTGCTCGCGGGGGCGGTGGTTCACGCCCATCTCGGTCACGCGATAGCCGAGGTCGTTGGCGAGCACCGGCACGAAGCGGTGCAGCTCCCCGTACAGGTCGAGGTCGCGGGCGACCTCCACGCGCAGGGCCTTGAGCCCGCAGTTCATGTCGTGCAGGTGCACGCCCGAGAGCAGGCCCGTCACCCCGTTGAAGACCCTGGAGGGCGCGCGCCGCGACCACGGGTCGTTGCGCCGCGTCTTCCAGCCCGAGACGAGGTCGTAGCCCTCGTCGAGCTTCGCGAGCAGGCGCGGGATCTCCGACGGGTCGTCCTGCAGGTCGCCGTCCATCGTCACGACCACGTCGCCCTCCACGACGCGGAACCCGGCGTCGAGCGCCGCAGCCTTCCCGGCGTTCCGGCGCAGCCGCACCACCCGGACGTTCGTGGCGGACTCGTGCAGGCGCGCCAGCGCCGCACGCGTGCCGTCGCGCGAGCCGTCGTCGACGTAGACGACCTCCCACTCGTCCTGCTCCCCGAGCGCGCTCGCCAGCTCCTCGTAGAGTGGCTCGACGGTCAGTTCCTCGTCGCGTACGGGGACGACGACCGAGATCACGCGCGCAGCGTACCCCGTGTGTAGCGTGCCCGCCGTGGCAGAGCTCCTCAGCGTCGAGGACGCACTGGCCCGCGTCCTTGCGCGTGCCCGCCCGCTCCCGGCTGAGCCGGTCGAGCTGGCGGCTGCCGCGGGGCGGGTGCTGGCGGAGGACGCGTCGGCCGCGATCGACCTTCCCCGCTTCGCGAGCTCGGCCATGGACGGCTTCGCGCTCCGGTCGGAGGACACGCCGGGGAGGCTCCCCGTCGTGGCGCGGATTGCGGCGGGCCGGCCGGCGGACGGCCCGCTCGGTGCAGGCGAGGCGATGGCGATCTCGACGGGCGGGGTCGTGCCTGACGGTGCCGACGCGGTGGTCCCGATCGAGCTGGTGCGGGAGGACGGGGACTCGGTCGTGGTCTCCGAGCCCGTGCACGCGGGCGCGCACGTGCGTCCGCGCGGCGGCGACGTCGCCGCGGGCGAGGTCGTCCTGCGGGCCGGCGCCGCCCTGACCCCATCGCGGCTCGCCGCGCTCGCGTCGGCAGGGGTGAGCCGGCCACGCTGCTCCCGCCGGCCTCGGGCCGCGATCGTGTCGACCGGCACGGAGCTCAGGCCACCGGGCACACAGCTCCGCGAGGGCGAGATCTACGAGTCGAACGGACTGATGCTGCGGGCGCTCCTCGAGGGCGCAGGGGTCTCGGTGGAGGCCCCGGCGCAGGTCGCGGACGACGAGGAGGCGCACGAGGCCGCGCTGGCCCGGGGGCTCGAGGCGGACGTGCTCGTCACGTCCGGAGGCGTGTCCGTCGGCCCTCACGACCTCGTCCGGGAGACGCTGGGCCGGCTCGGTGCGGAGGAGGTGTTCTGGGGCGTGGCGATGCGTCCGGGGAAGCCGCTGTCGTTCTCCGTCAGGGGCGACACCCTTGTGTTCGGGCTTCCCGGAAACCCGGTCTCGTCGCTCGTCGGCGCGATGCTGTTCGTCCTGCCCGCGATCCGGGCGCTCCAGGGCGTGCCACACCCCGAGCCGCCGTTCCGTGCCGGTGTGCTCGGAGGGGCCGCGACGCGGCGTGCCGCGCGCGACGACTTCCAGCGCGCGTCCGTCGAGCGGTCGGGCGACGAGGTCCTCCTGCGTCCCCTGTCGGGCCAGGACTCGCACATGATCGCGCGCGCCGCGCGCGCGGACGCGCTCGTCCACGTTCCCCGCGGGTCGGGCGAGCTCGCGCCGGGGACGAGCGTCCGCTACCTGCCGCTCGACCCGTCCGCCGGCACGTAGCTCCCCGACGCGACCGAGCCGATCAGCCCGGCGACCGCCGCCCAGGCCGTGAGCGCGAGCGTCGCGCCCCAGGGAACGACCCCGGTCGTCAGGAGCGACGCTGCGTAGACGGGGGCACGGGCTCCGAGGTCGAGCTGCTCGGCGAGCACGACGAGCGCGAGCACCGGCCCGACGAGACCCGCCCCGAAGAGGACGTCGGTGACCCAGCCCGGCGTGCGGCGGAGCTGCGGGAGCCAGAGCCAGGTGTAGAGGGACGGCAGCACGAAGACGAGGCTGTACGGCGAGACCAGCGCCGTGCCGGCGGCGACGAGCAGCAGGGCGACGAACGAGACCGTGTACGCCGCCAGCTCGTCCTCCGGGCTGGCCGGCGCCCGTCCCAGGAGCCGCGCACGCGAGCGGAGCCACGCCAGCGACGCGACGAAGGCGAGGATCGCGAGCAGCCCGAGCGGCCAGGAGTCGACCGGTGGCTCGTCCGGCGGAGGCGGCAGGCGCGGCTCGCGCGGGAGCGCGCCCACGAGTGCCGCGAGCCCGACGATCAGGAGGAGCACGAGCCAGAGCTCGACCCTGCGTCGCAGCGAGCGCCACGCCGCGCGCAGCGGGAGCCGGCGCCTGCGTGCGCGCGAGAGCAAATCGAGCGCGGCCGCGCCGAAAGGGACCACGCTCGCGAGCAGCAGCAGCTGAAGCGCCCAGCCCCGCACGGTGCGCTGCGCGAGGTAGATCGCGCCGTTCGTCGAGGCGGGCAGCTCCACGGTCTGGTCGAGTGAGTTGAGCAGCGACTCCGAGGCCCTGCCGAGCTGTCCGAGCCGGGCCGAGTCGAGCGCGGCGAGCTCGTCGCCGCCGGGCGGCACGCCGGCGTCGGGCCCGGTGGCGATCCGCACCGCCGGCGTGCGCTCGCCGAGCACCGGCGCCTGCTCGCCGTAGCCGAACGGGAGCCCGAGCCCAACGAGCTGGGTGAGGAGGCCCGGCAGCGCCGGCGGACCCCCCGTCTCCGCGGCGATCCGCGCGGTGGCGGTCCGCACGAGCGCCTGCGGAGGTGACCGTCCGTCGAGGCCGCCCACCTCGAGTCGCGGCCTCGTGTCGCCCGCGAGCCCGTCGAGCGACACCACCGCAACCGCTCGGCGCGCGAGCGGGGAATGCGTCGCGAACCGGGCGGCTCCCAGCGACCCGAACGCGTCTCCGTCCGTGGAGAGGAAGACGAGCGTGTGTAGGGGCGTCCGGGCCGACTCGGTGGTGCCCGCGGTCGCGTAGGCCCGCGCGAGCTCGACGAGCGCCGCCGTGCCGCTCGCGTCGTCGTTCGCCCCCGCGGTCTCCCCGTTGTTGTCTCTATGAGCAACGACGACGATCGTCTCGGGGACGGTCCCGGGGACGACCGCAGCGAGGTTGCGCAACTCCACGCGGCCGACTCCCGGCACGTCCTCGCGCCAGCGGTCCTCGCGCACCGCGAGCCCGTAGAGCGAGAGCTTGTTCCGGAACCACGCGGCTGCGTCGGCGGCGCCGAGCGAGCCGGGGACGCGATTCGGGTTCTCGCGCGCCAGGTCGACCGTGAGCGACGTCGCCGTCGAGCGGTCGAAGGCAGGCGGAAGCGGAGGTGCCGGGAGCGGGCCGGAGCGTCCGAGGGTCAGCAGGAGGAGCAGCAACGGCGCGACGACGACGATGCTCGCCTTGCGCACGAGGCGCCCGTCGACGGGGCGCTCGACCGAGCCGCGCCGCGGCCTCCGCTTGCTCGTGCCGAGGCGGGCGGGCTCCATGCAGGGGGCAATAGTAGGCGCGGTCAGGCGCTGACGTCCGGCCGTCACACCCGGACAGCCTCGTGCGTCGCCCACGGCCTCGCGCCGCACCGCCTCCGGCCGCGCTCGACGCCCCGCTGACGGGGACGCCCGTGTCCGCGTCCCCCCGAGGCCGCGCAACCGGCGCGCAACGCAGGAATTATTACGTTAAGAGCCCCGACATGCCGGATTCCTCCTCGACCATCCTCCTCGTCGACGACGAGGACTCGATCCAGGCGCTCCTCACCTATCCGCTCGAGCGGGACGGCTACCGCGTCGTCCAGGCCCGGGACGGTGACGAGGCGCTCCAGCGCTTCGCGGAGGAGGCGGTCGACCTCGTCGTGCTCGACATCATGTTGCCGAAAGTCGACGGGCTGGAGGTGTGCCGCCGGCTGCGGTCCGAGAGCACCGTTCCGATCATCATGCTCACCGCCCGCGACGACGAGCTCGACAAGGTGCTGGGGCTCGAGCTCGGAGCGGACGACTACATCACCAAGCCCTTCTCGATCCGGGAGTTCCGCAGCCGTGTGCGCGCGCTGCTGCGCCGGGCCGCAAATCCGCACGTCGCGAGCCGGCGCGAGGACGTGATCGACCGGGGCGACCTGGTCGTCGACCTTCCCCGCCGGACGGTCGAGGTGCGCGGCGAGCCCGTGGCGCTGACGTTCGTCGAGTTCGAGCTGCTCGCGCTGCTCGCCTCCGAGCCGGGGGTGGTCTTCAGCCGCCGACAGCTCCTCGAGCGGATCCGCGGCAGCGCCGACTACCGCGAGCCGCGCACCATCGACGTCCATGTCCGGCACCTGCGCGAGAAGATCGAGCGGGACTCCCGCGAGCCGGAGCTGATCGTCACGGTGCGCGGAGCCGGCTACCGCTTCAGGGACGGCGCGTGAGGCTGCCGGGCGGCATCCGCACCACGCTCGCGGTCGCGCTGCTCCTGATCGTCGGCGGCGCGCTCGGCGGCGCGTACCTGATGGTGGTCCCATCGCTCGAGCGCCGCCTCGTCGACGACCGCCTCGAAGAGCTGCAGCGGGACGGCGTCGCATTGGCGGCCAACTACGCGACGCGTGACTTCAGCCAGCCGCTCACGCTCGACGGCTTCGTGGCAGGGGCGTCGTTCCTCTACAACGCCCGCACGGTCGTCTACCAGGTGTTCGGGCCGTCGCCCCTATCGCTGCGGCCGCTCGCGGACTCCGCCTCGTCGGGTCTGCCGGTGACGGACGACGCCGTCGCGATCAGAACCGCGCAGACGACGCGCATCGCGCGCGGGCGGGTGCAGCGTGGCGGCCGTCCCTACGGCGAGGTCGCCGTGCCGTTGCTCACGTCGGGGAACGTGCTGCTGCTGTCCGCGCCGATCGAGGATCAGCTCGCGACCGTGCGGGTGGTGAAGCGCCGCCTCCTGTACGCGACCGGCGTCGCGCTCGCGATCGCGGCGATCCTCGGCAGTACCGCGGCCGCGCTGCACGCACGCCGCATCCGTCGGCTCGAGCGGGCCGCGAACCGCATCGCGCAGGGGAGGTTCGACCAGCCGGTCGTCGACCAGGGGGACGACGAGCTCGGCCAGCTCGCGGCGGCGTTCGAGCGGATGCGCGTCCAGCTCGCCCAGCTCGACACCGCCCGGAAGGAGTTCGTCGCGAACGCGTCGCACGAGCTGCGCACGCCGTTGTTCTCCCTCGCCGGCTTCCTGGAGCTGATGTCGGACGAGGACCTCGACGAGGAGACGCGCACGGGATTCCTCGTCACGACCCGCGAGCAGGTCGACCGGCTGACCCGACTCTCCGCGGACCTCCTCGACCTTTCCCGCATCGACGCCGGGCGCCTGCACGTCGAGAGCGAGGAGGTCGTGCTCGCCGACGTCGCCCGGGCGCTCGTGGACGAGCTGCTGCCGATCGCGGAGACGACCGACCACGCGCTCACGCTCGACACGGTCCCGGACGCGTGGGCGCTCGCCGACGAGGAGCGCGTGCTCCAGATCGGCCGGGCGCTCGTCGCCAACGCGATCGCCCACACACCACCCGGCACGCAGGTGGTGGTCCGGGTGGCGGGCGACGGCGGCAGGGCGGTGCTGAGCGTGACCGACGACGGGCCGGGCATCCCGTCGGAGCACGTCGAGCGGATCTTCGACCGCTTCTACCGCGTCGAGGGGCCGCAGGCGTCCGGCAGCGGCCTCGGGCTCGCGATCGCCAGAGAGCTGGCGGAGCGCATGGGCGGCACGGTGGAGCTCGACACCGCTCCCGGTTGGACGACCTTCGCTCTCCGGCTGCCGGCCGTCGCCGCGGCGCCGAGCGCCGTCCCCGTACCGTCCTGACGCGCTCCGCGGCGCCGTTTCCACGTGGAAACGCCGGGCCGTCCGCCCAGGGGCCGCTGGTACCGTGGCCATGATGCGTCTCTGGGTCGCAGCGGGAGTCGCCTTCGTCGCCGCTGCGCTCGGTGCCGGCGCTGCGCTCGTCGTGGCCCACGAGACGGACCTCGCGGGTGGGTCGACCACCGTCACGCGCGGGGCCGCCACCGCGCCGGAGACGGTTCCCGCGCGCACGGTCCCGCCGTCGGCCTTCGACCCTGCGGCGCTGTACGCCGCCCGCGCCGACGGGGTCGTGACGATCTACGCGAATCTCGGGGCCGACGGCAGCTCCCAGGGCTCCGGCTTCGTCGTCGACCGGGACGGGCTGATCCTGACCAACGCGCACGTGATCACGAACGTGACCGAGTCGCGCACCGTGCGCGGCGCGGGCGCGGTCTACGTCGAGTTCTCCGACGGCGATCGCGTCGGCGCCGAGATCGTCGGGTGGGACCTGTTCAGCGACATCGGCGTCCTGCGCGTCGCGGCCGCCGACCACCATCTCTCGCCCGTCCCGCTCGGCGACTCCGCCGGCGTCGTCGTCGGCGAGCCGGTCGCCGCGATCGGCAGCCCCTTCGGGCAGCAGACGTCGCTCTCGGTCGGCGTCGTCTCCGCGACCGGCCGCTCGATCGACTCCCTCACGTCGGGCTTCGCCGTGGCGAACGCGATCCAGGTCGACGCGCCGATCAACCGGGGCAGCTCCGGCGGCCCGCTGTTCGACGCCACCGGTCACGTGATCGGCATCAACGCGCAGATCGAGAGCACGTCGGGCACCGCGGAGGGGGTCGGCTTCGCGATCCCGATCGACGTCGCGCGGCGCTCGCTCGACCAGCTCGTGCGCACGGGCCGCGTGCGTTACGCGTACGTCGGGATCCGCACCCAGGACGTGACGCCGGGCATGGCGAAGGAGTTCGACCTCGGTGCCGAGCGCGGCGCGCTCGTCACACGCGTCGACGAGGGGACGCCGGCCGCGGCCGCGGGGCTCCGCGGCGGCACCCGCACCGAGGCGTACCAGGGGCTCGACGTGACCCTCGGCGGTGACCTGATCGTCGCGATCGGAGCGACGCCGGTGACGGGCACCGACGACATCTCGCGCGTCGTGGCGACGGAGCTGCTGCCGGGCCAGACGGTGACCTTCACCGTCCTGCGGGGTGGGAAACGCCGCACGGTCGAGGTGACGCTCGGGGAGCGGCCGCCGGGGACGCGGTAACGCGTGGCGGACCCCCTCGTCGTCGTCTCGAATCGCGGCCCGGTCGGCTTTCGCCGGCGACCCGACGGGTCGCTGGACACCGTCCGCGGGGCAGGGGGGCTCGTGGCGGCGCTGGGCCCGCTCGTCGACCGGCACGACGTCGCGTGGGTGGCGAGCACGATGAGCGACGCCGACCGCGAGGTCGCGCTCGCCGGAGCCCGTGAGGAGCGCTCGGACGCCGGCTCGAGCTTCCGGCTGCGCCTCGTCGCGCACGACCCGGCGGCGTACGAGCTCTTCTACACGGTGCTGGCCAACCCCGTGCTGTGGTTCGTGCAGCACGGGCTCTGGGACCTGAAGCGCGATCCCGAGGCCGACCTCTCCGCCGCCTGGGATGCCTACGTCGCCGTGAACCAGGCGCTCGCCGACGCCGCCGTCGAGGAGCTCGACCGACGACCGGGAGCGCCCCTGTTCGTGCAGGACTACCACCTGTACCGTGCGCCGGCTCTCGTGCGCGCCGTCCGCCCTCGGACGCGGATCGCGCACTTCGTCCACATCCCGTGGGTCGGCCCCGAGGAGTGGGGCGTCCTGCCGCGGTCGATCGCCGTCGCGATCCACGAGGGCCTGCTCGCCTGTGACAGCGTCGGCTTCCACACGGAGCGGTGGCGATCGGCGTTCGTCGAGTGCTGCGAGGTGCTGCTGGGGCGCGGCGCCGAGGCCGAGCAGCGCTCCCACGCGAACCCCATCGCGGTCGACGCGGACGGCTTCGTCGCGCTCACGGGCACCGACGGCGTCCGCGAGCGGCGCCTGGCGCTCCTCGAGGAGCGCCCGGAGATTCTCGTCCTCCGTGTCGACCGGACCGACCCGTCGAAGAACGCGGTCCGCGGCTTCGAGTCCTTCGGCCTGCTGCTCGAGCGCGAGCCCGTGCTCCACGGCCGCATCGGCCTCTTGGCGCTGCTCGACCCGTCGCGGCAGCAGATCCCCGAGTACGCCGACTACCGCCGCGCGACGGAGGAGGCGGCCGCGGCCGTGAACGCCCGGTTCGGCCGCCCGGGGTGGGAGCCGATCCGGCTCGACGTGCGCGACGACTTCCTCGCCTCGATCGCCGCGTACTGCGAGTACGACGTCCTGCTCGTCAACCCGGTGATGGACGGCCTCAACCTCGTGGCGAAGGAGGCGCCCCTCGTCAACGAGCGCGGCGGTGCCGTGGTCCTGTCGCGGCAGGCCGGCGCGTTCGAGGAGATCGGCGAGTGGACGGTCGGCGTCGACCCGCTCGACGTGCCGGGGCAGGCCGAGGCGCTGGCGCTCGCGCTCGCGCTGCCCGACTCCGAGCGGCGGCACCGGCTCGAGCGCATCCGCGCCTCCGTGCGCGCGCACGACCTCGACGCGTGGGCCGAGCGCGAGCTCGACGAGCTCGACGAGCGTGCGCCCGCCGCGGTCGCCTGAGGCGCACGCCGGGGCTACGATGCGCCTCGTGAGCCACGGGTTTGTCGTCTGTCCCGGCAACATGTGCCGGTGAGCGAACTGTCGCACGTCGACGAGGCCAGCGGCGAGGTCCGCATGGTCGACGTCGGGGGGAAGCCGCTCTCGCGGCGGCGCGCCGTCGCCCGCGGCCGGGTGCGGATGGCTGCCGAGACCGCCTCCCGGCTCCGCTCGCTGCCAAAAGGCGATGCGCTCGCCGTCGCGCGCATCGCGGGCATCCAGGCGGCGAAGCGGACGAGCGAGCTCGTGCCGCTCTGCCATCCGCTGCCGCTGACGCACGTCGAGGTCGAGCTCGTGATCGATGCGGACGGGGTCGTGATCGAGGCGGCCGTCGAGACCACGGCCCAGACCGGCGTCGAGATGGAGGCGCTGACCGCCGTCAGCATCGCCGGCCTGACCGTCTACGACATGGCGAAGGCGGTCGACAAGGGGATGCGCATCGACGACGTCGTGCTCGTCTCGAAGACGAAGGATCCCGCGTGAGCGCCGTCGCCGCGCCGCTCCCGGTCCGCCTCGCGCGCCTCGTGCGGCTCGAGCACACGGTGTTCGCGCTCCCGTTCGCCTACGTCGGCGCCCTCCTCTCGGTCGACGGCTGGCCGGGGCTCGAGACGATGGGGTGGATCACGCTCGCGATGGTCGGCGCACGCACGCTCGCCATGAGCCTCAACCGGCTCGTCGACGCCGAGATCGACGCCGCGAACCCTCGGACGGCGGGGCGCGAGCTTCCATCAGGGGTGCTGACGCGCATCCAGGTCATCCTCCTCTGCGCGCTCGCGCTCGCCGTGTATCTCCTGGCGGTGTTCCACCTCGATCCTGTGGTGCGGTGGCTCTGGCCGATACCGGTCGTGCTGTTCGTGGGCTACCCGTATCTCAAGCGGTTCACGTGGCTGTGCCACCTCTGGCTCGGCGCGGCCCTCGGGCTGGCGCCGGTGGGCGCCTGGGTCGCGATCACGGGGGAGCTCCCGTGGCAGGCCTGGGCCCTCGGGGGCGCCGTGTGCCTGTGGGTCGCCGGGTTCGACCTCTTCTACGCGCTGTTCGACCTCGAGCACGACCTGGAGGCGGGCCTGCACTCCTGGGCCACGCGGTTCGGCATACGCGGGGTGTTCGCCGGGGCACGCGCGATGCACGCGGGCGTGGTCGTGCTGCTCGCGCTCGCAGGAGCGGGCCTCGACGCCGGCCCGTGGTACTGGCTCGGGGTCGCCGTGGTGGCCGCGTTGCTCGGCTACGAGCACGCGATCGTGCGGCCCGGCGACCTGCGACGCCTCGACGCGGCGTTCTTCACCGTCAACGGCGTGCTCTCGATCGCGTTCCTCGCGTTCGTCGCGCTGGACACCCTCGGCTGAGGCGTCGCGCGCCCGTGGTCGAGCCCACGGCGTCGCGCCGTGTCCGCGCGACCGGGCGTCCCGCCGCTCGCGGGCGGTCTTGGCTGCGCGCGTGGGTCGCGCGACGCACCTCACGGGTTGCGCCCGCGGGCACGGGTGTCGTCCGCCCCCGATCCGGGCCGACGACCCCTCGTTCGACCCGCGGCCACGTCGCCCGTCACGCTTCCGGCACGATCCCGGCACCCATGCGGCACGGATCTCCCGCTAGCGTGACATCAGGGCACCGGGGGTGCCCCTGGGGGAGGTTGGCCGGGTTGGCCGGGCCGCGGTGGAGCCGGCGATGGCCGCGGGTCGGTGCGGGGACGGTCCACGCGGCGGTGTCGGCAGCGGAGGGGGCGGGAAGGGATGGGTGACGCCGTGCTGGTCCGCGCCACCGGGGTCGAGCGGAGCTTCGGCCCGCGCAGAGTCCTGCGCGACGTCTCCTTCGAGCTCGTGCGCGGCGGGGCGCTCGTCGTCACCGGCCCGAACGGCTCCGGGAAGACCACGCTCTTGCGCCTGCTCGTCGGGCTCGCCACGCCGACGCGCGGGACGCTCGACGTCGCCCTCGACCGGGCGCGTCTCGGGTTCGTGGGGCACGAGCCGCTCCTCTACCGCGAGCTCACGGCGCTCGAGAACCTCGACCTCTTCGGCCGGCTCTACCGTGTCCCGGAGCGGCGGGAGCGCATCGGGATGCTCCTCGAGCGCTTCGGGTTGTGGGAGGCGCGAACCGAGCGCGTGCTGGCGTTCTCCCGTGGGATGACGCAGCGGCTCGCCCTCTGCCGGGCGCTCCTCCACGGCCCGGAGCTGCTCGTCCTCGACGAGCCGCACTCCGCGCTCGACCTCGACGGGGCCGCGCTGCTCGACCAGGAGCTCGAATCGCTCGCGGGCACGACGACCTTCGTGGTCGCGACCCACGAGCCTGCCCGTCTCGACCGCCTCGCGACCGGGCGACTCGCCCTCGGGCGTCCATGACGGGCTACCTGGGTGACGTCGCGGCGCTGGCGCGGAAGGACCTGCGGCTCGAGCTCCGTGCCCGCGACACCCTCCCGGCCATGCTGCTGTTCGTGCTCGCGACCCTCGTCGTGTTCCATTTCGCTCTGCCCCAGGATGCCGGCGATCGGGCGGCGTACGGGCTGCTCTGGGTCGCCCTCGTGTTCACCTCGCTCCTCGGCCTCGCGCGGGCGTGGGTGCCCGAGCAGGAGGCCGGCGCCCTCGACGGGCTCGTGCTCGCGCCGACGGACCGCAGCGCGATCTGGCTCGGGAAGACGGTCGCCGCGCTCGCCTTCCTCGGTGCCGCGGAGCTCGTCGCGCTGCCCGCGTTCACGCTGTTCTTCGCGCCTCTCGACGCGAGTGCGCTCGCGGGCGTGCTGCTCGCGTCGGTGGGGATCTGCGCGGTCGGCTCGCTCGTCTCGGCGATGGCGGCGGCCTCCAGGGGCCGCGAGGTGCTCCTCCCGCTCGTCTTCCTGCCGCTCGCGATCCCCATCGTGGTCGGTGGCGTCGGTGCGAGCATCTCGGACGAGCCCGGGAAGTTTCTCGGGTTCCTGGGCCTCTACGACGTGGTCTTCGCGATACTTTCCTGGGCGGCGTTCGAGTACGTCGTCACCGAGTGACCCCTCGCGCGATGAGCATCACGAAGCCTTCTCTCACCGTCCTCGCGACCGTCGCGGCGACCCTGTCCGGGGTCGCCGTCGCGATGATCTTCTTCGTCGCGCCCGAGGACGCCGACCAGGGACTCTCCCAGAAGATCTTCTACGTCCACGTCCCGATCGCGCTCACCGCGTACGCCTGCTTCGGCCTCGCCGCCTGGAAGGCCTTCCGCCTGCTCACGACGCGTGGGCTCCGCTACGACCTGGAGAGCTACACGGGCGTGCACCAGGGAACCATCTTCGGGGCCCTCACCCTCGTCACGGGCTCGATCTGGGCGAAGGCATCCTGGGGAGTGTGGTGGACGTGGAGCTCGAACCAGCTGGTGCTCTTCCTCGTCCTCTTCCTCTTCTACTGCGCGTACTTCATGCTCCGCTTCTCGATCGAGCCGGGCCCCCGGCGCGAGCGGATCTCCGCCGTCTACGCGCTCTTCGGGGTCGCGCTCGTGCCCGTCAGCTTCCTCGCGATCCGACTCGCGAGCGACTTCATCCACCCCACCGTCTTCACGCGCGACGGCCCCCAGATGACGGGCGAGATGTTCGCCGCATTCTGCGTCTCGTGGGCGGCGATCACGCTCCTCGCGTACGTGATGTACCGGGTCGAGCTCGCGGGGAAGCGAACCGACGCGAACCTCCGGGAGCTTCGCGAGGCGCTCGCTCCGTGAGCGCGGCCGAGAAGTACGTGGCGGCGGCATACGGGGTCTTCCTCGTGTTCGTCCTCGCCTGGGTGGTGATCATCTCGACGAAGCTCGCGCGGCTCGAACGGGAGACGGGTGAGCTCGTCCGTCTCGCGCAGGCCCGCGTCGCGGCGGGAGAGCCGCCCGATGGCTGAGCTGCTCGTCTGGCCGACGGTGATCGCCTACGGAGAGGCCGCGCTCGTGTACGCGGGCGAGCTGCGCGGGCACGCACGGTACGGCAGGCTCGGAATCTGGGGCGTACGCGTCGGCTGGCTCGCCCAGACGGGGCTGCTGACGGCGCAGGCGCTGTCGGCGGAGGGGTTCCCGTGGGGAACGTGGGCGGGCGCCCTGAATCTCCTCTCCTGGCTCGTCGTCTCCGGCTACCTCGTGTGGGGCTGCCGTCCGCGCTACCGGCTCGTCGGGCTCGTGCTCATGCCCCTCGCCGCGGGCCTCGTCGTGCTCGCCTGGGCCGGCGGGGGCACCGCGCTGGACGCAAACGGCGACGGGGTGGCCCTCGCGACCCACGCGGGGCTCATGCTCGCGGGTCTCGCGAGCTTCACCCTCGCGGCGGCGGTGGCCGCGCTGTACGTGTTCGAGGAACGCCGCCTCAAGCGGCGTGACACGCGCGTCCTGCGGCTCCGGTTGCCGTCGCTCGAGGCGCTCGACCGGCTCGCCGCCCGCGCGGTGCTCGCGGGCCTGGTGCTCCTCTCGGCCGGGATCGTCGTCGGCCTCGTGTGGCTCCACGTGAACGGGCTCGACGCGGCGATGACCGTCGCGGTGCTCATCTGGGCGCTCTATGCGCTCGCGCTCGTCGTCCGCTGGGAGGCCGGCGTCCGCGGGCGCCGCTTCGCACGCCTGCTCCTCGCGGGGCTCGTGCTCGTCGTCGCGGTCCTCCCACTGACCCACTTCGCGGCATGAGGCTCGCGCTCGCAGGCGTCTCCCATCACCGAGCTCCGCTCGAGCTGCGGGAGCGCGTCGCGGTCGACCTCGAGACCGCCGGGGGGCTGGCGCGCGAGCTCGCGGCCGCGGCAGGCCCCGCGCACGAGGCGGTCGTCCTCTCGACGTGCAACCGCACCGAGCTGTACCTCGCAGGCGAGGACGGCGGCCTCGCCGAGCACGCCGACCGAGCGCTCTTCTCGCTTGCGGGGAGCGGTGCGGAGGCGCTCGCTCCCGCCGCGTACCGGCTCGCAGACGAGTCTGCCGCGCTCCACCTCTTCCGGGTGGCAGCGGGCCTCGACTCGATGGTTCCGGGTGAGGGCGAGATCCTCGGCCAGGTGCGCGATGCGTTCGAAGCCGGCTCGCCGGGCCCGCTGCTCGGCCGGACGTTCCGGATGGCGCTCCGGGCCGGCCGACGGGCGCGGGTCGAGACCGCGATCGGCGAGAGCCCCTCCTCCGTGCCCGCGGCGGCGGCCGCGCTCTCCGAGCAGGTGTTCGAGGGTCTGGCCGGCAGGAGCGTCGTGCTCGTCGGCGCGGGCCGGACGAGCGAGCTCACCGCGCGGAACCTCCGTTCTCGCGGTGCCCGGATCGCCGTCGTCGCGAACCGGACGCTCGAGCGGGCCGAGCAGCTTGCCGCGTCGTTCGGGGCGCGCGCCATCACGATCGACGAGCTCGCCGGCGCACTCGGCGAGGCGGACGTCGTGGTGTCGTCGACGAGCGCGCCCGGGATCGTGCTGACCCCCGAGGCCCTCTCGCCGGCCCTGCGCGCACGGCGTGGCCGGCCGGTGCTGATCGTCGACCTCGCCGTCCCGCGCGACGTCGATCCGGCGCTCGCCTCGATCGACGGCTGCTTCGTCTACGACGTCGACGCGCTGGAGGGCGTGGTGGCGGCGACGCTCGAGGGGAGGCGCTCCGAGGCGGTGCAGGCGGAGCGGATCGTCAACGAGGAGGCCGAACGCTTCCGCGCCTGGCGCGCCTCGCTCGCCGTCGTGCCGGCGATCGCGTCGCTCCGGGCGAAGGCCGAGGAGATCCGCTCGGCCGAGCTCGCGCGGATGGAGAACCGGCTCCCCGAAGCGGAGCGGGACGTCGTCGACACGGTCACCGCACAGATCGTCAACAAGCTCCTCCATCTCCCCACGGTTCGGATGAAGGAGGCTGCGGTGACGGCTGACGGGCTGCTTTATGCTGACGTCGTGCGCCACCTGTTCGGGCTGGGCGAGGAGGAAGAGGCATGAGCCGCGCCGTGGAGCGACGCCCCGGCCGGCCGCTCCCCGTGGTCGTCCCGACGGCGTTCGTCCGCATCCGTCCCCCGGGTCGGCGCAGGTGCGGCGCGCCGGTCACGCAGCGCCGAGGCCGGTGCCGTGCTGCTTCGCGTCGGCTCGCGCGGCAGTAGGCTCGCGCTGACCCAGGCCGAGCGTGCGGCAGACGCGCTGCGCCGGCCGGGAGTCGAGATCGTGCTCGTCCCGATCACGACCGCGGGCGACCGTGACCGCACCCGGCCGTTCGGCGAGATCGGCAGTCGCGGCGTGTTCGTCAAGGAGCTCGAGGAGGCGTTGCTCGCGGGGCGGATCGACGTCGCCGTGCACTCTGCCAAGGACATGACGTCGACCGACGTCGAGGGGCTCGCGGTCGGCGCATATCCGGCGCGCGAGGATCCGCGGGACGCCCTCTGCGGGGCCGGCGTGATTCGCCCGGGGATGCGGATCGGGACCGCGTCTGCGCGGCGACGCGCACAGCTCCTGGCGCTGGAGCCGAGCCTCTCGATCGAGCCCCTCCGCGGCAACATCGACACCCGCCTGCGGAAGCGCGGCGAGCGTGGCCTCGACGCGGTCGTTCTCGCCGCCTGCGGGCTCGACCGCCTGGGTCTGCAGGCGGAGATCGGGCTCCGGCTCGACCCCGAGGTGATGCTTCCCGAGGCCGGCCAGGGGGCGCTCGCGCTGCAGGTGCGGGCGGGGGAGGAAGACCGCGTCGCGGTCACCGACGATCCCGAGACCCGCCGACGGGTCGAGGCCGAACGGCGCTGCGTGGCCGCGGTGGGTGGCGGGTGCCTCGCACCGGTCGCGGCGTACCACGACGGCACCAGGCTCACGGGCCTCGTGGCCGCCGAGGACGGCAGCTGGCTCGAGCGGCGGAGCGGCGACGACGCGGACGCGCTCGGGCGGGAGCTCGCCGGGCTCGCACGATGACGCGCTCGTCTCGTCGTACATCTGGCACGAAGTTGGTGCAGACGCGGCTCGTCTGCGCCCGTACCGTTCGGTCCCCGCGGGTGGGTGGGGGCTAGGGATGGCCTACCAGGCGCCTCGCGAGCGACCGCCCCGCGAACGACCCCCTCGCGCGGGCTCCCGGTGGGGCGTCCGGTCGCGGGCGGTCGTGCGGGCACGGACCTGGTCAGGTTCGCTGGGACGGCGGCCGGGCCGCTCGCGACCCGACGGGTTGCGGGCTCGTGACGGGGGTTCGCGGAGGCGGACGCCGTGGCACGCGTCGTCGTGACCCGCCCCGCCGGCCGGGCGAGCCCGCTCGTCGAGCGGCTCGAGGCCGCCGGGCACCAGGTCGCGCACGTGCCGCTCGTCGCGATCGAGCCGCTGGGCGACGGGCCGGTGGACGTCGAGGGCTACGACTGGGTCGTGCTGACGAGCGCGACGGGCGCGCGAGAGCTGAGGCGGCGGATGCGCGGCACGCCCGCCCGGGTCGCCGCGATCGGGCCGGCGACGGCCGCGGCGTTCGGCGGCGCCGACCTCGTCGCCACGACCTCCACGCAGGAAGGGCTGCTCGCGGCTCTGCCCGCGTCCCCGGGCCGGGTGCTGTTCGTGGGAGCGGAAGGCGCGCGCCGGCTGCTGCCGGACGCGCTCGAGGCCGACGTGGTCGTGCTCTACCGGACCGTCGAGCTGAGCCCGACCGCGTGGCCCGACTACGACCTCGTCGTGCTCGCCTCCGCCTCGGCCGCGCGGGCGCTCGGCCGGGTCGCGCCCGGGTCGCGCGTCGTGACGATCGGTCCCGAGACGTCCCGGGCAGCCGTCGAGGCTGGGCACTCGGTCCTCTCGGAGGCGGCGACCGCCGACGTCGAGGGGCTCGCCCAGGCGGTCGAGCGGGCGCTCGCGGCGCCGTAGACTCGGGGCGGAGATGGTGATCTCCTTCCTGAGCGACTTCGGGCTGCAGGACGACTTCGTCGGCACCTGCCACGGCGTGATCGCCCGCATCGCCCCGGACGCGCGCGTGATCGACGTCACGCACGGGATACCGGCGACGGCGGTGCTGCAGGGCGCCTACGTGCTCACGAGCACCCTTCCGTACATGCCGGCGGGGGTCCACCTCGCCGTCGTCGACCCGGGCGTCGGGGGTGTCCGGCGCCCCCTTGCGCTCGCAGATGCCGACGGCCGGCTCTTCGTGGGCCCGGACAACGGCCTCCTGCTCCCGGCGGCCGAGCGCGCCGGCATCGTCGACGTGCGCGAGCTCGCCAACCCGGCTTACGCGCTCGAGACGATCTCGCGCACCTTCCACGGGAGAGACCTGTTCGCCCCGGCGGCCGCGCACCTGGCGAACGGCGTGCCGATCGCCGAGCTCGGCCCTCCCCTCGACCCCGACGCGCTCGTGCGGCTCGACCTCCCGGAGCCACGCTTCGCGGGCGACCGGATCGACGCGACCATGCTCTACGTCGACAGCTTCGGCAACATCGCGCTGAACCTGACCCGTGAGGACGTCGAGCGCGCCGGACTCGTGCCCGGGTCGCGTGTCGAGCTCGATCTCGCGGGCGAGAGGTACTTCGCCGTGGTGGCCAGGACGTTCGCCGACGCCCGGCCGGGTGACGTGATCCTGTACGAGGACAGCTACCGGAACATGTCCGTCGCGATCAACCGCGGGAGCGCCGCCGCAATGCTGCACGCCGCTCCGGGCCAGCCGCTCGGGATCACGATGCTTGGCGGCGGGGGACCGATGCGCTAGGCTCGAGTCCTCCGAAGAGCGTTCGTGGCGCGGTCAGCCGGCCCGGACGCTCTTCTTTCGCCTCGTGGGGGCGGGCGCCGTGCCCCTCCGCGTCAGAGGATCGACTGCCCCAGCGCGCTCGCCGCGAGCTCCACCGCGATCGCGGCGCTGCCGTTCTCCCGGTCGAGGATGGGGTTGACCTCGACGAGCTCCAGAGAGCCGACGAGGCCCGACTCGGCGAGATCCTCGCAGGCAAGGTGCGCCTCGCGATACGTGAGCCCTCCCTGCACCGGCGTCCCGACGCCGGGTGCGACCTCGGGGTCGATCGCGTCGAGATCGAGCGAGACGTGCACGAAGCCAGGACCGGACGCGCGGTCGATCGCCTCGAGCACCGCGCGCTCGATCCCGATCCGGTCGATCTCCGTCATCGTGATCGCGCGGATCCCCGTCTCCCTGATCAGCACGCGCTCGGCGGGGTCGAGCGAGCGGACGCCCAGCAGCACGACGCGGCCCGGATCGACCGCGGGCAACTCGAGCGCCGGGTGCGAGAACCCCTCGCCCGCCAACCCGAGCGCGGCCGCCAGCGGCATCCCGTGGACGTTGCCGGAAGGGCTCGTCCCGGGCGTGTTGAGGTCGCCGTGCGCGTCGATCCAGATCACCCCGCCCGGCTCGCCGGCCGCCCGCCGAAGGCCGGCGAGCGTGCCGAGCGCGATCGAGTGGTCGCCGCCGAGGACGAGGGGAAGGGCCCCGTTGCCGACGACGTCCGCGACGAGCGCGGCGAGCCGGGCACAGGCCTCGAGGATCTCGGCGAGGAAGCGCGCGCGCTCGTCGCCGACCACGAGCGCCTCGGGCTCGGTGGTCGCGAGGTTGCCGCGGTCGACGACAGCGCAACCGAACGAGGCGAGGCGCTCTTCGAGACCCGCGTAGCGGATCGCAGACGGCCCCATGTCCACGCCGCGGCGACCCTGGCCGAGGTCGAGTGGGGCGCCGACGATCGTCACGGTCCTCGGGGTCGCAACCACGGCGCGGTGAGGCTACACGACCCCCCGGGGCGAGCCGGGACGCGCCGCGTTCCCCGGCTACACTCAGCGCGCGGGGCGAGGTAGCTCAGTTGGTAGAGCACACGGCTGAAAACCGTGGTGTCGCCGGTTCAAGTCCGGCCCTCGCCATTCCTTACGAGTCGGCGGACGCAGGTCCTCAGCCCGGCCGCCGGGCGAGCGCCACCCGCGCACGTCCCGGGACGGCGAGGGAGCCGTCCGGCGCGACGTAGCGCTCGAGCCGTCGCTCGGAGCCCCGCCGTAGAGCCTCCCCGTCCTCCGGGGTCGCGTCCTCGAGAATCAGCGCGAGCGTCCGCGAGGTGTCGCGGGCGACGTCCCACCAGGCGGCGAGCGACTCCGTCCGCCACGTGAGCTCCACGTCCTCCACCGTCTCGACGGCGAGGCCGCCGTCCGTGAGCACCTCGGCCAGACGGCCCTCGCCGGAGAGACGGAACGGGCCCGGCTCGTCGGGAGCGGGCCGCTGCTCGACGAGACCGAGCTCGAGCGCGGTTCGTCCCGGGGCCGTCATCCAGTCGTTCGCCTCGGGCTCCGCCCAGATCGCCACAGCCGCCCGTCCGTCGGGGCGGATCACGCGCGCGACCTCCCGTGCCGCGCGCTCCACGTCGGGAACGAGCATCAGCCCCCAGCGGCAGAGGACGCCGTCGAAGAGGCCCGTGTCGAACGACAGCGCGGCCATGTCCTCGACCGCGAACGACACCTCGTCGGCGGAGAGCCCGAGCTCCGCCGCCCGGCGCTCGGCCACCGCGACCATCTCCGGCGCGGCGTCCGTGGAGACGAGCCTGCCGCCCGGCTGGAGTGCGTGAGCGGCGAGGAACCCGGTGTCGCCGGGCCCCGCGGCGAGCTCGAGGATCGTCTCGCCCGACCGGGGGTCGAGCAGCTCGACGAGCCGCTCCGAGACCACCCGGGTCGACTCCCACACGAGCGGCCGTTGGTGCTCCCACCCCGCGGCGACGGAGCGCCAGGCCTCGATCTGCTCGCTCGCGTCGGTCACGCCTGCCGCCGCATCACGCGGGCGCTCCTGTGAACTGCGGGATCACGTCGCGCCCGTACGCGTCGAGCGTCTGCTCCTGGCCGTGCGTCATGAGGTAGATCGAGTAGTGGTCGACCCCGATCGACTCGAGCTGACGGAGCTTCTCGGCGATCTGGGTGACGTCGCCGAGCACGGAGAAGCGGTCGCAGATCTCGTCGGTGACGAACTCGCCGTGCTTCGCCCCCACGCGCGAGTGCTCGTCGTAGTCGTAGAACTTGCGGGCCTCGACGTAGTCCGTCAGGGCCTTCGGCACGACAGAGCCGTCAGTGCCGTATCGCTCGATCAGGTCCTTCACGTGGTTGGAGACCATCGCCGGGAACCAGCGGGTCTGCTCGCGGCCGTCCTCGAGCGGGCCGACGTGGCTCGGCGCGCAGACGATGCACTTCAGCTCGGAGGGGTCGCGTCCGCCCTCCTCGGCGGCGGCCCGGGCGGTGCCCATGATCCACTGGATGATCTCCGGGTCGGCGAGCTGGATGATCACGCCGTCCCCGACCCGGCCGGCAACTCCGAGTGCCCTCGGGCCGTAGCCCGCGACCCACATCGGGATGCGCGGCAGCTCCGGGCGCACCCACTTGAGTTGCAGGTCCTTGTCGTTCCAGTGCACCTCCTCGCCGTTCATGAACGCCTTGATCATCCGCAGGCGCCGCTCGAACTCCGCCACCCTGACCGGCTGCTGGCCGATGTACCGGCGCGCCGAGTCGCCGCGCCCGATGCCCATCACCATCCGCCCGTCGGAGACGTCGTGCATCGTCGCGTAGAGGCTCGCGAGGACCGTCGGGTCGCGGGTGCCCGGGTTCGTGACGAGATGCCCGAACTTCATGCGCGACGTGGCCTGGATCGCCAGCGTCAGCTGGACGAACGACTCCTGCCAGAGCACGTGGGAGTCGTATGTCCAGCCGATCTCGAAGCCGTTCCGCTCCCCGAGCTGCATGAGCTCGACGAGCCGTGACGCTGGCGGGTCGGGCAGAACGGTGACGCCGAAAGAGAGTGGCATGTCGTGATCCTCCGTCGTTGCGAGAACTTCAGTATCGGCGGTCCCCGCGGCTGCTGCCAGCGGCATCCGCTCGGAGGGGCAGGCGCCGGGCGAAGGGAAGCGCCGCGGCCGCGAGCGCCGCGATCGCGGCGAAGCCGAGACGCCCGTCGCCGGGCAGGCCGAAGGTGAGACCCGCGAGTGGCGTCCCGACGAGCACCGCGAGGACGGCGCAGCCGTTGACGAGCGCGACCGCCGCGCCCGGGGCGTCGGGTCGCAGGCGCTGAGCGGCCTCGAAGATCGTCGCGAACGGGAGGCCCGCGGCGAGCCCCAGGGCGAGCGCCCCGAGCGACGAGAGCCACACCGGCCCGCCGGCGGCGAGCAGCAGCGCGCCCGCCGAGACAGCCGCGAGGGAGACGCCGAGCAAGGCCCTGCGCCTCTCGGGTCTGCGGTGCACGACGTCACCTCCGAGCGGCCGCGTGACGATCCCCGCGAGGAGCACGAGCCCTCCCACCGCGCCCGCCGCGGCAGGGCCCGAGCCGCGGTGCTCGAGGAGCGGCACGACCCAGTTGCCGGCGATCACCGCGAGGCCGAACGTCGCCGCCTGGAGCACGCCCAGCGGCAGCAGGCGAGCGTCGCGGAGGACCCCGTGCGACGAGCGCCCGACCGACGTCAGCCCGCGAACCCGGGCGGTCGGCGCCGCCGCCACGAGCGCGAGCAGGAGCGCGCTCGCGTAGGTCGCCCGCCAGCTGGTCGCGGCGGTCAGCGGCGGCACGAGCACGAGCGCGAGCCCGCCTCCCGCCATCGTCGCGCCGCCGTACACGCCGTGCAGCACCGCGCCCCCTCCCCCGGCCCGGACGAGGTCGAGCCCTGCGACGAATCCGGCACCCGAGCCGATGCCGACCACCAGACGTCCCAGGAGGGCGAGGCCGATCGCGTCGTCCGCGAGGAGCACGGCATTCCCCGCCGCGGCGGCCGCGCACGCGACGAGCGCGACGCGGTGCGGCCCGACGCGGTCCGACCAGACCCCTGCGGGGAGCTGCGCGGCGAGGTGCGTGACGAAGAGCGCCGTCGTGAGCAGGCCGACCACTGCGAGCGAGACGCCGTATGCGTCCGCGAGCGGGTCCGCGTCGGCGCCGACGTTCGAGACGTTCCACGTGAGGAAGCAGCCGACCGCGAGCCCCGCGGCGATCGCAGACGTGTGCCGGTTGCGTGCCGATTCGTCCACAGTCGAGGTCTGCACGCCCGCCGGAGCCTACTCTCGGAGGCGCGGAGGGTGAGATCTCGGGGTGAGATGCACGGTTCACAACCGATGCGACCGGCCAACCACCGGTTCCGGTTCGAGTCCGGCGCCCTCCGCGCCCTACGCCGGGGCGGAGTCGAGGTCAGCGTCGCGCGACGCTACACTGGGTGGCGGTTGTGAGCCGTGCGCGGGGTGGTTCCTCGCTTCACCCAGACCTCGGCCCGCCCCTCGGCGGGCCGTCGTCGTTCGGCTCCTCGCTCTGAGCGCTGCTGCGATCCCTCGTCCAACGATCTCGCGGACGAGCGTCTGCTCAGGTCTGCGGTGCTCCATCACGCGGTCGAGCTCGTCGGCGCCGAGCCAGGCGACCTCGACGTGCTCCGGGCGTTCGAGACGCGGCGTGGCGAGGTCACCCTCCACCTCGACGAGATAGTCCAGCTCCCTTCGCTCGACACCGTCGTCGCCGATCCAGACCACTTCCCCGAGCTCTGAGAGAATGCGCGTCACTCTCCACCCGGTCTCTTCGTGCACCTCTCGGCCCAGCGCTTCGAGCGGGGTTTCACCGTCCTCCACGTGTCCGCCTGGGATGTCCCAGCAGCCCGGAAAGAGTGCACGGTCGTAGCCTCTTCGGTGAACGAACGCACGTCCTTGAGCGTCGACGATGACCGCGCCGACGGTCTCGCGGTGACGCCGCACGCGGTTGTCAGCCCGCCGCGACCCAGGCGATCGTCTTCGCCGCGAGGCGGTCGAGCGCCGCGACGGAGAGCTCGAGGTGCTCCGGCTTCGTGTCCTCGACCTTCGTGTGCGAGAGACCTCGCAGGCTCTGGACGAACAGCATCACGGTGGGGACACCCGCCCGGGCGACCTCCGCCGCGTCGTGGAGCGGACCGGAGGGCAGGCGCTGGGATGCGCCGGCGACCTCGTGGATCGCTTCCCCGGCGAAGCCGATCAGCGTCTCGTCGAACAGGATCGGCTCGATCGACCAGAGCCGCTCCCAGTCGACCTCGATCCGCTCCTCCGCCGCGAACCCTCTGGAGAGCTCCTGTGCGCGCTCGAGCATGGACGCGAGCTTGCCCGCATCGAGGTGGCGCTGGTCGAGGAGCTGCTCCGCCGTCTCGACCACGGAGGTCACGATGCCCGGCCTGCAGACGACCCCGCCCGACGTGCAGACCGCGCCGTCCCCGGTCTCGCGCGCGACGTCCCGGATCGCGAGGGCGAGCTTCGCCGCGCCCGCGAGCGCGTCGCGGCGCTGGTCCATCGGCGTCGAGCCCGCGTGGGCGGCCTGGCCGGTCCACGTGATCCGCCACCGCTCCACCCCAAAGGTGCCGAGCACCGCGCCGAGCGGTAGGTCCAGCGACTCGAGCACGGGCCCCTGCTCGATGTGGAGCTCGAGGTAGGCCGCTGCGCTCGCGAGCTGGCTGCGCGCCTCGAGCGCACGGTCGAGGTCGATCCCGAAGGCGCCGATCGCGTCCGGCAACGAGACGCCGTCGCGGTCGACGAGCGTGCGCAGCTCGTCCTGATCCGCCATCGAGCCGCCCGCGGCGGACGAGCCGAACAGCGAGCGCCCGAAGCGCGCGCCCTCCTCGTCGGCCCAGTCGACGAGCCGCACGGTGACCGGGGGCGTCCCCTCGTCCGCGATGCGACGAAGCGTCTCGGCCGCGGCGAGCACGTTCAGACAGCCGTCCAACCAGCCGCCGTTCGGCACGGAGTCCATGTGGCCGCCCAGCAGGACGGCCCTCTCGGAGCTGCCCCTGAGCGTGTACCAGTCGTTCCCCGCCTGATCCCGCTCGACGTCGAGCGGGAGGTCCGAGAGGCTCTCGGCGAGCCACGCGCGCGCGGTCGCCCACGTCTCGGTCCACGCCACGCGCTGCGCCCCGTCCTCGTTCCCGGTGAGCGAGCGGAGCTCTTCGAGGCGCGTGACGACACGAGACGGGTCGAGCGGCACGAGGCCGAGCTTAACGCCCTCCGCACGCCCCGGGTCGGCAACCGCTCCAGGCCGGCAAAGCCGGCCTCCGCGGCTGCCTGTCGCCGTTCGCGGCACGGTGCCCTCGGGGCCCGTATTCCGCCTACCGTGCCTCCGGCCCCGCCCCGCGAGCGGCGCCCCCGGAACGCGCGGGCCGCAGGGCTCTCGTGCATCGCAGGCGCCGCCGGTGTGGTAAGGAATGCGCCAGATGTCGGATGTCCCGGTCGAGGCCCGTCGGGCGCGCATCGTCCCCGCCCTCGGGCGGCTCGCGACCTACGTGCTCGTGATCGCGGTGCTCTGGGGCGCCTGGGAGGGCTACAAGTGGCTGTGGGAGACCACCGGCTGGACGTGGCCGTTCCTGGTCGACGACACGACGATGCCCCACATCCACGACATCCTCGACGCGTTCAGGCAGCCGGTCACCACCGGCGGGCCCGCCCTGATCCACCCGCTGCTCGACGCGGCGTGGTTCACCGCGAAGGAGGCGCTCGCCGGGTTCGTGCTCGGCGCTGTGATCGGCTTCGTCCTCGCCGTGCTGCTCGTCCACTCGCGCCTGCTCGAGCGGGGGCTGCTGCCCTGGGTCGTCGGCTCCCAGACGGTGCCGATCCTCGCGATCGCGCCCATGGTCGTCATCGGGCTCGGCTCCAAGGGCGTCGAGGGATGGAAGGCCGTCGCGATCCTCGCTGCGTACCTGACGTTCTTTCCGGTCGCGATCAACTCGCTGCGGGGGCTCCAGTCGGCCGACCCGCGCGCCTTCGAGCTGATGGACTCGTACGCCTCGGGCCGCTGGAGCGTGCTCTGGCGGCTCCGCGTCCCGGCGTCGCTGCCGTACCTGTTCACGGCGCTCAAGATCTCCGCCACCGCCGCCGTGATCGGGGCGATCATCGGCGAGACCCCTGCCTCGATCCAGGACGGCCTGGGCGGCGCGATCGTGAACTTCAACCAGTACTACTCCCTCCAGCCGACGGCCCTCTGGGCGACGAACATCGTCTGTGCGGCGCTCGGGCTCGTGCTGTTCGGGCTCGTCGCCCTCGCCGAGCGGCTGCTCCTGCACCGCGCGCCGGAGCACGTCGCATGACCGCCGACGCGCCCAGCGTCGTCTCGATCGAGAGGGTCGTGAAGACCTTCCGCACGGGCGTCACGGCACTCCTCGACATCGACCTCGAGGTCGCGCCGGGCGAGTTCGTCTCGCTGATCGGCCCATCGGGCTGCGGCAAGTCCACGCTGCTGCGGATCATCGGGGACCTCGTCTCGCCGACGTCCGGGACGATCAGCGTGCACGGCAAGACGGCGCACCAGGCGCGGCTCGACCACGACTACGGGATCGTCTTCCAGGACGCGGTGCTCTTCGACTGGCGCACGGTCGCCCGCAACGTGTCGCTCCCGCTCGAGCTGCTCGGCTGGGATCGCGCACGGCGGCGACGGCGCGTCGCCGAGCTGCTCGAGCTCGTCGAGCTGACCGGGTTCGAGTCGAGTCGTCCGTGGCAGCTCTCGGGCGGCATGCAGCAGCGCGTCTCGATCGCCCGCGCGCTGTCGTTCGACCCGGCCCTCCTCCTGATGGACGAGCCGTTCGGCGCGCTCGACGAGATGACGCGGGAGCGACTCAACCTCGAGCTGCTGCGCATCTGGGAGAAGGCGGGCAGCACGATCGTGTTCGTCACGCACTCCATCCCGGAGGCGGTGTTCCTCTCGACGAGGGTCGTCGTGATGTCGGCACGGCCCGGCCGCATCTCCGACGTGATCGAGATCGACCTGCCGCAGCCCCGGGGCACGGCGACGCACGAGGACCCGCGGTTCTTCGAGCTCGTGACGACCGTGCGCGAGGCGCTCGCGGTGGGTCACGGCGATCGTTCGGTCCGGGACGCGGCGCCGGCGGTGGAGGAGCTGTGACGAGCACGGTCGTCGAGCCGGTCCCGTCCGGCCTGCGCCAGGAGCTCGGCGGCCGGCTGCGCGACTGGATCCCCGCAGTCGTGGTGTTCCTCGTCGGGATCGGCCTCTGGCAGGGCCTGACGACCGCGTTCGACGTGCAGACGTTCCTCCTGCCGAAGCCGTCCGAGATCGCGCAGGCGTTCTGGGACGACAAGGGGGTGCTCTGGGACTACGCCGTCTACACGTTCAAGGAGGCGGCGGGAGGCTTCGCGCTCGGCTCCGGGCTCGGGATCATCACCGCGATCTTCCTCGCGCGCTTCCGGATCGTCGGGCGCGCGGTGCTGCCGTTCGCCGTCGCGGCGAACGCGATCCCGATCATCGCGTTCGCCCCGATCACGAACAACTGGTTCGGGCTTCTGAACCCGTTCTCGAAGATGGCGATCGCGGCCATCCTGTGCTTCTTCCCCGTGATGGTGAACACGTTGCGCGGTCTGACCTCGGTCGATCCACGCTCGATCGAGCTGCTGCGCTCCTACGGCGCCGGTGAGGTGTCGGAGTTCCGGCTGGTGCGGATCCCGAGCTCGCTGCCCTTCATGTTCACGGGCCTCAAGCTCGCAGCGGTGCTCTCGATGATCGGCGCGATCGTCGGCGAGTACTTCGGCGGCCCGACGAACGCGCTCGGCGTGAGCATCCTGAACGACACGCAGCTGTTCAACTTCCCCCGCGCCTGGGCGGGCATCGCGCTGGCGAGCGCGTTCGGAATCGTGTTCTATGGAGCGGTCGCGCTCGTGGAGCGACTGACGACGAGCTGGCACCCGTCGGCGCGTGGCTTCCGCGGGGAGTGACGGCGGTTCAGAATGTCCACGACGCGGCCACGGGGGTCGCGTCGAACCGGAGGAGGACGACGTTGAGGCGGAAGCACATCGGGTTCGTGGCCGCCGCGGTCGCCTGTACGGCACTCGCCGCATGGGTCGCGGTCGCCGCGGCGGCACCGGCTCGTCCGGCGGCCACGAAGGTGACCCTGCAGCTGAAGTGGGTGACGCAGGCGCAGTTCGCCGGGTACTACGCGGCGCTCGAGAAGGGGTACTACGACCAGGCGGGGCTCGACGTCACGATCAAGGTCGGCGGGCCGAGCATCACGCCGGAGACCGTCGTCGCGGGCAAGCGGGCCGAGTTCGGGCTCGACTGGCTCCCGAACCTCTTCGCGACGCGTGAGAAGGGGTCCAACCTCGTCTCGATCGCGCAGGTGTTCGCGCGGTCGGGCATGACAGAGCTCACCTGGCGGAACAGCGGGATCAACACGATCCCGAAGATGCGAGGCAAGAAGGTCGGAGTCTGGTGCTGCGGCAACGAGCCCGAGCTGTTCGCGGCGCTCCAGAAGAACGGCATCGACCACTCGAACCCGAGCGACGTCACGATCGTGAACCAGCCGTTCGACATGCAGCTGTTCCTCAAGAATCAGGTCGACGCGGCGGCCGCGATGACGTACAACGAGCTCGCCCAGGTGCTCGAGACGAAGAACCCGAAGACGGGGAAGCTCTACACGCTCAAGGACCTGAACGTCTTCAAGATGGCGAGCCCTGCGGTAGGGACGGGGATGCTCGAGGACAACGTGTTCGTGCGCTCGGACTGGATCTCGGACAAGACGAACCAGGACACGGCGGTGAAGTTCCTCAAGGCCTCGTTCCAGGGCTGGATCTACTGCCGCGACCATCAGGCGGAGTGCGTGAACTTCGTGCTCAAGAACGGCTCGCTCCTCGGTCGGGGCCACCAGACCTGGCAGATGAACGAGATCAACGCACTGATCTGGCCGAATCCGCGGGGTGTCGGGCTGCCGCCGAACGGCACGGTCGTCCAGACCGCCAAGATCGCCCGCACCTACGGCGTGATCAAGAAGGCGCCGAAGGGCGCGACGAACTACCGCTTCGCCGCGAAGGCGCTCGCGCAGCTCAAGGCGGCGCACGTGAACGTGACCGGCAAGACCTGGAAGAAGGCGACCGTCAAGG